>Ga0265298_10005026_pt1 | contig 16731 bp, 13 predicted proteins | sample AusTroGonzalo_MG_3_FD_193486 | JGI IMG/M metagenome (GOLD analysis project Ga0265298, IMG submission 193486) | Bovine rumen microbial communities from tropical cattle in Woodstock, Queensland, Australia - Gonzalo_01 | ecosystem: Host-associated > Mammals > Digestive system > Stomach > Rumen ... | reverse complement strand
CTGATAGTGAAATGTCTGGCGCTCACCTTGATGTCCATAAATACACCTCCATTGGTTAGGACCTGAAGACAGTATAGCCCATTCTCCGCGGATTGCAAGCGCCGGGAAAAAAATTTTCCGTTTTTTTTGCAGGTAACCGGGGAAGGAACCACGGATCACACGGAAGGAACGCAGAGCGGAAGACTGGACTCAGCGGACAGTCTGAGGCTTTTTTCCGATACGGATTATGAGGCTCATGGGGCTTATGGGGCGCAGGCCGGATACCTTGCCACCCCGTCAATTCCGGGCAAAAATAAGATGTTTCGCTTGAAAAATGACGGTTTTCGAAGTATCTTTCCGTATTATTGTCAACTTGAACAGAGGAGCTGTTTTTTATGAGGATCGCACATTATGACCAGGTCATCACGCCGGAAGTGGGCGAACCTGCCGCGGGATACGGGGTCAATGACGTGACCGTCCGGATCCATGACGACCTGAAAGTATCCATCCTGCTGCTGGACGACGGCGAAACCAAAGGGGCAGTGCTCGGCTATGACCTGCTCGGACTTGATAAACCGTTCATCCGGAAAATCCGCGGGGACGTTGCCGCACAGCTGGGATGTCCGGAAACGAATGTGATTCTGAGCTGCACGCATACGCACAGCGGACCGCATACGCGTTCGCTGGGACGGCGGCAGGCCAATCCGGATTATATCGAAAAACTCTATAAATGGACCGCGGAAGGCGTGGACCGGGCGATGCGCGACTGGAAGGAAACCGACCTGTATTTCTATTCCTGCAAGTGCAATCAGAACTACAACCGGCGCTATGTGGACGGGTCCAACCACTGCAAATTCCTGCCGCATTTCCGTTCGCTGGAACCGCTGGGCACGGAATTCGTCGACCAGGAACTGGGGATGCTGATCTTCACGCCGCCGAAAAGCGGTCATCCGCTGGGTGTGCTGCTGAACTTTGCGGCACATCCGCTGGCGTCGCATTCGCCGGGACTGGGCGCGCATCAGATCTCCGCGGATTACCCGGGAGAAGTCCGCAAAATCATGGAGGACAACAGCTGCTGGTGCGTATTCGTGGACGGCGCGGCGGGGGACCAGTTCCCGAAAGATTCCGAATGCGGCTGGGAAAGCGTGCACAAATGTGCGTCGGGCATTGCCGTGGAAGCGATCCGGGGTATCTGCGATGCGTGCCGGAACAAGGATCTTTACCGGATCGACGATCCGAAGATCCATGCGTCGATCGAAAAGATTACGGTAAAACTGCGGCGCGACCAGCAGGAGAAACGGGAAGAGATGCCCGTCTATGCGGGGAAGCGCGAAACCGAGGCGGAGATCCAGCTGCTGGCGTTCAGCGATGTGGTCTGTCTGGTGGGTGTGCCCGGCGAAATGCTGGCGGAGATCGGACAGGAGATCAAATGGCATTCGCCCTACCGGAGGACTTTCATCCTGTATAATTCGACGGAGTATCTGAGCTATCTGCCGCATGCGAACGCATATCTGGCGGGCGGGTATGAGACAGCGGTCAACTCGGCGTATATCCAGCCGTTCGAATCGCTGAAACTGGTGAACTGTGCGGTGGAAGGGATGCGGAAGCTGCACGGTCCGATGCCGGAAGAACAGGAAAACTGAAAAGGAAGGATCGGAAAAATGCTCTGGTATGATTGGCTGATCATCACGGTCCCGGTCGTGTTCGTGCTCTACATGGGCGTGTATTCGAGACGTTATCTGAAAGACGTGACGACGTTCCTGTCGGCGGGACGGGTCTGCGGGCGGTATGTGATCTCGGTGGGCGACATTGCCAACGGACTTTCGATCATCGGACTGCTGGCGTATGTGGAAGTGCATTACAAAACAGGGTTCGCGCTGTCGTTCTGGAGCGCGGTAACCACGCCGCTGGGGGTACTGCTGAGTCTGTATGGCTACTGTATGTACCGTTTCAGGGAGACGAAGGCGCAGAGCATCGGCCAGTTTTTCGAAATGCGCTACAGCCGGAAATTCCGGGTGTTCGCGGCAGGATTGCGCAGCCTTTCGGAAATGCTGGCGAACATGATCATGCCGGCATTGGCGGCACGTTTCTTCATGTATTTCCTGGACCTGCCCAAGAAATTCGAATTTCTCGGGATCACCTTCAGCACGTTCAACGTGATCATGGTCGTGGTGCTGATCGCGGCCATCTCGATCATCTGCATGGGCGGATCGCTGGCCATCATCGTCACGGATACCATTCAGGGATTCATCTGCTATCCGCTGATGGTGCTGTTCGTGATCTTCGTGCTGTGGCGTTTTTCCTGGTCGAACGAGATCATGCCGGTGCTGTCCTCGCGGGTGGCGGGTGAAAACTTCCTCAATCCGTATGACATCTACAATCTGCGGGACTTCAACTATTTCTTCCTGATCGTGGGTGTGGTGGCAACGCTGCTGCACCGGGCCAGCTGGACCGGAGCGGGGGGAAGTTCGAGTGCGGCACGCAGTCCGCACGAACAGAAAATGGCGTCGCTGCTGGGCGCCTGGCGCGGAGCGATCTGCGGCGTGTTCTACGTCCTGCTGGCGGTGGCATTGCTGGCGTTCCTGAACCATAATTCGTTTGCGCCGAAAGCGCATCAGATCCGCAAGGAACTTTCCGTGCAGATCGCGAAGGACATCGTCACGGACTCCGCAATGCAGGACAAGGTGATCGCCTCGATCAACGCGTCGAAAGGCGAGGTATACCATCCGGGGAAGGACAAACCGCAGTCCGACAAATCCAACCTCGACGCCCGGTATCTTGCCGGCATCCACAAGGACCTGACCGGGACCGGAAAGGATATTGCCGCCAAAGGCAAAGGGAATTCGCTGTTCCAGCAGTTCCGGACGCTGTATTATCAGCAGTTGCTGCCCGCCGCATTGCGGAACATGCTGCCCGCGGGCATGCTGGGTCTGTTCTGCCTGCTGATGATTCTGGCGATGATCTCCACGGACGACAGCCGGATTTTCAGCGCCACGATCACGATCAGCCAGGACGTGATTCTGCCGTTCATCAAAAAGCAGATGACGCCGAAACAGCATATGTGGATGCTGCGGAGCGTGGCGATCGGTATCGGCGTGTTCTTCTATCTGGGATCGAGCTACATGGCACAGCTGGATTACATCAATCTGTATGTGACGCTGGTCTGCACGATGTGGCTGGGCGGCTGCGGTCCGGTGATCGTGTTCGGACTTTACAGCCGGTTCGGCAATACGCTCGGCGCCTGGGCGAGCCTGCTGAACGGTGTGTTCATGTCGCTGGTCGGCGTGCTGGTGCAGCGCAACTGGGCGGATATCGTCTATCCCTGGCTGGCCGAACATGATCTGGTCAATGTCACCGCCAGAATACTGGACACGCTGTCCGGTCCGTTCCACCCGATCGTGGTGTGGAAAATGGATGCAGTCAAATGTCCGATCAACAGCTATGAATGGTATTTCATCACCATGATGGTATCGCTGGCGTTCTATTTCCTCTTCTCGTGGCTGGCGCATGAAAAGCCGTTCAACCTGGAACGGATGCTGCACCGCGGCAAATATTCGCTGGACGGCGAACGGGTCATCACCAGCACGTGGACGTGGAAGAACCTTTACAACAAGCTGATCGGGATCACGCCGGAATATTCGTTCTGGGACAAGGTGATCGCGTGGTGTTATTTCTTCTACAGCATGATCTACCGTTTCTTCGGCACGTTCATCGTGGTGGTGATCTGGAACCTCTTCGATCCGTGGCCGATGAGCTGGTGGGGCTATTATTTCCTGATCGTGTTCCTGATCGTGCCGGGAGCCATGGCGGCCTTCACCGCGGTCTGGTTCGGGATCTGCGGAACCATTGACCTGCGGGCACTCTTCCGCGACCTGAACAACCGCATTACCAACCCGCTGGACGACGGCCGGGTGGACGGCCACATGTCGCTGGCCGACAAGAAGGAACTGGAAGCGGTGGACCGGGAAAAAAGCTGATTGGACAGCTGAGGAGAAAGACAAGATGAAAAGCGCCCTGATCGAAGATATAAAAAAGACTTTTTCACTCTTCAACATTCAGGATCATACCCTGACCCTGGCGGAGTTCGAACGGACCTCGTCATACAACAGATTTGACGCATCCACCCGGTATATGATGGATATGCTCAGGCAGGCGGGATTCAGCCGGATCGAACGGCTGGCTCACAAAGCGGACGGAAAAAGTTCCGCGCTGGACTGCATCATGCCGGAAGCCTGGGATCAATATGGCCGGTCCTTCCTGCAGATCATCTCGCCGGACATTCCTGAATATGAGCGGATTCTGGCGGATTCCGACCGGCATCCGCAGTCGGCCGTGATCTGGAGCGCACCGACCCCGGAAGGAGGGGTCGACGGGGAACTGGTCACCTTCGATTCATTGGCTTCGGATCTGTCTGATGCAAAGGGCAAATGGGTCTTTCTGGAAGCCCGCAAGGTGGACATCGACGGCACGAGCTACCGGGCGCTGACACAAGCCGGTGCGGCCGGTCTGGTCCTCACCAATTTTGCCGTCGAGGAGACCAGCCCCGATGATGTGGTGTGGTTCAACGGCCAGGGCTTCAACAGCTGGTATCATGAAAAGGAAGCACCCCGGCTGCCGGTCTTCTCCATTTCGCCGCTGCGGGCGAAAAAACTGCTTGCGCTGCTGGCCGGAGGCAAAGTCTTTGCCCACGGCGAAATGAAGACCCGTATTTACAATGGCGAAATTTACACCGTCACCGCGGTCATTCCGGGCGAAAGCGAGGAAGAATACGCGCTGTTCGCGCATTTATATGAACCGTTTGTCGCAGACGACGCAAGTGGCTTCGGGATCATCTGCGAACTGGGCCGTCAAATGATCGAACGGCAGGTGAAATTGAAGAAAACGCTCCGCATAGTCCTTTCCATGGAACTCTACGGATTCTCCGCTTTTCTGGCCGACCGCAAACATTCCGGACGGATCACCGCCGCCATGAATATGGACAGTTTTTCGCACTGGAACAGGCTGATCGATTACCGCCGTTCCCCGGTTTCGATGCCGTTCTTCACGGACTGGTTCTACCGTGACTGGTTCAGGAAATATCTGCCGACCTTCACCTGGAGCGAAAGTTACGGCAATCTGAGCGATGATACGTTTGCCGGCGATCCGGATATCGGAGTGCCGACGAACTGGCTCCGCAGTCCGGGCGGAATTTACCATCACAACTCCGGCCGGTATTTCGAGCTCGACTGGCTGGTCCTCAAGGAAGAATTTCCGGTTTTTGCCGGGGCACTGGAAACGCTGCTTTCCAAAGGACCGTCGGAAGATTACAGCCGGCGGGCGGCCCGTGAATTCAATGCCGCGGCCCGGAATATCCTGAAGAATGATAAACTCTCCGGTTTTGAAAAACAGGTATGCCTCGATACGGAATTCAACCGGTACAGCGCCATGCTCGGCTCCTGGGAAAAATTCACTGGAAAAACGGCGGCTCTCCGGCCGCTGAAAACGGCGTATGAAAAACAAAAAGGACAAATCGGGCCGGTCCGGTATGAACTTTTCCGCACCTCGGAATGCAAAGCGCGCAATATCATCGTGCAGCGGCTGCATCCCGGAGCGCCGTTTTGTCTCAGCCGGGTGCCTTATCAGGAACGGCGGACACTCGGCATTCCGCGATTGCTCTGGGCGCTTCTGGACGGCAAACGCGACCTGCTGACGGCCATCCGGATCTTCGATGGCGAAACCGGAGGGCGGACCGATCCGAGACTGATCGGCAAATACATTGAAAATCTGCATTTTCTGGAACGCTTCGGCTACGTCCGGCTTCAGCCGGCAGTCACGGTGGGGTTGCCGGAAATCAAAACCGCATTTCGCAAGCTGGGACTCCGTTCCGGCATGAACCTCGTGGTCCACAGTGCGTTTTCCGCGATCGGCAAGGTGGAAGACGGTCCGGAAGCTGTCTGCCGTCTGCTGATGGATACCATCGGGGAAGAAGGAACACTGCTGATGCCGACTTTTACGTTCAACTTGTATGAGGGGAAAGATTTCGGCAAGCCGTTCGATTTCCGCAATTCTCCGTCCACTTGCGGGATCCTGACGGAAACCTTCCGGAAGCTGCCCGGAGCGGTCCGTTCCTGCGATCCCTGTCACGCCTTTGCCGCATGGGGGAAACATGCCGTCGAATGGGTGCGGAACCATCACAAGGTGCCGACCGTTTCGGAATCCTCTCCGCTGGGGCTGCTGGAAGCGGCGGACGGCTGGTGTATGACCATTGCGGCGGCGAATGCGGTTACCTTCATGCACGTGGTGGAATCCTCCTTCGGCGCGCCTTGTCTGGGTATAAGGACGGAAGAATTCCCTGCCATTCTTTCCGACGGCAGTAAAGTCCGGCTCCGGACCTGGGGATGGCGTTCGACGACCTGCCCCGACTGTCCGGAACATCAGACGGGGAAGCTTTTCGAGATGCTGCGAAAACGCGGAGCGCTCAAAGAAGTCATGCTCGGCAATGCCCAGCTGTGTCTCTTCCGGCTCGCAGATTACCGGATTGTTTATGAAACCCTGCTGCGCAAAGCGAAGTGCCCGACCCGGAGTGCCCGGCCCAGGGTTTGCGCCGTGACCGTGAAAAGCGATTGGGATAATCGACGCGGGAAGCTGAAAAAATCCACGGCGTTCACCGGCGAACTGCCGGATTTTTCCTGATGGCATGACATTGTCTGACTTGGCATAGGATCTGATGATTTGAAACCGGACAAAAATAAATCATGGAGATATCGGAAATATGAACGAAGAACGGAAATGGCAGGGGCGCTGGATCAACGCCGGGATCACAATGGGAACCCCGACCGATGCGGTGCCGAGTGCGCCGTATCTGCGGAAAACTTTTGTCTGCAGCGCGAAACCGAAAAAAGCTTCGGTCTTTCTGTGCGGGCTGGGCTGGCATGTGCTGTATGTGAACGGACGCAAGGCCGACGACCGAGTGCTCGCGCCCGCCGTGACCCAGTTCGACAAGCATGTGAGCTTCATCGAATACGACGCGGCGAAGCTGCTCAGAAAAGGGAAAAACGCGGTGACGGTCCTGCTCGGCAACGGGCTTTTCAACTGCCGGGTGCCGAAATGGAGTTTCGACAAGGCGCCGTGGCGCGATTATCCGAAACTGCTGTGCGATATCGTTGTGGACGGCAAGACCATCGCGAAAAGCGATGCGGGCTGGAAAGTGCATGACAGTCCGGTCACATTCAACGAATTCCGCAACGGCCAGTATTACGATGCGAGGCTGGAAGTGCCGGGCTTCGCCGATCCGGAGCTGGACGATTCCGATTGGAAAGCGGCGGCGCTGTGCATGCCGCCGGGCGGACGTCCGATCCGGGAAACCATGCCGCCGTGCAAGGTGATGCAGAGTTACGCGCCGGTCGGGAAACGGTTCGTCACCTGCTGGGAAACCACGTATGATTTCGGCACGAACCTGACCGGCTGGTGCCGAATCAAAGTCAAAGGGGAAGCGGGAACGACGGTCCGCATACTGTATTCGGAACAGATCGATCCGATCTCCTGGCATATCAATACGCAGGAGATCGCGCCGTATGACAATTTCGGACGGTTCCAGACCGATGAGTATTTTCTGAAAGGCGATCCGAAAGGCGAAGAATACGAACCCTCGTTCGCATATCACGGCTTCCGCTATGCGCAGGTATTGATCTCCGGCAAAGCGGAACTCCTGGACATTCAGGCTCAGTTCGTGCATACGGCCTTTGCCGAGGCCGGAAAATTCGAATCATCGGACGCGATGCTGAACACACTTCAGCGCAACACGCAGCAGAGCTACCGGTCGAATTTCACGGGGATCCCGACCGACTGTCCGCACCGGGAAAAGAACGGCTGGACGGGCGATGCCGCCATCGCGGCGGAAACGGGGCTGTGGAATTACGATATGACCGAATCCTACGCCCATTTCGTGCAGATCGTGGCGGACACGCAGCGTCCGAACGGACAGTTGCCGGGTATCGCGCCGACCGGCGGCTGGGGTTACAACTGGGGCAGCGGGCCCGCATGGGATAACATCCTGTTCGAATATCCGTATCAGGTCTATCTTTTCCGTGGAGACAGCACGCTCATCGAACGATATTACGACAATTTCCAGCTATATCTGGAATACTGTGAAAGCCGTTCGGTAGACTATCTGCTGGACTTCGGGCTGGGCGACTGGTGTCACTGGGACCGGTCGGCGATCACGCCCGTGGAAGTAACTTCGAGCGGATATTATTACCAGAATGTGCTGCGGACGGCGTTCTTCGCCGACCTGCTGGGCAAAACGGAAGATGCGGCCGACTGCCGGAAACTGGCGGAAAAAATCCGCCGGTCCTTCCTGCGCAAATTCGCCCATGCGGACGGCACGTTCGCGGACCGTTCGCTGACTGCGACCGCGGCGGCGCTGTATTTCGGTCTGGCCGAGGAACGCAAAGCGGAAAAAAGCGTGAAGGCGCTGGTGAAACAGGTCCGGGAACAGGAACACAAAGCCAATTTCGGAATCCTCGGAGCCAAATACCTTCCGCGCGTGCTGGCCGAATACGGATATGCGGACGATGCGTTCGAAATCATCACGCAGAAGGAGTTCCCCGGCTGGGGCTGGCAGGTGGAACACGGCGCGACCTCGCTCTGGGAAGAATGGAACGGGAAAAAATCGCGCAACCACATCATGTACGGCGACATTTCCGCGTGGATGTATCAGTATGCGGGCGGGCTCCGCCCGATGGAGGAAACGCCGGGTTTCCGGACGATGGTGATCCAGCCGTGTTTCGTGAAACAGCTCCAATGGGTGAAGATGAGCCATAAATCCCCATACGGTGAGATCCGGAGCGAATGGAAACGGACCTCAAAACAGATCGAATGCAAGTTCGAAATTCCGAAAGGCTGCGAGGCGGATATCGTGCTGCCGGAGAAAACGGTCAGGAATGCGGCAGGGAGCTGCAAGTTACAAGTGGCAAGCTGCAAGTAAAAAGCTGCAAGCTGAATATTTTTGCGTTTTTTTCCGGATTGGTGTAGATTGTGCTGAAAACCCGCATTCTTAAGGGTGGAGCAGAAAGCTCCGGTAACCCTTAAAGAAAAAGGAGTAGTCAGTATGGAAATCATCATCACCATCACCGCAATCGGAATGCTCATCGCCGGATTCTCCGCCCTTTACCTGAATCATGCCGCAACCACGGAAACACAGGACGGCCCCACGGAATAAACCGGATCGCGGGAACCCGCAGCGGCAGACTTTCATGGACTTGTCCTCCAACGGACCTCTGCCGCGGGGTTCCCGCAGATTTTCCGCAAAAACGGAAACTCTCCCTCACGAGGAATGAAAAATGAAAAAGATGCTTGCAATAACGATCATCGGAACGGTGCTCGCCGGAATGTGGACCGTTTCTTTTGCCGCAGAGAAAAATTACCGCGGCTCCTATCGGCTGGCAGCGAAAAAACGGCAGCAGCGTCAAAAAGAAGAAAAGACCGAACCGAAAAACCAGATTCCCGACGAAACCAGCCTGCTGTCCAGGCGGGCGGAAATCGACCGTCTGCGGAAGGAAATGCTGCAGGAACAGCTGGCCGCGGCGACAAGCGAAGCGGAAAAGAAAGCAATCCAGCAGAAATACGACGAAGCAACCGCCCGTCTGGAAGAACAGCGCAAAGCCGAAGATGAGGCCAGAAAGTCCGGACAGACAGCATTGGAAAAGAACTCCGGCAGCCGGCAGAAACAAACGATCTGGCGCGGACATTCTGGCAGCGGAAACCGGAGAAGGAAATAAGCTGTGCAGCGCGGACAAATGGCCAGAAAGACAGGAACGATGCCGGCACATACAATAAAAAAATCGATATTTTTTTATTTATGCCCTTGAAAAAACTGGAATTTAGGTTATATTGATTTTGTTAATAAAAAAATATCAATGCTTTATTGAAAGCGGCTCACTGAAAACTTGAATAGACCCTCCCTTCCCGGGTATATACACCCGGTCCGCTCCCGTTCTTACTCTCTCGGACGGGAGCGGTTTTTTTGTGCCGGGAAAACGGATCAGCAGAGGTTGGGTGTTTCCGAGACGGGTTCTTCCGGAGCGGCAGTGATCAGCTCGGCCGGGATGGCGGAATGGAAAGGCAGACGCTTTTCCGCATAACCGTCCAGCAGCCAGCGCTGGGATTCGAGATAAAGTTTCTCATTCTGCTGGCGTAGCATGCCGATGCCGTTGTATTTGCAGAGTTCGGGGAGGAAATCATAAGTCAGGAGACAATAATCTCGTCCGGGTGTCTTGCCGTAGGTATGGCCGAGGGTGACCAGGGAAACGGTGATGCGGGAATCGAGTACAACGATGCCGGCGGGCGTACTGCCGGAAGCGAAGAGCCGATTGCCGATCTCGGAAACCTGAGCAGGCAGATCGAGAACGGGCATCACCTGGATATGTTCGGGACTGAGCGACATGTTCAGGACGGCAGCCGTTTCATAAAAGGCGATCAGGCGTTCGGCGAGATAGGGCCGGGCAAGATCGGCACAGCCGGAAACCAGGGCACATTCGGGACCGGCGACGCCGCGGAGCCATTCCATGCCTTTGCGGATGCTGGCGGCGGAATCGGTCCCGGCGAAATTGTAATGCAGATAATTGCGGTTGATCAGGAGCTGGGGGACGTCGGCACGTTCGAGATGAGCCATGAACCAGAGGGAATCGACCGCTGGTGTGACCCAGATCATGGCGGCGCCGGGACGGGAAACGATGTCCATGTGACGGAGCAGATCGGTCTCGCGGATGGCGCGGACATTGATCGAAGACTCCAGATCGGGAAAGAAAAGTTCGCGGATCTCGCGCTCGGAATGTTCATGAAGTGCGCCGGAAACGACGAAAAGATCGGACGGACCGGCGGCATTCTGGCGTCCGGAATGCTGGGAGACCCGGGTGGAACCGCCCTGATTGGAGATCAGCACGCCGCGCTGTTTCAGGGAAGAAACGGCACGTTCGACGGTATTGCGTGAACACTTGTATTTCCGGCAGAGCTGGTTGCGTGACGGGATCGGATCGCCGGGTTTCCAGCGGCCGGAACAGATTTCATTCAGGATCATGTCCTGCAGCATTTGCGATTTATTCATGAAAAAACCTTTTTTGATTCATACGCATATTGTAATGCGGGAAAAGGAAATATCAAGTGCGGGATCGAAAAAAGGATGAAAAGAATACAAGTTTTAGCGAAAAAACACGGACGGAAAATTTGAAGAACAGAGAAACAGGGGGTAAGTTAACGGCAGACGTGAAAAAAGACAACCGAGGAAAAAAGGAGATCGGAAAATGTTCTTGACAGGATTTGCAGACGAAGCCTCCCACGATCTGTGGCGTCAGATCAAAGCGACCCAGGAACTGGGCTGGAAATTCATCGAAACACGGTTTATCGGGGAGAAATTTTTCGGCAATCTTTCCGATGAGGAATTCGAGATCGTATGCGGCATGCTGGAAATCTCCGGGATCCGTTTCAACTGCTACGGCAGCGGCGTGGCCAACTGGAGCAAGGCGCCACGTTCGGAGGAAGATTTCCAGGAGACCAAAGCCGAACTGCTGCGGGCCATCCCGCGGATGAAACGACTGGGGATCAAGATGATCCGGGGCATGAGCTTCAAGCTGACGGGCGATGAACAGTTCGACAGTCCGGAACTGGAAGCGATCATCTTCCGGAAAGTGAACGAGCTGGTCAAGATCTGCGAAGACAACGGCATCATCTACGGCCATGAGAACTGCATGAATTACGGGGGCCAGTCGTTCAAGCATACGCTGAAACTGCTGGACAATATCAGAAGTCCGAATTTCAAGCTGATCTTCGACACGGGCAATCCGTGCTTCACGTTCCGGCGGATCGGCAATCCGCCGTATCCGCTGCAGAGCAGCCGGGAATTTTATGAAAATGTGCGTGATTTCATTGTTTACGTGCATATCAAGGACGCGGTTTCCACGATCGAGCCGGACGGGACGGTGAAAACGACTTACACGTATGCCGGCGAAGGGAACGGGGATATTCCGTGGATCGTGACGGATCTGCTCAAACGGGGCTATGACGGCGGTTTTTCGATCGAGCCGCATGTGGCGGTGGTGTTCCATGACACGGAAGATCCGAAGGATGCCGCCCTGCTGGCGCAGAAACGGTATGACACCTACATCGACTACGGCCGGAGATTCGAAAAACTGCTGGCGGAATGTCAGAAAAAAGCCGCCGATGCGAATTGATCGATCCCGTGCGGAAAGGACTTCCGGTTCCGGGATGTGCCGTTTTTTTGCAGGTTTCTGACTATTTTTTAAAAATTTGATTTGAAAAACACGGAAAAACTGCTATATTATATGGCTTACAAACGGCAAAAACGATCAACCCAGATAAAGGAGATACTGCCATGGCAATGCCAAAAAGAAAAGTTTCGAAGATGAAAAGACGTCAGCGTCAGGCTCATAACCGCTACGAAGGCGTGCAGGCCACGTTCTGCACCAACTGCGGCGAACCGGCTGCGCCTCACACGGTCTGCAAACACTGCGGCACCTACAAAGGCAAACAGGTTCTGACGGTCGAATAACACCGGAGTTTTCGTAAATGAAAATTGCGGTGGATGCCATGGGCGGCGATTACGCGCCCGGAGTGGTAATGCAGGCAGTTTCCGAGCTGCTTCAGGAGAAAGACCAGCAGAATATCGAGATCCTGCTGGTCGGACACCAGGAAAAACTGTCTTATTACCTTGAAAAATACAATCTTCAACCATCGCCACGGCTGGAGCTGGTCCATGCCGAGACCGTGGTGGAGATGTCCGATCTTTCCACCGCCGCAATCCGTTCCAAGAAAAATTCTTCCATCACGGTCTGTGCCGGGCTGGTGGCAGAAGGACGTGCCGACGGAGTCGTTTCCGCCGGCCATACTGGAGCCGCGGTAGCTGCATCGACCGTGAAAATGCGCATGGCCAAAGGCGTTGACCGGCCCTGTCTGGCGACAGTGATGCCGCGTGCCGGCGGCTACGGCAACTGGGTTCTGGCCGATGCCGGAGCCAATCCCGACTGCAGTCCGATGAATCTGGCGCAGTTTGCCATCATGGGGGAAATTTACGCCAAGGTGGCGCTGGGACGCACGAATCCGACCATCGGTCTGCTCTCTGTCGGCGGGGAAGACTGCAAGGGTAATGATCTGACCAAGGAAGCCTTCAAGATCCTTTCCCGCATGCCGATCAATTTTGTCGGCAATGTGGAAGGACATGACACGTTTACAGGTGAATGCGACGTGGTGATCTGCGACGGGTTCGTCGGCAATACCGTGCTGAAATCCAGCGAAAGTCTTGCCAAGGCGACCGTCCAATGGCTGAAAGAGGCATTCACGCGCAATGCATTCCGCAAAGCCGGCGCCCTGCTGGCCAAGGAAGCTTTTGCGGAACTGAAGAAACACGGAGATTTTGAGGAATACGGCGGAGCGCCGCTGATGGGATTGAACGGAGTCTGCATCATCGGGCATGGGGTTTCCACGCCCAAGGCGATCAAAAACGCCATCCGCGTGGCGCATCAGTTCGTCGAGCAGAAAACACCGGAAAACGTCAGCAGCAGGATTTTTGAATGCGGGGTGGAAAAAGGCGCTTTCGCCGCACACATGCATTCGTGATTTTCGAGCCGACGAAAGGAATATGGGAGTTAGAAAATGTCGATCAGGATCATTGGTACAGGTTCCTACGTTCCGGAACGTGTTTTGACGAATCAGGATCTTGAGAAGATGGTGGATACCACGGATGAGTGGATCACCAGCCGGACCGGCATTCAGGAACGCCATATTGCCGGTGAAGGCGTTTTCACCTCCGACCTTTCCGCCGAAGCGGCCAAGCGTGCGCTCGAAATGGCAGGGATCACCGCGGACCAGCTGGATCTGATTTCGGTGGCCACCGTGACTCCCGATACGACTTTCCCCAGCACGGCCTGTGTCCTCCAGAGAAAAATCGGTGCGGTCAACGCCGCCTGCTATGACCTGGTGGCCGCCTGCACCGGCCTGATCTATTCCCTCGAAGTGGCTTATTCCCTGCTCAAAGCGTCATCCGGCAAATACCGTTACGCGCTGGTGCTCGGCGCGGACAAACTTTCGTCCATCGTGGACTGGACCGACCGTTCCACCTGCATCCTGTTCGGAGACGGTTCCAGCGCCGTGGTGCTGAAAAATGACCCGGACGACCATTCTCCCGATTTCATTGTCGCCTCCAAGATCGGAGCCAACGGCAATTATACGGATCTGCTCAAACTGCCGGCGGGGGGATCCGCCATGCCGGCCAGTCATGCCACAGTCGACAACCGGCTCCATTACATTCACATGGCGGGCAAGGAAGTCTTCAAACTCGCCGTCAACGGGATGGCCGACTCCTGCAAATATGTCATGAACGTTTCCGGGGTCAGACCCGAAGAGATCGCCTGGGTCATCCCGCACCAGGCCAACAAACGGATCATTTCCGCAGCCGCCCAGCGTCTGAACCTGCCGCTGGAGCGGGTGTATGTCAACATCGAACATATCGGCAATACTTCCGCAGCCTCGGTAGGCATCTGTCTGGACGAGCTCAACCGGGCCGGTAAGCTGAAAACCGGCGACTATATCCTGACCACCGCATTCGGCGGCGGCCTCACCTGGGGCGCCATGCTGATGCGCTGGACCTGATCCCGCGGGGAGAAGCCGATGCCCGTCAGAACCATCCCGCTGCTGTTCATTTTTCTGCTGAACGCGGGATTTCTGGTGCTTTCCGCCGACGAAAAACCGCCGGTCAGCGAGGCCGATCCGAAAAACACTCAAACGGCCTCAACCCAGCAGGAAAACAAATCCCGTTATTTTCAGGATTCCGGCTCACGGGTGGACAGTCTGGTGGACCGTATCCGTTTCAAGATTTCCTATTCCTGGGACAAATCGGCAGAGTATTTCCGTCTGGCCTGTTCCTCCGTCACCGATAATGCGGTCTCGAAAGGTCGGGATATCAAAGCCCATGCGGACGGCAAAAAGGACGAACTGCTGGAAAAAGGCAAGCAGGCTGTCCGGGAAACCACCCAACAGACCATGCAGGACATTTCCCGTAAAGGCGAGGAGCTCAAACAGGATCTGAACAAAATGGGCAGTGAAGTCAAAGACGAGGCTGCCAAAGAAGTCCGTGAAAACACGGACAAGCTTTTCAAATGAGCCGGATCCTGCTGGCGGGAGGACTCCTTTACGACGGAACGGGCGGCGTTCCTTTCCCTGCGGATATCCTGATCGGAAACGATAAGATCCTTCAGGTGGAACCAGCCGGCAAAGCAGTGTTTCCCGGAGCCGAAAAAAAAGATCTGACGGGGCTTTCCGTTTCGCCAGGCTGGATCGATCCCCACGCCCATTCCGATGCGTCCCTCCTGGCGGCGCCCGAAGCTTTCGGCAAGATCTCGCAGGGCATCACCACCGAGATTTCAGGCAACTGCGGGCTCTCCGCCTTCCCCATTCTGACCGATGAAGTGCGGGAACATCTGCGCATTTTATATTCATCCTACGACATCAAGCCGGACTGGACGGATTTCCGTTCCTATGCGATGTCACTTGCCGCGCGGCAGCCTGCCGTCAATGCCGTATTTCTCTGCGGTCACAATACCCTGCGCGCCAATATCGCCGGCTACCGGCAGCAGGAACTCACGCCCGCCCAGCTGGCCGCCATGAATGTTCTGCTGGAGGAAACCCTCAGGCAGGGTGTCCGCGGCCTGTCCACGGGACTGCTTTATACACCTGGCTGTTTTGCCGATGAAAACGAACTGCTGACCCTGCTGTGCACAGCTGCGGCCCATGACGGGATCTATGCGACACATCTGCGTAATGAAGGCGACCGGCTGGAAGAAGCGGTACAGGAAGCGATCTCTTTGGCGGAACGGAGCGGAACCGCCTTGCAGATCAGCCATTTGAAAACCGCCCTGCCCCGCAACTGGCACAAGCTGGATGCGGTGCTCGGAATGATCCTGGCCGCCCGGCAGCGGGGCGTTTCCGTTCACGCCGACCGCTATCCCTACACCTATTCCCAGACCAGTCTGAGCATAGTGCTCGACCAACCGTATGACAAAATGACCGACCGGGCGATCCGGGAAGTCCTGCAGAATGATCACGCCGCATACGAACAGGCGCTGCAGCAGCTGGAGGCGTCCGGACGGGATTGGGAAAGGGTCATCCTGAGCCGGTCCGGAGCTGCCACTGCCGCAGGTCTGACCGGACTGTCCGTGTCGGACGCTGCAAAGCAGGTCGGTAAAACGCCCGCAGAACTGGTCATGGAGATCCTGCGGGAAGATGCTCCCGGTTCGCTGGGAGCTTTCGGCGGTATGTCGGACGACAATCTGAAACGCATCCTGAAACAGGACTGGGTCTGCTGCGGCACCGATGAAACGGCACGGCCCTCGGATGATTCCCTCGGTCTGTCCCATCCCCGCGGCTTCGGTTCTTTCCCGTCCTTTATCCGGATCCTCAGGGACGAAGGAGTCCCCATGACGCAGATCATCCGGAAACTGACCTCATTGCCGGCCGGGATCTTCAAGCTGGCCGACCGCGGGGTGATCCTTCCGGGCAAAAACGCTGATTTGGTGGTTTTTCAGGAAGACGAACTGGATTCCCCTGCCGATTTCCGCTCTCCGCATCAGCCGGCGTCAGGGATCCGGCAGGTTTATGTGAACGGCACAGCCGCTTACGACGGGCTTGCACAGAAAGTCACCGCACGCGCGGGCAGGATCGCCGGAGCGACAAACTGAAAACCCCGGACCGGAGAATTTCCGGACC
>Ga0265298_10005025_pt1 | contig 16732 bp, 17 predicted proteins | sample AusTroGonzalo_MG_3_FD_193486 | JGI IMG/M metagenome (GOLD analysis project Ga0265298, IMG submission 193486) | Bovine rumen microbial communities from tropical cattle in Woodstock, Queensland, Australia - Gonzalo_01 | ecosystem: Host-associated > Mammals > Digestive system > Stomach > Rumen ... | reverse complement strand
CTGGGGCTGACGGTGGAAGCCAGCGGAATCGCGATGGCCCTGGCAGCGGCGCACGCGCTGGGCGATCTGCCGGTCGTGTTTGCAAAAAAATCCGCTACGGTTGTGCAGAACGACGAGATGGTGCAGGCACCGGTATACTCCTTCACCCATAAAACACAGACCAATATCCGGGTAGACAAGCGTTACCTTCCGAAGGGCAGCCGGGTACTGATTATCGACGACTTCCTGGCGGACGGGCAGGCCGTACACGGGCTGATGGATCTGTGCCGCCAGCAGGAGGCGGAAGTGATCGGCGTCGGTGTGGCCATCGAAAAGGGCTTCCAGCCGGGCGGAAAAACTCTGCGGGAAGCCGGCGTCCATCTTGTGTCATTGGCAGTTATCGACCGGATCGAGGACGGCAAGATCATCCTTCGTCCGGAAGAGGACTGATCCAATAGATTACCCCAAAAGGACCCATAAAAAGAGGAGGACATTCAACCCATGAAAAAGATTGCTGCTCTGGTTCTTGCCCTGGTACTGTGCCTGACCGCCGCGGCTTCCCTGGCGGACGGAATCGCCAAGGAAAACATCAAGCTGGGCGTGATTCTGCTGCATGCGGAAAACTCCACCTATGACCTGAACTTCATGAATGGTGCCCGCGAAGCGGCTGCCGCACTGGGACTGGAAGAAAACCAGATCCTGTTCTACCGGGATATTCCTGAATCCGCTGACGCTGCCAAGACCGCCGAGGAAGCGATCGAGGACGACGGCTGCAACATGGTGTTCTTCGACAGCTACGGCCACCAGTTCTACACGGACGACGTCGTCGCGAAGAACCCTGACGTACAGTTCTTCCATGCCACCGGCGACCTGGCCCACACCAAGTCTTACGCGAACCTGCACAATGCCTTTGCCACGATTTACGAGGGTCGCTACCTGGCGGGCGTCGCCGCCGGCCTGAAGCTGAAAGAGATGAAGGAAGCCGGCAAACTGAAGGCTGAGGCTCCCATGATCGGCTACGTCGGCGCCTACACCTACGCGGAAGTTATCTCCGGCTACACCAGCTTCTATCTGGGCGCCAAGAGCATCTGCCCCGACGTGACCATGAAGGTGCAGTTCACCGGATCATGGTACGATGAGAAGGAAGAAAAGGCGGCCGCCGAGGCGCTGATTGCCGCCGGCTGCGACCTGATTTCCCAGCACGCTGACTCCATGGGCGCTCCTTCCGCCTGCGAAGACGCCGGCGTTCCGGACGTGTGCTACAACATCAGCACCAAGGATATGTGCCCCAACACCTATCTGGTATACAGCCGGATCAACTGGGCGCCCTACTTCCAGTACATCATCGAAAAAGTGATTGCCGGTGAGGAAATCCCCACTGACTGGACCGGCACCATTCCCCAGGGATCCGTGGTGGTGACAGACGTCAACGAAGCTGTGGCTGCGCCGGGCACCGTCGAAAAGCTGGCTGAGGTCCAGAAAGCGCTGGTTGACGGAACCCTCCACGTATTCGACACCGCGGCCGACAACTTCATCACCGTCAAGGGTGAGAAAGTCACCTCCTTCACCTTCGAAGAGGGAACCGACTATGCGAAGGAAGCGGTTTACGACGGTTACTTCCATGAATCCGAAGAAGGATTCCGCAGCGCGCCTTATTTCGGCCTGCAGATTGACGGTATCGAACTGCTGAACGAGAAGTTCTGATTAACGGAAGAAGATATTTTTCCTGAGAAGGTTTTTCCGAAACATCAGGCCGGGCTGCCCCCTATTTTCAGGGTGGCAGTCCGGTTCTTTTTGTGGTATGATATCTTTGGATAAATCTATGCTTCAGGAGGTTCGTGTGGATAAGCAGCCGGCGCTTCAATTGCGCGGAATTACAAAGCAGTTCGGGAAAAAGGTACTCGCCAACGACGATGTGGACCTGGACGTTTACCAGGGCGAGATCCTGGCGATCCTCGGGGAAAACGGCAGCGGCAAAACGACCCTGATGAACATGGTTGCAGGGATTTATTTTCCGGACAAGGGCAAAATCTTTGTGGACGGAAAGGAAACCGTGATCCGCAGCCCGAAGGACGCGTTCGATCACAGAATCGGCATGATTCACCAGCATTTCAAGCTGGTGGACCTGTTTTCCGCGGCCGACAACATTGTTCTGGGCATCAAGGAAGAAAAACGCTACAATCCGAAGGAAACCGCGGAAAAGGTGCGGCAGATCGCGGACAGATACGGATTCCGGATCGATCCGAACAAGAAAGTATACGATATGTCCGTCAGCGAGAAACAGACGGCGGAGATCATCAAGGTTCTCTACCGCGGGGCGGATATCCTGATCCTGGACGAGCCAACGGCTGTGCTGACGCCGCAGGAAATCACCCACCTGTTCGACGTGATCCGGCGGATGAAAGAAGACGGGAAAAGCGTTATTATCATCACCCATAAACTGAACGAGGTCATGGAGGTCAGCGACCGGGTGGCGATCCTGCGCAAAGGGAGGCACATCGCCACCGTCAACACGGCGGAGACCACGGAAGCGGAACTGACGGAAATGATGGTCGGGAAAAAGATCAACCTGAACATCAACCGGTCGGATCCCGTTAACGTGACGCCCCGGCTGGAGGTTTCCGGGCTGAACCTGTATAACAAGGATGGAATCCACGTCCTGAAGGATATCAGCTTTACCGCCAACAGCGGGGAAATCCTCGGGATTGCCGGGATCGCCGGGAGCGGACAGCGGGAGCTGCTGGAATCCATCGCCGGCCTGCTGCCCGCGGAGAGCGGAACCATTTTTTATACAGGAGAAGAAAGGGTTGACCTGCGGAACAAGAATCCCCAGGAGATCCGGCAGATGGGCGTGCTGATGAGCTTTGTGCCGGAGGACCGGCTGGGTATGGGCCTGGTCGGCAACATGAACATCACAGACAATATGATGCTGCGGACCTACCGGAAAGGGCACTTCGGCTTCCTGGACAGAAAGGAACCGAGGGGACAGGCCACGAAGATCGTACGGGAACTGGAAGTGGTCACACCCAGCCTGGCGACGCCCGTCCGCCGGCTGTCCGGCGGCAACGTACAGAAGGTACTGGTGGGCCGGGAAATTGCCAACAACCCGAGCGTGCTGATGACCGCCTATCCGGTACGGGGGCTGGATATCAACAGCAGCTACACCATCTATAACCTGATGAACCGGGAGAAGCAGAACGGCGTCGCGGTGATCTTCGTCGGGGAGGATCTGGACGTACTGCTGGCGCTGTGTGACCGGATCATGGTCATCAACAGCGGTACCGTCACCGGCATCGTGGACGCGAGGATGGCCACCAAAGAAGAGGTCGGCCTGCTGATGACCAAATCAACAGCGAGAGAGGGAAAGGAGGAGACCGCATGAGCAGGGGGCGGAATGAAAACCGGGAACCGCTGATCCACCTGACCAAGCGCGACGACATCACGCCAGTCAAAGCCTGGGGAATCCGCCTTGCCGCGATCCTGCTGGGCATGCTGTTCTGCGGTCTGGTAGCGTTCCTGCTGATCGAAAAGCTGCAGAAAAACCCGGCCCGGATCGGTGAGTTCTACGGCGATTTTATGAAGGGAGCTTTCGGAAGCGAGAGAAAGGTCTGGCGATACCTGAAGGACGTCGCGATTTTGCTCTGTATCGCCCTGGCACTGACGCCGGCTTTCCGGATGCGCTTCTGGAATATCGGCGGGGAGGGGCAGACCCTGGTCGGCGTTCTCGGATGCATCGGGGTTTCCTTTTATCTGGGCGATAAGGTTCCGGAATGGCTGCTGCTGATCCTGATGCTGCTGGCGGCCCTGGCCTGCGGCGCGCTGTGGGGACTGCTTCCCGCCGTATGCAAGGCCAAATGGGGAACCAATGAGACCCTTTTCACCCTGATGATGAACTACATCGCTACCTACCTGGTGGCATTTTTCCTGGAGATCTGGGTGACGAACGGATCCGGCGCCCTGCCACAGATGAAACACGGAAAGCTGCCGACCGTCGGCAATGAATACCTGCTGGTGATCCTGATTGTGCTGGCGCTGACGATCGGCCTGTATATCTACCTGAATTACACCAAGCACGGATACGAGATCAGCGTGGTCGGTGAAAGCATTCGCACGGCGCGGTACATCGGCATTGACGAAAAGAGAGTATTCCTGCGCACGATGATCCTCAGTGGTGCGCTGTGCGGCCTGGCCGGATACCTGATCGGCGCGGGGTTCGATCTGAGCATCACCACGGAAAGCGTCGGAGGACAGGGATTCACCGCGATCATGGTCAGCTGGCTGGCGAAATTCAACCCCATCGGGATGATCCTGAGCGCCGGGCTGATCCAGATGCTGAACAAGGGCGCGGGACAGATCACAAAGGATTTCGACGTTCCCGGACAGCTGCCCAGCGTCATTATCGGCATCATCCTGTTCTTCATCATCGGGTGCGAGTTCTTCATCAATTATAAAATCCACTTCCGCGGGCACAGCGGAAGCAAAGCGGGAAAGGGGGTCACCAAATGAACATCTGGCTGAATTTCCTGATCGACTCCCTGGCCTTTGGGGCGACATTCATCTACGGATCGACCGGCGAAATCCTGATGGAAAAAGCCGGCCACCTGAACCTGGGGATTCCCGGGATCATGTGTATGGGCGGCGCCGGCGGATGCCTGATGCTGAACCTTATCGGGAGAAGCAGTCTCCCAGGATTCCTGATCGTTATTCTCGGTGTCCTGGGCAGTTTCCTGTTCGGCATGCTCTGCGGACTGATCTACAGCTTCCTGACCGTTACACTGCGGGCGAACCAGAACGTGACCGGCCTGGCGATGACCACCTTCGGCGTCGGCCTGATGAAAGTAATTATCCACCGGCTGGATCCCGTGCAGTACCTGGCGGTTCCAAAGATCCTGTACCGCTGGCCGTTCGCGGACCGGACGGACAGCCTGCAGCGGCTGGGGATTCTGTTTTTCGCCGCGGTGATTATCGCGATTCTCGCCAGCCGGGTTCTGTTCCGGACGAAGACAGGGTTGAACCTGCGGGCCGTGGGCGAGAATCCGGCTACCGCGGACGCGGTGGGGATCAACGTGATCCGGTATAAATACGTGACAACCTGCATCGGCAGCGGGATCGCCGGACTCGGCGGTTTCTACTACATCATCGACTATATGGGATCCCAGGAGGCTTACCTGAGCATCGAAGCCTTCGGATGGCTGAGCATCGCGCTGGTCATTTTTGTGCTGTGGCGGCCGCACCTGACCATTATCGGATCCCTGGTGTTCGGATTCCTGTTCAGCTGCTCCAGCTTTATTACAAACATCAGCTGGATCAACGTGACGATGGCCATGAAGCCGATCCTCCGGATGCTGCCGTATCTGGTCACGATCCTGGTGCTGGTGATTACGAGCATCCGGAACAAGAAGGAAAACCAGCCGCCGGCAAGCCTGGGGCTGAGCTACTTCCGCGAGGACAGGTAAAGAAGAGGGCAGCAATGCTTTTATGGGGAGCTGCTTCAGGAAAGTCCGTCAGGGCCAGAGAAAGGTTATTATGATATGAAGATCAGAATTACCGCTGACAGCACATGCGACCTGGGTCCGGAGCTGCTTCGAAAATACGACATCGGGATCACGCCGCTGAGCGTGATCATTGACGGAGAGGTTTTTCACGACGGGGTCGACGTGACGCCGAGGGATATTTTCCGGGCGTCGGAAGCGGGAAAAGCCGTTCGGACCGCCGCCGTCAATACCTATGAATACAAGGAATTTTTCAGAGAACAGCTGAAGACCTATGACCAGGTGGTCCACCTCTGCATCAGCAGCGAATTTTCCACATGCTATTCCGACGCCTGTGAAGCGGCGTCGGGGCTGGAAAACATCTTTGTGGTGGACAGCCGGAACCTTTCCACCGGCACCGGACTGCTGGTGCTGGAAGGCGTGGAGATGGCCGCCCAGGGGAAAAGCGGTGCGGAGATTGCCGAGGCATTGAACGCCCGGACCGGCCTGGTCGACGCCAGCTTCGTCATACGGACCATCGATTACCTGCGGCGCGGCGGGCGATGCAGCGGACTGGAAGCCATGGGTGCCAGGCTGCTGCACATCCGACCTTCCATCAAAGTGGAAAACGGAAGGATGCATCCCGGGGAAAAATACCGGGGTAAGTATGAACACTACCTGAAACACTATATCCAGGATACCCTGGAGCATGACAGCGAAATCGATTTCCGGAGGGTGTTCGTCGTCCACAGCCCCAGCGAGGAGGGGCTGCTCAGCTTCGCAATTGAAACCGTCAAGAGCTACGGCTTGTTCAAGGAAGTGCTCGAGGCCATGGCGGGCTGCACGATTTGCACCCACTGCGGGCCTGACGCCCTCGGAATTATGTTTATGCGCAAGGAAAAGAAAAGCTGATGATGAAGAATCCGAAAACCCGCCTGGGCCTGATCGCGCTGGCGGTCCTGCTGGTCCTGGGCGGCGTGCTGGCCGGCCGGATGATACCGACGATCCGGGAAACCCGGCGGGAAATGAGCCTGACACCGACGCCGCTGCCGCCGGTACCGGACAGCGTGATGGCTGTGACGCCGGATCCGGCGAGGCCGACGGCGGAACCGATGCTGCGGACCGGATCCAGGGGGCAGGATGTGACCGACCTGCAAAGCCGTCTGGCGGCGCTGGGATACTATGACAAGGATCAGATCGACGGCGCCTTCGGGACGGGGACGAAGGAAGCGGTGATTGCCTTCCAGAAGGCGAACGGACTGGACGCGGACGGGGTGGCCGGGGCGGAAACAAAGGAAGTCCTGTTCTCCCCGAACGCCGTCCCGTATACGGCGCCGAAGGAATAAACCACAATACCAGAAAAAGGGGAGCGAGAGCCATGAAAGTGGTCCTGGAAAATCTGACAAAGGTATTTCCTCCGAGAAACAAGAAGGGCGACGACGTCATCGCGGTCAGCCACTTCAATTTCGAAATTCCCGACGGGCAGCTGATCGGCCTGCTGGGGCCCAGCGGATGCGGGAAGAGCACCACGCTGAACCTGATCAGCGGGCTGGAAACGCCGACGGAAGGGAGGATCCTGTTCGGGGACGAAGACGTTACCAGGCTGTCCCCGGAGGAACGCGGGGTCGGCCTCGTATTCCAGAACTATGCGCTGTATCCCCATATGACCGTCGAGGAGAACATCATCTTCCCCCTGACCAACCTGAAGGGCGATAGGAAGATGACGAAGGAAGCCATGCACGAGAAGGCGGTCGAGGTCGCGAAGCTGGTGCAGATCGACCAGCTGATGGAGCGCAAGCCGAAGGAGCTTTCCGGCGGACAGCAGCAGCGCGTGGCGATCGCCCGGGCGCTGGTCAAAATTCCGCGGGTACTGCTGCTGGACGAGCCGTTGAGCAACCTGGACGCCCGGCTGCGGCTGCAGACCCGGGAGGAATTGCGGCGGATCCAGCGGGATACCGGCGTGACCACAATTTTCGTGACCCATGACCAGGAAGAAGCCATGAGCATCAGCGACCTGATCATCGTCATGAAGCAGGGCGTCCTGCAGCAGATCGGGAAGCCGCAGGATGTCTACGACGAACCGGAAAACCTGTTCGTGGCTCAGTTCCTCGGCACGCCGCAGATCAACGTGTTTGACGGCGAAATCCGCGGAGGAAAGGTTTGGATCGGCGGCGAGGCAGTCCTGGACGCCGACGGAAGGGCGGACCGCCCGGTATGGGTCGCGATCCGGCCGGAAGGCTTCATCCCGGACGAGAACGGCGTTTTCACCTGCAAGCTGGACCGGATCGAGGTCATGGGCCGGGACGTCAGCGTGGTTTCCACCCATCCGAAGATGACAGGCCGGAACATCCGGAGCATTGTCAGCGCGGAATACCGGCTCAATCCCGGAGAGACGGAGGTCCGGTTCAACCTGAAACCGGCCAAGGTCCGCCTGTTTGACAAAGAGAGCGAGGCAAGGGTATGAAGAAGAACAACCTGAAGGCCTGGCTGTACCTGCTGCCGGCGATCCTGTTCCTCGGCGTTTTCATGGTGTATCCGCTGATCGACGTATGCGTATACAGCGTCGAAGAAAACTACAATTTCGCCAGGCAAAGCTATACCGGGATCGGACTGGAAAACTTCCGGCACGTGCTGAGCGATCCCTATTTTGTACAGGCGCTGAAAAACACTTTCCTCATCGTGATTATCACGGTGCCGCTGAGCACCGGCCTGAGCCTGCTGATCGCGCTGGGACTGAGCTCCATCAAACCGCTGAAAAACCTGTACCAGACGATTTACTTCCTGCCGTACGTGACCAACACGCTGGCGGTCGGCCTGGTATTTATGATCCTGTTCAAGAATACAGAATATTCCCAGGCGATGGTCAACCTGCTGATTACGAAATTCGGCGGCACCGGGGTGGACTTCATCGAAGGACCCTACTGGGCAAAGATGTTCGTCATGTGCTTCTATACTATCTGGGTGGTCATGCCTTCCCAGATCCTGATCCTGACCAGTGCGCTGGCCAGCGTGAACCAGGATTACTACAAGGCCGCCCGGGTGGACGGCGCCTCCAGCGGGCGGATATTCCGGAAGATCACCCTGCCGATGATCAGCCCCACAGTTTTCTACCTGATCATCACAGGGTTCATCGGAGCGTTCAAGGCCTACAGCGACGAAGTGGCGCTGTTCGGCACCAACCTGAACGCGGCGGGTATGAATACGATCGTCGGATACGTCTACGACATGCTGTACGGCGACAGCGGCGGCTTCCCCGGATACGCGGCGGCCGCGGCGCTGGTGCTGTTCGCGATCGTGTTCACGATCACCTATATCAACCTGGCGATGAGCAAAAACAAAGTGCAGTATATGTGACAGGACGGCAAAGGAGAAGCTTATGGAAATGAACAAAAAAAGCAGCCGCCTGTCAAAGGCGCTGATATACGTCTTCCTGACCGTATGGGCGCTGATCGTCCTGTTTCCATTCTACTGGATGATCCTGACCAGCCTGAAGGATTTCGCTTCCTATAACACGGAATATATCCCGAAATTCTACACCACGAATCCGACGCTGCAGAATTACCGGGACGCGTTTACGGCTGTTCCGCTGGGACGCTACCTGCTGAACACGGTGATCTTCACTGTCGCGACGACGGGACTGATGATGATCGTTATCATTCCGGCGGCGTTCGCCTTCGCCCGGCTGGAGTTCAGGGGCCGGAGCCTGGTGTTCGCACTGTTTCTGAGCCTGATGATGATTCCGACGGAGCTGGTGATCATCACCAACTATGTAACCATCGTCAACTGGAATATGCGGAACACTTATCTGGGGTTGATTCTTCCCTCGGTGACCAGCATCTTCTATATTTACCTGCTGAAGGAAAACTTTGAGGCGATCCCGGACGAGCTGTACAGCGCGGCGAAGGTGGACGGGACCAGCGACCTGAAGTACCTGCTGCGGGTTATGGTGCCGATCACCCAGCCCACCATCGTGACGATCGCGATCCTGAAGGTCATCGAATGCTGGAACAGCTACGTCTGGCCCCGGCTGATTACCTATGACAAGAACTACTTCCTGGTTTCCAACGGCATCCAGGAGATCCGGGAAAACGGCTTCGGCAAAGAGAATATTCCGGCGATGATGGCGGCGGTGGTGGTGATCAGCGTCCCGCTGATCGTGCTGTTCCTGGTGTTCCGCAAGAAGATCATGGCCGGCGTATCGAGAGGAGGGACGAAGGGATGAGCAGAAGGAAGATCCTTTCCCTGGCCCTGGCGCTGACCCTGACGCTGCCCCTGCTGAGCGCCTGCCACGGCAGCCGGACGAGGCAGGGCTTCACGATTCCGGATACCTTCGACGGGAGTAAAACAATCAACCTGGTATTCTGGGCGAAGAACGACACCAACAAAAACCAGACCGCGGTTTACCGGCAGGCGATCGACGATTTCCAGAAAATCTATCCCAACGTGACCATCGACATGCGGCTGTACGCTGATTACGGCCGGATCTACCAGGACGTTATCACCAACATCAGCACGGATACAACCCCCAATATCTGCATCACCTATCCGGACCATATCGCGACCTACCTGACAGGCGACAACGTGGTGACCCCGCTGGACGGGCTGATCCACGACGAGAAATTCGGCCTGGGCGGGACGGAAGTCCGGTTCGACGCCCCGAAACCTGAGGAAATGGTGCCCGAGTTCATGGAAGAGTGCAAAATCGGGGAGACCACCTATGCCATCCCGTTCATGCGGAGCACGGAGGCGCTGTATATCAACCAGGATTTCGTGGAAAAACTGGGGTATAAGGTACCGGATATCCTGACCTGGGACTTCATCTGGGAAGTCAGCGAAAAGGCCATGGAGAAAAACGAGGACGGCACGTTCAAGCTGAACGGACAGAATGTGCTGATTCCCTTTATTTACAAGAGCACTGACAACATGATGATCAGCATGCTGAAGCAGCTGAACGCTCCCTACAGCAGCGAAGACGGGGAGGTCCTGATTTTTACCGACACAACAAGAGCCCTGCTGGAAGAGATTTACACCCACGCGAAAAGCAGGGCGTTCTCAACCTTCGCCGTCAGCAGCTACCCGGGCAATTTCCTGAACGCCGGGCAGTGCGTGTTTGCCCTGGATTCCACCGCGGGCGCCACCTGGATGGGCAGCAAGGCCCCGATGATGGACATCCATAAAGAACAGGTGGTGGACTTCACGACCGTGGTGCGGCCGATTCCCCAGTTCAACCCGGACCATCCACAGATGATCAGCCAAGGCCCCAGCGTCTGTATCTTCCAGAAAACCGACGCCCAGGAAGTGCTGGCCAGCTGGCTGTTTGTCCAGTATCTTGTCAGCAACGACATACAGCTGGGCTATGCCGAAACAGAAGGATACCTGCCGGTGACCCTGAAGGCGTCGGAAAGCGCCGAATACCGGGATTATGTATCCCGGAAAGGCGAGGATAACAGCGAACACTATAATATCAAGATTGATGCCAGCGAGCTGCTGAGAGCCCACACAGCGGACACCTTCACCACACCGGTATTCAATGGAAGCGCCAGCCTGCGGTCGGCCGCGGGGCAGATGGTTGAAAACGTGACCAAGAGCGCCCGCCGGAAGGAAGCCATCAGCGACGAATACTTCACAAAGCTGTTCAACGACGTCACGAGCCTGTACCGCCTGGACCAGATCGGCAAAGCGGGCGAGGAAGCGGCGGATACGTCCATGAAGGAGCTGCCCGGGGAAACCAAGGCACTGCTGATTGCGATTCCGGCGATCTGGATCGTGATCGGGGCGGTTCAGCTGGTTCAGCTGAAAAAGAACCGGAAGAAAAAAGAAAATTAACCGGGAATCCGTTGAGTTTTTTCCTCGTTTGATGTATGATGAAATCGATAAGGGCGGAGGATCCGCCCAGGCTGAAAGGAGAATGGGAATATGAAGAAAATTGTTGCTTTGGTTCTGGCTCTGATGATGGCCTGCTGCGCGGCGCTGGCGCTGGCGGAAGATGAAAAGGTGATGACTCATGAAGAGTACGCTGCCGCTGATCTGGATTCCCCCGTGGTGATTGAAACCTATGTGCAGGACCATCAGGCCTGGTGGAACGACAAAGTTACCGTTTACGCCCAGAGCGAAGACGGCGCCTATTTCATCTATGAACTGGCCTGTTCTGAGGAAGACGCGGCCAAGCTGGTTCCAGGAACCAAGATCAAGGTCAAGGGCTACAAGTCCGCCTGGTCCGGTGAAGTAGAAATCACGGACGCGACTTTCGAATTCGTGGACGGCGATCCATTCATCGCAGAAGCGGAAGACGTGACCGAGCTGCTCGGGAAGGATGAGCTGATCAACCACCAGAACGAGATGGTAGCGTTCAAAGGCCTGACCGTGGAAGAGTATGTGGACGAGAACGGCAACAAGACCGGCGCCGCTTTTGCCTACAAGAATGCCGAGAACAAGACCGACGACCTGTATTTCACCGTATCCAAGGACGGCAACAACTACAGCTTCTGCGTGGAGTTTTACCTCCGCGGCCAGGACACCGACGTGTACAAGGCTGTTGAAGCCCTGCAGATCGGCGATGTGATTGATGTTGAAGGCTTCCTGTACTGGTACAACGGTGCAAATCCCCATGTAACCAAGGTTACCCCCGCGGCGAAGTAATTTCAGCGTAGTTTTCAGGAGCCCGGTTTTGACCGGGCTCCTTTTTCAAAAAAAGGTCTTGACATTTTGCATTTATCCATGTATGATACCTTCTGTCGCCGCGGAAAGTGGCGCATGACGCGGGGTGGAGCAGCTGGCAGCTCGTCGGGCTCATAACCCGGAGGTCGTAGGTTCAAATCCTACCCCCGCAACCATCTGGCTCAATAGCTCAGTTGGCTAGAGCATTCGGTTCATACCCGGAGTGTCATAGGTTCGAGTCCTATTTGAGCCACTACCCCGAAGCCTTATCAATCAAGGGCTCCGGGGTTTTCTTATGCCTTCAGTGCAGGGGAAAAAAAGGCCACCAAATCCTTTGTTTGGACAATTAACAAGTGTAAATCGTTGTCAAAAAACAGGATAACATGACAAAATCTCCGCCGGAATTGACGGCGGGGAGCTTTTTCCCTTATAATAATAAAAATGCGGAACAAGGCAGGAGATTCATAATGGATAAATGGGATCAGCGGTTTATGCAACTGACATATACCATCGCGGGATGGTCCAGCTGCTTCCGGGCGGGACGGAGCATCGGCTGCGTCATCGTCAAGGATAAGCGGATCATGACCACGGGATATAACGGCGCGCCGGCCGGAATCAAAACCTGCCGGGAGAAGGGGGAGTGCCTGCGGGACAAGCTGGGCATTCCCAGCGGGACCCGGATGGAGACCTGCTACGCGGTGCACGCGGAACAGAACGCCATCGTCCAGGCGGCAAAGCTGGGCGTCTCGATCGACGGGGCGACCCTGTACTGCACGCACCAGCCCTGCTCCATGTGCTGCAAGATGATCATCAACAGCGGAATCCGGCGGGTTGTATACAAGGAAGGCTATCCGGACGACTTTACGCTGGAACTCTTCAAGGAGGCCGGCGTAACGCTGGAGCGGTACGAAGGGGACATTGACGCATGAAATACCATATCGATACGATTCCGATCTGGGACGCGGTCAAACTGGAAGGGGAATGCCCCCTGTGCACGCTGGAGCGGCGGACGGAGCTGGGCGAGGCGGAGCGCTACCTCGGCGCTTCCGTGATGGAACCGGATATCCGGATCAAGGTCAACGACCGTGGTTTCTGCCGGAAACACCACGCGATGCTTTTCACGATGAGCAACCGCCTCGGGCATGCCCTGATGCTGGAAAGCCATATGATTGAGAACCGGGAAAAGGCCGCGAAAATCTTCAACAAAATGAACCAGGCGGCAGAACAACTCAAAACCGCCGGGATCGGGGACAAGCTGAGCGGGAAGACCAAGGCGGCTTCCGGCATCGTGGCTGAACAGGCGAAACAGCTGGAGGACATGGCCGGCAGCTGCCTGATGTGTGAAACCATCCGGGAGAATATGCTGCGGTATCTGCACACATTCTTCCATCTGTATAAACAGGACGGGGAATTCCGGAACAGGATCGCGGGCGGGAAGGGATTCTGCCTGCCACACCTGGGCCAGCTGACGGAAGTGGCGACCGAGGAACTGAACGCCAAGGAACTCGGCGAATTCATCCAGACGGTTACTAAAGTTGAAACGGAGAACCTGGACCGGATCCAGGAGGATATATCCTGGTTTATCAAGAAATTTGACTACCGGTACGAAGGCGAATCCTGGAAAAACAGCAAGGACGCCGTGGAACGGACAGTCAACAAAACCCGGGGCTGGTGCGTCGGGAAGGAACCGCTTCCGGAAGAATGACGACTGAAATGACGGGGTGAGAAGAATGATGACGATTCGGGAAGTAATGAAGATTGTGGACGGGAAAGTACTGGTCGGGGAGGACCGGCTGGACACCCGGGTGGACACGGCGTGCGGGTCGGACCTGATGAGCGACGTGCTGGCCTTTGTAAAAGACAAGACCGTGCTGATTACAGGGCTGATCAATCCGCACGTGGTACGGACGTCGGAAATGCTGGATATCACCTGCATCGTGTTCTCCAGAGGGAAGATGCCCAGCGAGGAGATCCTGGAAATGGCGGACGAAATCGGCATTACCGTCATCTCCAGCCCGATGACTACCTATACGGCCTGCGGCGAACTGTATGTTCACGGCCTGCCGGGAACCAAGAAGAAGGCGGAGGGGGTGTAAGCATTGGCGGTTCTGCTGGAAAAGAGTTTTCCGGTCGAAGCCGGCGCCTATACTACCGCCGGCGAAGCATCCACCACCATAAAAAGAACCCTGAAGCAGCTGGGCATCAGCGCGGACGTGCTTCGCCATGTTTCCGTCGCCTGCTATGAAGTTGAACTGAACCTGGTCATCCACAGCCTGGGCGGTACCCTGACGCTGCTGGTGGATCCGGAGAAGGTAACCCTGATTTCCAAGGACGTGGGGCCCGGGATCCCGGACATTGAGAAGGCGATGACAGAAGGCTTCTCCACAGCCAACGAGGAAGCGCGAACCCTGGGGTTCGGCGCCGGTATGGGGCTGCCGAACATGAAACGGAACGCCACGAACTTTGAAATCCAGAGCGAGGTCGGGGTGGGTACCACGATCACGATGAGTTTCGCGCTGGCATAACACTGAAGGAGATTGACCATGGAAACAAAACGATTCCACTCGGTCCGCCTGGAGGGGGACAAGTGCCGCGGCTGCACTAACTGCCTGAAGCGCTGCCCCACCGAAGCGATCCGGGTGCGGGGAGGACGGGCCCATATCATCGATGAGCGCTGCATCGACTGCGGCGAATGCATCCGGGTCTGCGGATACCATGCCAAGGTGGCGGTGACGGATCCGCTGAGCTCCATCAGCAAGTTCAAATATAAAATCGCCCTGCCAGCTCCCAGCCTGTACGGCCAGTTCAAGGAACTGCGCGGGATCAGCCAGGTGCTGAACGGGCTGAAACAGATGGGTTTCGACGACGCTTTTGAAGTCGCCCGGGGCGCGGACGTGGTGAGCCGGGCCATCCGGGAACGGCTGAAAAATCCGGATCTGCCCCGCCCGGTGATATCCTCCGCCTGTCCGGCGATTGTGCGCCTGATCCAGGTACGTTTTCCCGACCTGATCGACCACATCGTGGACGTGCGGCAGCCCATGGAAGTGGCGGCCATGATCGCCCGGCGGGAGTTCGCCCGGAAGCATAACGTGAGCGAATCGGACATCGGCTGCTTCTTTATCACGCCCTGCCCGGCCAAGGTCACGGGAATCCGGAACCCGATCGGCCATGAAAAGAGCGCTGTGGACGGAGCAATTTCCGTCCTTGAGATCTACGGACTCCTGAGCACCCAGATCCGGAACGCGCCGGTCGACATCACGATTGAAACCGCGTCGGACCTCGGCGTGGGCTGGGCCCGGAGCGGCGGGGAAAGCAAGGCAGTGAGCCGCGAGAACAGCCTGGCGGTGGACGGCATCGAGAACTGTATCCACGTGCTGGAGGAAATTGAGGACAACCGCCTGAGGGATCTGGAGTTCTTCGAGGGCGCCGCCTGCACCGGCGGGTGCGTCGGCGGGCCGCTGAACTTTGAAAATAACTATGTGGCCCGGTCGAACGTCCGCCGGCTGAGCAGCCGGACGCAGGAACCGGAACTGAATGTAGACAGCGGGATGATGACCAAGTACGACCTGTATGCCAGCAAATCCATCCTGCCCAACAGCGCCATGAAGCTGGACGACGACCTGCTGGAAGCCATGCGCAAAATGGAGCGGATAGAGGAAATCTACAAGGAACTGCCCGGGTATGACTGCGGAAGCTGCGGCAGCCCGACATGCAGGACCTTCGCGGAGGATATTGTGCAGGGCGCGGCAACCAAGATGGATTGTATCCATAAGATGAAGGAGCAGCTGAAGGTGATGGCGCAGCAGATGGTGAATCTGGCGCAGACGACAAGAGAATAAGGGGGATCCCCTTCGCGGTACATGCTTCCAAGTGTTACATGAGGGCCTTGAAACCAGAGGGCTTTCCGATCGCTCTCTGGACTCCTTCGGCAGAATGTCCGGGAACTGAAAGCGATTTCACAGAAGAAAGGAAAATTTGTATGACTGTTAAAGAACTGGCAGAGATGATTGAGGGAAAGGATATGACGCCGGAGGCTTCCAAGGAGACGGCGGTATCCTGCGGATATACCTGCGACCTGCTGAGCTGGGTGATGGCACACGGCGCCGCGGGCATGGCCTGGGTGACCGTGCAGACGCATATGAACGTAATTGCGGTCGCCAGCCTGATGGAAATGGCGGCAGTGATTATCCCCGAGGGAATCGAAATGGAGGCGCCCAGCCTGGAAAAGGCGAAGGACGAGGGGATCAACGTCATTCAGACGAATCTGACCGCCTACGAAATCTGCGCCCGGCTGGCTGCCGCGGGACTGCCCGGAAAGAATCGGGAGGAGTAAGATGTGGGCTGACCTGCATATGCACTCCTGCCTGTCGCCCTGCGCGGATGAGGACATGACGCCGGCCAACATCTGCGGCATGGCGCACATCAAGGGGCTGCAGGCCATCGCGGTGACCGACCACAACACGGCCCGGAACCTGCCCTACATCAAGGAAGCGGCGGATTATTACGGCCTGATCCTGCTGCCGGGCATGGAGATCACCACCAAGGAGGAAGTCCATCTGCTGGGCTATTTCCGGGACGTGGACACAGCGGTCGCCGTCGGGGAGATATTTACGGAGCATCTTCCG
>Ga0265298_10005023_pt1 | contig 16736 bp, 35 predicted proteins | sample AusTroGonzalo_MG_3_FD_193486 | JGI IMG/M metagenome (GOLD analysis project Ga0265298, IMG submission 193486) | Bovine rumen microbial communities from tropical cattle in Woodstock, Queensland, Australia - Gonzalo_01 | ecosystem: Host-associated > Mammals > Digestive system > Stomach > Rumen ... | reverse complement strand
CTCAAATACGCCGGGAAGAATGGTTTTGAGTGGCAGTCATTTATATTGTGTAGTCCTCAAATCAGAACTGCAAAGCGTAGACGGGGCGGGCTTCAAAACGTGGTGCGCTACTTACTCGCCGCAATTTGTATATCATATCGCCACGCCGGTCGAGGTGGACATCACCCCTGTGACCGATATAGAGACACTGCTTGGCGAGAATAACGTATGGGCGGATGCGGGACAAGTGGAAGTGACCTATATCGACCCCACGGATAACCCTACTGGATTTGCTTCTAAACCCTTCTGGGAGATCACGATGAGCGGAGCTGGAACATTAACAGTGAACGGCAAAACGTGGAGCATAGGGGCTTACACAGGAACTTTATACTGTGACACCGATATTATGGACTGGTACAACTCCTCCAGCTTACAAAATGATTTAGTAAGCGGAAGTGATTTCCCTGAACTACAGCCCGGAGAGAATATCATCTACTACACCGGCGGAATCACAAAGGTGAAAGTAACTCCCAGATGGAGGGCTCTATGATCCCTGTTTTATACGAATCAACTGAAACAACCTTCACGACCTACGGCATCGGGGCTCTTCCCGATGTCGTTTCTTGTATTGTGACGGAAGAGCGGAACGGCCAGTTTGAGTTAGTCATGCAGTACCCCATTACTGGGCGAAGGTATGACGAGATTCAGGGAGAACGAATCCTCAAGGCAAAGACCGCACTGGGAGACCAGCTCTTCAGGATTTATAGATTATCCAAGCCGCTGAGAGGAATCGTCACAGTATACGCTCAACATATCAGTTACGATTTAACTGGGGTGGCTCTTACTCCTTTTAGCGGAGATTACACCGCTGAGAACGCTATGAATCTATTGTTCACCGGCACTTCATTTACAGGGCACTCCGACAAGACCGGCACAAAGACAGTCGGGACAACTATTCCCAAGTCGGTGCGGTCAATGCTGGGCGGCACTCAGGGCTCTTTACTTGATTTATGGGGCGGCGAGTATAAGTGGGACAACTTTGATGTTTACCTCTATGTCAATCGCGGCTTAGATAAACAGGTGGTGATCCAGTACGGCAAGAACTTAACTGAACTACTGGCCGACCACGACTTATCCGAGGTCTATTCCGAGTTACTGCCTTATGCCACTTATATTGACGATGATGGGGTCTCCCATACTGTCACCGGCGACCCGATCACGATAACTAGCGTGATTTCGAGGCAGAAGACACTTATAAAAGATTTCTCCTACAATTTCGATTCGACGCCCACCCAAGCGCAAGTAGAAGCGGCTGCCACGGCATGGCTGGCGGATAATCCCTTAGGATATGAAACGCCCAGCCTTACTGTAAGTTTTACCGACCCAAAGAAAACCGCTGACTTGCCTCCTATAACGATAGATTTATGTGACACTGTGACTGTCCGCTACACTGCCTTGGGTGTGGACGTTAAAGCCAAAATAGTTAAGTCCGAGTATGACACTTTAAGAGAGAAGTATAATTCCCTGACCATAGGCAAGCCCAGGGCGAGCATGGTGGATACTGTCGCCAACGTAACGGATCAGGTGAAGGAGATTTCCGAGTACCCTGAACAATGGAAGAGTGCTATAGAGATCGCCACTAACTTAATCACCGGCAACGCTGGCGGAACTGTAGTTCTTCATAAAGACGCCTACGGCAAGCCCTATGAATTACTGATCCTTGATAATCCGGATATTTCTCAGGCCCAGAAAGTGTGGCGGTGGACATTAGGCGGTCTAGGGTATTCCTCTACCGGTTACTCAGGCCCTTACGCAACCGCCATAACCGCAGACGGAAAAATAAACGCTGACTTTGTATTAACCGGCACTCTGGTGGCGTCTCTGATCAAGGCCGGTATTATCTCCGATGTACTTGGGAAGAACTCGTGGAACTTAGATACAGGAGCTCTGACGATAACAGACGGAGTTATAACCGCCACCTTCACGGAAACGATAGATCACTCGGATTATTCGCAGGCTGATTTAGATATACTGGACAACCTATCTTCACCGACCTCCACACCCCTGACGCCGCAGGAGAAACTTAAGTACGATATAGACGGCACTGGTTTGATCGATGACGATGACTACGACAGAATCCAGTACATGATCACCACCGGTAACGATATTCAGAGGACAGTTACCACAACGATCGACCCGAAGTCCAGCGACAAAGCTATTAGAATAACCACCACGACACCGGCAACCGGCACAGTTCCGGCCTGCGTGATTGAATCCTATTATTCCGGAGCGAAGACCCAGAGCGCAACAGTCTACTGCGACAGGGTAGTTTTTTCGGGAGACACCCACGCAACGATGATCGCCAGCGAGTATGACGATGAAATATCCATCGGACAGCCCTCAATCAGACCTTGGGGGCACTCGGAGGACGATATAGCAGTCCCTAATGACGCCTGGAAGACTGTTAACGATGTAGACCTTCCTCCGGGCATGTGGTACATAACTGCAAATGCGCGGTTCACCCAGAGCTCCACAGGCAGAAGAATGATCTGCATTTCTACGAGCCGAGACGATGGAGCGTCACCCGGTACGCCTGTCGATCAGGGGCTTATGGTAAGCACGCCTGCATGTAGTGGCGCGAGAACCGGCATCGTGTGTGCAGGGCCGTTCTATTGCTCAACACAGACGCACCTATATATGAACTGTTACCAGAACAGCGGCGGAAGTAAAGGGACTCTTATTAGTCTAAAAATATTGAGGGTGGTGTAGAGATGGAAACAGCAATTATTGTGGCCCTCATAACAGGGGCCTGTAGTGTGTTTGGCACGTGGCTTGCCACTCGTGCAGAGGCAAAGAAAGCCGAGCAAAAGAGGGTCGAAGAAGCCGAAAGGAAAGCGGCTCAGGAGGCCACAGAGAAGGCTGAATTATATGCACGTCTCACGAGTATCGAATCCAAACTGGACGAGCACAACGGATATGGGCAGAAGTTCGTAGAACAGACAGGACGATTAACGGCAATCGAGAAAACGCTTATCGGCTTAAGTAAGGACATAGAGTATCTGAAGAAGGGGGGAGCATAAATGGACTGGTTTTTACATTCAGGAACAGCGGCGGCTCGTCTGGCGCGGACTTTAGTGGAAGTGTTACTGTCGTGGCTTATCGCTAATCTGGGCGACATCTTTGGATTGTTTGTAATTGACCCGACAGTAAAGGCACTTGTTATTTCGGCCTTGACGATGCTGTTCACGGCTGTTCTGGGATTCATCAACGACAACAGGACTAAGGAGGAACACGATGAAAACGATAACTGATAAGTTCAGAGAGCATCTGGGCGCGAAAGAGTGGGATAAGTTTGTCTGCAAGATTCTGGAGTGGTACTACGGCAAGGTCGATAAGAAGCCATGGTGCGCCATGAGCTGTAGTTATATGGCCAACGAGTTAGGCATATTAGACCAGCTCGGAGGAAAACAGCAAAACGTCTATATGCTGATGAAGAACACCTACAACGCATGGAAGAAGACCGGCAAGGGCGAGTTTAAGTGGGCCTCCGATTATGAGAAAGGTGAAAAGCTCAAGAAGGGCGATGTGGTTAAAGAAGGAACTGTTATTTTCATGTTGCGAGATGGCAAACCTCCGATGACTGCTGGATCAGGAAAGCACGTTACCACTGCGGACAAAGACTTTGTTTATGAAAATAAAGGATATTTCCCCGCACTGGGCGGCAACCAATCCGATGAGATTTGTGTGAAGCAGTACACCCAAAAGACCATCTATGCGGTGTTTTATCCCGAATACGAGCCTCCCAAACACAAGACCTTAAGAAAAGGTGACAAAGGCCCGAAGGTCAGAGAGCTTCAGGAAGATTTAAACCACTTCGGTTATAGGTTAGCCGTGGACGGAAGTTTCGGGGCGAAGACCGAAAATGCAGTAAAGAAATTCCAGACCTCCAATAGTTTGAAAATCGACGGCATTGTCGGGCCTAGAACGTGGGCGATGATCGACAAGCTCTTACAGGGTTCGCACAGGGTGACACCCACCACCTTACTGAACCTCCGGAAAGAGCCGAACGCAGCGTCCGCTATTATTACGACCTTGATACCCGGTAAAAATTATTTTGTCACAACTGATCAGGACGGCTGGTACTACTTCCCCGATCTGGACGGCTGGGCCAACTCTAAATACTTAGTAAGTGCATAAGCCCTCACGGAGCACTCCGCGAGGGGTGTTCCTTTCCCTTTTCCCTGTCGGATTAAACCCCGGCAGGGTTTTTTTAATGGTAAAATCTATGGTAAAAAATATGGAAAGTTAACGGATAAATAAAGGTTGAGAATTACGAAGACCCACGTTTGTGCAACACTGTGCAACTGAGCGACAGCACATCATAAGTCTGTCAGGCGCAGAAAAACATAACGTATTTGCGTCATTTCTGAGGGGTTTTCGTGGGAAATGGTAAAATCATGGCAAAATTTCCACCGACAAAGACTGCTCGTCCTGTTTTTTCATCTTCTCCGTTAAGTGTAAATAAATGTCTTTTGTCACCCTTGAATTAGAGTGCCCCAGGCGGCGCGAAATAGTATCAATGGAGACTCCGGAGGCCATGAACAATGAAGCGTGAGTGTGGCGTAAAGCGTGAGGAGTAATGGGTCTCCCTAAGACCTTCTTTGACAGCTCACGAATGAACACGTTATACGACCCATACACGATATGCCCATTCTTTCCGGGGAAGAAATACTTACTGTCGAACTGATCCCTGTAAAGCATATACTCGTCAATTACTTTCCTTAATTCCGGCTGGATATAGACCTGACGCACCGAAGTGCCGGTCTTCGCGTCTCCGATCTCGTGGGTGATAAGGGAATAAGTTTTCGTGACGCTGATATATTTCTCTCCCACATCTTCTAAATACAGCGCGATGGCCTCACCGATCCGGAGGCCAGAGAGGACTAAAAAGAGAGTAAGGTAATACCACATCGGCGGATTGATCGCGTCTAAAAGATTCTGAAGCTCTTCCGGCTCTAAATATTTCTCCTCTATTCTTTGCTTCTTGTTATCAGGTAAAAGTGCTAACCTTCCTCCTAAATCGTTCTGGATCAGATCGTTCTGATAGGCCCAGTTCAAGAAAGCCCTATACCGGGAGGCCCTTTCATTATAGGTGCAGTTCTTCTCCGAGATAGAGGAGATGGCCTTTTTCACATCGGTTATTGTAAGGGAATCTATATACAAATCCCCTAAGGCATCGTTGACCCTTCTGATTTCCCACTCGTTTCTCAACACTGTCTGTGGGCGTATTTCGCGCCGTTTTTGCTCAAGGTAGAGAGTTAATACCTGATTCAATTTCAAACGCGAATCTGGGGCTTCTACGGCCCTATTTTGCAGTTCTCTGAGGGCCGCATTATACGCCTGTCTGCTATTCGAGTTCTTGATGCAAGATACCCTATGGGCCTTGCCGGTTCTTTTATCCACATACCTTAAACGATACTGGAATCTTCCGTCTTTCAGTTTCTCAACGTATAGCTTTTCCGTGGGCATTTCTTTCCAGCTCCTGTACGTTATTCCCTTCGAAGTGAAGGCACTCAATATGTCTTTTTGCATGGGCCAGCGCACGAGCGCGATCAGCAGGGGAAAGCGACTCCTTAATGAACACAGTATAAGTTCCGTCTTCGTTAACTGTGACGCACTCTTTTATTTTCCCCGGCATTGGAACCAAGTAAACAAACACATCCATTCTTTTCACCTCCCAGCAAAATATAACCGGGAAGGAGTCCGATTTTTCACCCACGTTCTTTCGACTTGAGGGCGAGAAGCATCTGATGGACCAGCTTAAGGTCCTCCGGCGAGGCATCCTCAGCGGCATCAAACAGGAGCCTTAAATCCTTGTTCTCAAAAAGCTTCTGAGCCATCTCCGCTGTTTCCGGGTTCACATAGTACCCTTCCTGCTCTTCGCCGGTGAGGAGATAATCAACGGTGACACCGAAGTAGTCAGCAATCAGTTTCAGTTTTTCCGTCTTGAATTTATACTTGCCAGCTTTCCAACCAGACATCGCAGAGGTCTTGATGCCGGTTTCTTCGCAAACCCGATACGGAGTTACCCCTCTTTCCTTACACAGCTTCTCAAAAATTTCCCACATTTCACTGCCTCACTTTTTTTAGCTTTTTTCGCAAAATGCTATTGACTAAGTTTTATGAGCGTGCTATAGTAAGGTAACGGCATAAAACTTAGCTAAAAACAGACCTTGATGTAACTTTGTTTTGGCAACAATCACTATATCAGAAATATTAGCTAATGTAAAGCCACGACATATTGAGGGGGAAGGAGGAACAATGTACGACACTTACGCAAAACTGAGAGATGCGCGAGCTATGACGGATTATTCCGTAGCTAAGGAGACTGGTATTTCCACAGTAACCTTGAGCGCATGGAAGGCCGGGAAGTACACACCGAAGGTAGATAAGCTCCTGCTGATTGCAAGGCTTTTCAACGTGCCGGTCACCGAGCTTTTGGAGGTCACCGATGCAGTACCGAAGGCGTGACAGCTTGATCAGACTCTACGACCTCAAGGAGAGGTTCGCAGACAGAGTAATCAAGGAGATGGAAAAATCAGGTAGATACCCGGAGGACTCATTTCTGAGACCAGGGAGAGGAATACTACTTATCGAGGAAGAAGCCTTCCGGGACTACCTGAGATGGAGAGAGCAGTTAAAGAACAAATACGTTCCTGAGTACAAGAGGGCAGAGACCCCGGAGAAGATTTATCTGACAGGAGAGACAAGATGTTAGGCCAGCTCAATTTATGGGGAAAGAACAAAGTGGAAGTGGCAATAGACAGGCTTCAGAGCTTTGAGCCGAAAGAGGGCTATTACTTAGCGTTCTCCGGCGGAAAAGATTCCCAGTGCATCTACGAACTGGCGAAGATGGCAGGGGTCAAATTTAACGCCTTCTATCGGGCACAGGCATCGACCCACCGGAGCTGGTGCGGTTTATCAAGGAGCAATACCCAGATGTGCATTTCGAGATTCCACGAGATGCCGATGGCAAGCAAATCACAATGTGGTCATTGATCGCCAGCAACACAATGCCACCGATTAGAAACGCAAGATACTGCTGCGAGAAGCTGAAGGAAAGCGGCGGAGATGGTCGTCTGACAGTGACTGGAGTTAGATGGGCCGAATCGATAAACCGCAGGGCCAACCAAGGAATGGTCACTGTTATGAAAACAGGGGCGACCAAAGGCGTGAAACAGTCGCCGGATTTCAGTCAAACTCGTCAGGGGGGGGGGGTGGTACTCGTAAACGATAACACGGAGTCCAGACGCTTGATGGAGCAGTGTGTTGCAAGAGGGAAAGTTAACCTAAACCCCATCATTGACTGGGACGAGGACGATGTATGGGAGTTCCTAAACGAATGGGCAAAAGTTCCGCACTGTTCACTTTATGACGAAGGATTTAAGAGACTGGGGTGTATCGGATGCCCTCTGGCGGGACACAAGTCCATGAAGCGAGACTTTAAGAGATGGCCAAAGTTTGAAGCTCTTTATCTCAAAGCCTTCGACAAGATGCTCAGAGACCACGAAGGGATTAGGACATGGAAAACCGCAGAGGAAGTTATGTTCTGGTGGACAACAGACAAGGATGAACTAGAAGCAAGGAGGGAACAAGATGAAAGTTGCTAAAGATTTACTGAAAATCGTTTGGTGGTTAGGTTGGAGAACCTTCCTCTTTATGGGTGGAATCATCGGAGTGTTCTTCTTCATCGCCCTGTTGGATGAGGTGATTTGATGAGAGACAATATTGATTTCTACATGGAGCATGAAATCCAAGAGGAAAGAGACTATCAGAGATGGCTGGAAACTCGCCCGGTGTGCGACGAGTGCGGCGAGTACATAACCGACGACTGGTGCTGGGAGATAGGGAACGAGGTGTTCTGCGAGGATTGCCTCAATAAGTTATTCAGAAAGAGTTTGGATTAAGGAGTACAAGATGGAAGACGGAATGAAGAAGCTCCAGCAGAAGAAGAACGAACTGCGGAAGGAGCTGGCCCAGAGGGGCATTTTAAAGAGGGAAGGTAACAACACCTTCGACAGATACAAGTATTTCTCAGAGGCCCAGTATAAGGCCCTGTTTACCGAATTACTGTCCTCCCACAATCTGGAATTAAGGTCTACGGCGAGCGGCTATTCCACGATTGATGGAACAGAGAAACAGGCCAACGGACGCATAGTCGAGATGCAGTTCGAGCTGATCGACACCGAAACAGGGGCCTCTGAAATCTCGACCTTCTTCGGAGAAGGTTTCGACAAGGGCGACAAGGCCATTTATAAAGCCTACACCGGTGCGCTGAAGTATTACTTAGCTAATACGTTCTTAGTGGCCACCGGCGACGATCCCGAAAAAGAATCACCTGACACAAAAATGAATGACGCGAAAATCTCCACGGCTCAGGCCAATGTGATCAAAGCAAAGTATATCGGAGAGAAGCTGGACGAGCTTTTGCGGTGGGCCGGAGTAAAGAAACTAGAGGACATGACCGCAGACCAAGCAACCAAGGTCATTATGCAGATCAAAGCGAGGGAGAAATGATGGAGAAAAGGATAACAGTTTTAGCCGTCTCCTATGACGAGAATGTAATCATCTGCACAGCACCTTTTGGGGCTTCATTCTTCCCCGGGGACACTGTGGAGATAGAAGGGCTTCAGGACTTCGGGATCGTTCTGATCGAGGACACGATGGTTTACGGCGGAGATGACTTCGAGTTATTAGACGACCACTGCCTGATCAGAAAAGTATTAAAGAGAGTGGACTTCAAGGAGCTGGACTGGAGCGGTTACAAGGAGGAAGGAGGCGATGACTTATCAATAAATGGATAGGAGTGGGCCGGTTAACCAAAGACCCCGAAATCAGAGTGAATCAAGATCAGAAGTCCATCGGACGCACAACAATGGCAATCAACATGATGGGCGACAAGGTGGAGTTCATCAACATTACTGCCTTTGACCGGAAGGCCGAGTTATTAGAGAAGTATTTCCACAAGGGCGACCGGATCGGCATCATCGGCAGAATCCATAACGGATCATACACGAACAAAGACGGCCAGAAGGTCTACACCTCCGAGGTCTATGTGGAGGAGATAGAGTTCCTTCAGGACAAGAGGGAAGAGATTCCCGGCGTCGATGATAATCCATTCTTATGAGCGACTTATACAGAGAACTGGCCGACAAGACCAACGACTTGAATATCTGCGTGAAGGAACTAAGGAAAAGCGGAACTAAGTTTGCGGAGGCCGAGAGAGCTTATCAGTTAAAAAAGGCTGAAAAAGCCCTCCGCCTCCGGGACGAGGGTATGCCGGTCGGATTGATAGAGCTCACGATCCGAGGAGACAAGGAAGTGGCAAAGCTCAGATTCGACAAGCAAGTGGCTGAGGTCGTGTATGACGCGAACAAAGAAGCCGTAGCCAGCACCAAGCTCCAGATGCGTCTGATCGAGAACCAAATCCAACGAGAATACGGCATAGCCGGTAGAGGAACGATATGAGCAAATCACTATTAAGCGATGACAAAGTGTGCTGGGTCTGCGGAACACCATTAGACCTACACAGGCATCATTGTTATGGTGGGCCGAACAGAGGACTAAGTGAAGCGTATGGAGCGTGGGTTTATCTGTGTGCGAGACACCATAACATGAGCAACGAAGGAGTCCACTTTAATCACGAGCTGGACATTTTACTGAAGAAACAATGCCAAAGAGCATGGGAGATGAAATATGGCGATAGAGAAAAGTTCAGGATCATCTTTGGTCGTTCATACCTTTAGTGTTGTTGGACGCTTGCCGGGGTTGAACGAATATACGGACGCATGCCGGAAGAACCGGTACCTGGGGGCAAAGATGAAGAAGGACGCACAAGTCCAGATCAGTTGGTTCCTGCATCGCCTTCCACAAATCAAGAAGCCGGTAAAAGTCCATTTCATCTGGAACGAACCCGACCACCGGCGTGATCCTGACAACATCAGCTTCGCCCAGAAATTCATCCTTGACGAGCTGGTGCGGCTCAAGAAAATACCGAACGACACCAGCAGATGGATTAAGGGATTATACCACGATTTCACCTATGGCGGAGACTACAAGGTCACAGTGTATTTGGAGGAACAATGACCGAGAAAGAAGCAAAGTTCATTCTTTGGAATCAGATCATAGACGAGGCCAAGAAAATAGTAAAAAAGGGCGGAGGGCATTATGCCTTCACTACGCCGGAAGGAAAAAGCCCTTACGTCTGGAGGTGTGACGAGTATGGAAAGCGGCATTATGAGCCCGAGGGAGAAGCACATAAAAGAAATGAGACGGCTCGAAGAGGCCATCGAAAAGACTAAGAGCGAGAAGCTGAAAAAGGACTACGGCAAGGCCCTCAACAGAATGAGGCACGAGCTGAAGATTTACGATTCATACAGGAGGCAGAAATGACACAGTGTGAAAGAATCATAGCATACATAGACACCCACGGAAGTATTACTCCGTTTGAAGCCTTTACTGAGTTAGGTATCACCAAGCTGGCGACCCGGATCAGTGAGCTCCGGAAGGGCGGAGAGAAGATAGAGAAGCGATATGTCACCTCAACAAATAGATGGGGCGAGAAAGTCCAGTATATGGAGTATAGGAGATGAGCGAATACAACAATTTTATTTTCTACAAAGAGTGGTTGGAGCAACTTGCTATTGTTGCAATCGGCGGAGACGCGAATGACATGGTTTCTCTGCTGGACGGCCTTGCGGATTTCCTTGAGGGGAAAGAGCCGGAAGACCTCACGCCAATGGCGCGGCTTGTTTATAACCAGATGGCCGCTCAGATCGCAAGAGACAAAGAGCACTTGAAGGAGACCACCAGCTCCAGATCGGAGAACGGCAAGAAGGGTGCTAACGCCAGATGGAACAAAGCAAACGATGGCAAAGGTATGGCAAATGATAGCAAACCTATGGCAAACGATGACAAAGAATGGCAAACGATAGCAAACGATAGCCATAAGGAAGAGGTAGAGGAAGAGGTAGAAGTAGAAGAACATAGTGTATTAGTTTCTTGCGCTGGGCCCTTAATCGGGCTTCCGCTCAACGACGGCACAGAACACCCAGTAACAGAATCAGACCTCACAGAGTATTCCTCACTCTATCCTGCGGTGAATGTCATGCAGGAGTTGAGGAATATGCGAGGATGGCTTCTCAGCAATCCCACAAAGCGCAAAACCAAACGAGGCATTAAAGCCTTTATCACGACATGGCTTCAGAAGGAGCAGGACAAGCCTAAAGCCCGATCAGGGACAAATACTCGTAGAATGTCCGCAGAGGAGATATTAGCTATCCCGGCAATCAATCCATGGACGGAGGCGGCACAATGACAGAGTTCGACGCAAACAGACTTTTGCTCATGATCATTTACAACTTCGCCGGTTTCCTTCCGAGAGACGTCCAAGGAGCGGCTTTGGTGAAGGGCATCTGGCTGGCTGAGTTCGCGAAGTACGATGTCAAACCGGCGGAGGAGGCAGTGAAGACCATTATCAACACTTTGCATTATCCACCGCAGATCGCGGACTTCCGTGACCTGATGGGAGCTGGATCGGAGTTAACTCGCGATGATCTACAGGCACGTCTTCCAGGCCCGGTATTCGGTACGGAGGAAGGATATAAGGCCATGTACACTTGCGACATGTCACGAGTGGATAAATTAATGGCCGATCTGGACAACGAGATCAGAACCGGAAAGTTCAAGAAAACGCGAGAAGAAGCGGTCGAAGCGAACGAGGTGAGAGAATGTCCGAGTTTCTAAAATTCCTGCTGTGGCTGGTGGTGTTCTTCATAGCGATGATGAGCCTATTAACTATCTTGATAATCATCGCCCTGATCGTGAAAGGAGTAAGAAGTGAAAATATGGATTCTGATTATGTTTCTGACGCTGGGAATGGGAGGAATGTACTCGACCCAAAATGCGATAGTAACAGATGTGAGGGAGGGGACAGTGATCCTTCAGACCAAGGAGGGAGTTTACGCAATTCCTGAAGACGAGGCATGGAGGATAGGTGACCCGGCAGAGTGTTTGATCCACCGGGGGAAAATAATAATAGCGAGGTACAAGTGGAGATAAGAGAACTGATAGAGAGGGAGCTCAAAAACCGCGAAGAATGGGACAGAATCTTTGCCGAAATGTATAGAACAGGACACCCGATCTATGTGGGGAACTTTGAGCCTTTCTCACCGAAAGAGGCGGAGGACAGAATCTTTAAAGCCATGGTCGAAAAAAGGAGAAAGAAATGAGGATATTAAGTCTCAAGGACGGAACTTTACGGATCGCCGCCGCCAACGATGACGAGGTGAACGAGGTAATAGTGAGCGCAGGGACGTGGGTTAAGTGGTTCGAGCCTTCCAAGGAAGAACGGCTGAAGCTGATTAAGATACAAAGGAGAGAAGATGAGACTGATTGATGCAAATGCTTTATTACATGAAATTGATGCAGTCGAGCTTACATTTGACGGAGGTGTGGACGTAAACGAACTCAACGAGATTATTCACAGACAGCCCACCATCGACCCGGTGAAGCACGGGAGATGGAGATACACCGAAGCACATCCGCATTGGATGTTCTGCGACCAGTGCTTCAAACGGATAGTGCCAAACAAGGAATGGATTAAAGAGTATAACATTCCAACGAATTACTGTCCCAACTGCGGAGCGAGGATGGACGGTGAAGAGGGAGTGAGCGACTGCACGAACTGCGCTGAGTACGATTTCGTGAGGGGCTGCTGCCCGAAGTATTGCGAGGTGATACGCCGGACAGTAGCGGAATTAGAAGAGGATTTTAAGAAACGCAAAGCATTGTTGGAAATGGCGCACACATACAGAAGCATTCCCCCGGAAGAAATGGTGAAAATCGTTTGGGGAGAGCCGTGGAAGGGGAAAAACGATGACGCTGATTGATGCCGAGAAATACTATGACGATGTTACACATTTCGCTAAAGCGATAGAAGCAAACGGAGTAGACACATCTTTGATTTATGCGGTTGTGATTCCGTGGCTGTTGAAACAATCCGAAGTAGAAGATGCGGAAGTAGTTGTGCGGTGCGAGAAATGCAAATTCCACGAGGACAAATTTCCTTTGGTTGGGTATCCCCGAATACGGAGAGAACCATGTCAGTATTTTGGCGGTGTAAGGATGACAGAAGATGATGGATTTTGCAAATGGGGTGAGCGGAAAGGAAAAGAGAATGAGGTTGACACTTGAAGAGCAAAAAATTTGTAAAGAGTACGGAAAGCGAGATGAAAATAACAGAGTTCATTGTTTTGAGTGTCCGCTTGTACTCGACATAAGATATTGCGTCTGTAAGGCAAATGTTACCGAGGGAGAATACAAGGAGTGGAACAGGAGAGCAGAAGATGAGTGAATCAACAACATTCGTTATCAAACATACACCTATCAAGAGGTGGTGCGTTATAAAAGGCGAGTATTGTGAATGGGCGAATGATAACGGACATTGTAAGATCACAGGATGCCTTAGAGAACCGAGGTGAAGCGGAATGATAACAGGATCAATCATTGGTGATGTAATTACTTTTCTTGCTATCGGATTTGTTGGTGCATTTTTACTTCTGCCAATAGGACAATGGATTGACTATAAGCGAGATTGCAAGAAATTAGGGAAAGATCAGGCAGATGAAATATGGAGAAGAATGAGATGAGTGACAAGGACATCAATGTTTCTAGCAAATGCGAGGACACGATAAGCAGGCAGGCGGCGATTGACTTTATAGATGCGGGGCATCTTTGCAATCCCAACGAACCAAGATGGAGTGATAACGAAGTCGTAAACTTTCTCAAAACCAGACCATCCGCACAGCGGTGGATTCCTGCAAGCGAGAGGTTGCCAACGAACGATGATTGGGTAATTGTTACTATACTTGATGAGCGTGGAGATACGCCGTTCAGATACACCGACATCGGATGGTATTTAGACGTGGCAAACTGTTGGATAATTGACGCAGAACAGAGGACAGATGTAAGAGCGTGGATGCCCTTACCGATGCCGTGGAGAGGAGACGGAGATGAGCAGATTTGACCAAGACCGGGAAGATATTATCGAAGTCCTTTATTCAATCCTCCACTATGCGAGGTTTGGCTACGACATAAGCACTTGTGATAATTGCAATAACTGCAAGAGGAAAAACTGTCAGTACAGACCTAAGCTGGGGCAAGGGGTAAGATGGAGATGCCCTTTGTGGAGAGGAGAAGAAGGATGAGCGTTAGCCTATGGAGATGGACAGAAGAGTGCGAGTGGAAACCCTGTTGCGGAGACTGCGATGAGTGAGGAGAGAAGATGAAAGTGATCAATATAAAGCTGAGGACAGGGGAGGAAAGACACTTTGAGGGTTACGACTACGCCCTCTGGGATGAAGAAGGACTCGTGAGGGTTTCAAAAGACATCGGGAGAGGCGTAAGAAAAATCGTTTTTATGGCTCCGATAGAGTGCGTGCTATATGCGGAAAGGCGAGAAGATGAGCGTAAGTCTATGGAGATATGACCCCGAAAAATGCGATGGACGACCCTGCTGTGGGGACTGCGACGAGTGCGGAGAGGACGATGACGATACAAGAGCTGAAAAACTACAAGAAGCTGAATAAGTCCATAAGGTACTGGAAGAGGGAACTGGCGATCCTGAAGAAAGAGTCGCTGGTGAAATCTCCTCAGATGACCGGGATGCCAGGGAGTGGAAAGATGCCCGACCCGACTGCCGAACGAGCCCTGAAAGAAGCCAAGCTAATGGAAAAGCTCGAACGGATGCTCCAGAAACAGCAGGAAGAATCCGACAGGATAATGAACTGGATTCTGACGATAGACGACCCGATGATCCAAACGATAATGCATGCAAGGTATATCCGGGACAAGAGCTGGAGGGCGATTTCGTTCCTGATCGGGGGGAACAACACTGAAGAGAACATTCGTCAGATACATTCGAGATATTTGTCACAAATGTCACAACATAATGTTTTATAGTGCATGCGAGACTTCCCAAACTCATTTTTGTACTCCATTTCAGGGGCTCTCTTCGGAGAGCTCCACTTTTTATGAAACCTTACGCTGAATCATTTTATAAATCATCTCAATGGCAGAACTGCCGGGAACTCTGTATTCAACGAGCCGGGGGGTTATGCGAGAGGTGCAAAGAACAAGGAATAATAAAACCGGCGGTGGTGGCTCACCATATTAAACCGATCACGCCGGAGAACATCAACGATCCAAAGATAACACTGAATTTGGATAACCTAATGGCTTTATGTACTGACTGCCATGCGGCGGTGCATAAGCGAAAGAAACGATACACCATCGATAAATTTGGAAGAGTATGCGGCTCGAAATAACAACACACATCGGATGTCCGATGAACTGTACTGACTGCCCACAGGAGTTACTGAGAAGCAGATACAAGGGCAAGAAAACACTGGATTTTGAGGACTACAAGAAAGCGATAGATAAAGTTCCGCGAGAGTGCCGGATAGATTTCTCCGGGATGTGCGAACCATTCTGCAATAAAGACTGCGCGGAGATGATTCTGTACGCACACGAGAAAGGGCATCCGATCGCTTTATATACGACCTTACAAGGAGCAACGCTGGAGGACTGGGAGAAGCTAAAAGGAATAAGGGCGGAAGTAACAACCATTCACTTACCAGACAAAGAGGGACGGTCAACCTTCAGAATCACCGATGAGTATTTAGACCTACTCGACAGATGGGAGACCGATAACTATTCCTGCCACGGACAGATAGATGATAGGGTATTACCATACATGAAACCCAGGAACTTAATAACCTTCATGCACGACCGCGCAGGAAACGTAGAGAACAGACCGCATCGCAACATAGGAACGGAAAGACATTTAACGTGCATGACATCCGGCAGAGCGATGGATCACAACGTATTACTACCAGACGGAACAGTTTTAATGTGCTGCATGGATTATGGGATGACCGGAGTTTTCGGGAATCTGTTTGAACAATCCTACGAAGAAGTCATTCACTCAGAAGAAGCGGAAAAGATTAGGGGAACACTAATAAAAGGGGAATCAATATGTCGACACTGTTCAAATGCGATCTGAGCGTAATAATCCCAGTATATAATCTGGAACATTTCATTACGCCGATGATCGAGTCACTAAAGGGGCAGGAGCTGGGCGAGTACACAATGGAAGTGATATTCGTCCTGAACAACTGCTCCGACAAATCTGAGGAAGTAATCAGAGAATCCGGGATAGACTGCAAGATTCTGGAGTGTGAACCGCAGGGGTGTGGGTGTGCCAGAAATGTGGGATATGAACATTCAAAGGGCGAATATGTCTGGTTCTTAGACGGAGACGACTGGTTAATAGATGAGACCGCAATAAAGCAAGCTCTGGACAAAGCACAAGGACAAAATATTATCCGAGTGCCTTTCAGCAGCGACTCGTATCACTATCAATACTTTAGCATGGTGTGGCAGTACGTTATGAGAAGGGACTTTATAAAAGAGTTCCGCTTCAGACAGATGCAACCGGCAGAAGATGATGAGTATATGAGAAAGGTCTTACACAAAGCAGGAGTAAGCACATCAACGTATTGGACTCTTCCGAGCGTAGACAAGGAATTATATTACTACAATTTCTTGAGGGAAGGTTCAAACATGTGGAGAGTATATCGCGGCGAGAAGATTTGATTCCCCCCCGGTCGAGGCTGTAGAGGGGCTATTTTTAAGAC
>Ga0265298_10005022_pt1 | contig 16739 bp, 12 predicted proteins | sample AusTroGonzalo_MG_3_FD_193486 | JGI IMG/M metagenome (GOLD analysis project Ga0265298, IMG submission 193486) | Bovine rumen microbial communities from tropical cattle in Woodstock, Queensland, Australia - Gonzalo_01 | ecosystem: Host-associated > Mammals > Digestive system > Stomach > Rumen ... | reverse complement strand
CCCATGTTGCCGTTCTCACCGGCGTGGGGATTGATTGCGGCGACTGCGATGCAGGGGTCGGGGATGCCTTCGGCCCGGATGGCGTCATGCAGCAGTTCTGCGGTCCGGACGATCCGGTCGAAAGTGCATGCCGCAGGGACTTCGGACAAAGCGATATGCGTGGTGACGAAAACGATCCGGAGAGAGCCGGCCGACTGCATCATGGCGAAATCCGTGGTCCCGCAGATTTCCGCGACCAGTTCGGTATGGCCGCTGAACGGGATCCCGTTGAGACAGACCGCCGCCTTGTTGACGGGAGCGGTGACCATGGCGTCGATTTTGCCCGCAACGGCATCTTTCGCCGCCCGGACGACCGTTTCATAGGCGGCCAGTCCACATTCGGGCGACAGAACGCCGTCTGCCAGATGGGAGACTTTTACCCCGGCCGCCTCCACCAATTCGAAAGCGGGCAGGGGCCTTTTGCAGAAACGTCCGATCGCATCGCGGATCACTTCGGGCGATCCGTAGATGAAAAGCTCCGCTTTTTCGGCAAACTCGGGATGAGCCTCCAGCATCCGGACGATGATTTCGGGTCCGATGCCGGCCGGATCACCCATGGTGAAAGCGATTTTCGGCAGACGCAAGGAGGTCATTTCCCTTTTTTAGCCGCGAGATACTGTGCTTTCTTCTCTTCGAGCAGCAGGCCGACGCGGTCGGTATCGATCGGGAAATAATTTTTGCCTTTCAGATACTCCAGGAAATTCAGCCAGTCCTGATGGTTCCAGGCGCCGTTCTGTTTTTTCACGAAGTTCATCGGGATGGGCGATCTGGAAAGTTTCCGGATGTTGGTTTCTTCAGGTGACAGTTTGACAGCCATTGCAGACTCCTTTCATTTGTTGGTTTCCCGGGGAAACCGTTTCCCCCTTCAAAGTATGGTAATTTACACCATAAACGGATTTTTGCAAGCTGGAAGCGTGAAAACCCCGTTGCAAATCACCCGGAGCCGCATCGGGAAAGAGCGTTTTTTTCAGAAAAATAACCAAAAAGTTATATTTTATCGGTTTTCAGCTTGAAAAACGGATTCGGGCATGTATATTGAAAATCAAATTCGTCAAAAAAACAAAATCGTATATTGAAAAAGGAGAAATCCATGAGTTGGCTGGATTGGTGTATTGTAGTCATTCCGCTGCTGATCGTCCTGATCATCGGATTGAAATCGCAGCAGTATGTCAAAAGTGTGGCGGACTTTCTGGCGGCGGGCCGGGTGGCCGGCCGGTATGTGATCTGCGTGGCCAGCGGAGAAGCCGGCATGGGGCTGATCTCGCTGGTGGCGATCTGGGAGAAATATTACATGGTGGGATTCGCCATCAATTTCTGGAGCACGATCGCGGCCCCGCTGGGACTGCTCATGGGGCTCACCGGTTACTGCACCTACCGGTTCCGGGAAACCCGGGCCATGACCATGGGACAGTTCTTCGAGATGCGGTACAGCCGGTCGTTCCGGATCTTTGCGGCGATTCTCCAGTCCTGTTCCGGAGTGATCAACTATGCGATCTTCCCGGCGGTCGGCGCCCGCTGCCTGATGTATTTCCTTGATCTGCCGGTCCATTTTTATGTCGGCGGCTGGAAATTTTCCACATTCGGCCTGCTGATGCTGATCTTCCTCAGCATTGCGGTCTGGATCGTGACCATGGGCGGTCAGATCACCATCATGGTGACGGACTGCGTGCAGGGTCTGCTTTCCTATCCGTTCTATGCGATCATTGTGGCATATATCATCTACCGGTTTTCCTGGGACGGCGAGATCATTCCCGCCCTGATGAACCGTCCGCCGGGAAAGAGCATGCTCAATCCCTACGATGTGAGCAAACTGAGCACCTTCAACCTGTTCTATGTGTTTGTCGGGGTGTTTTCCAGCGTGTTCAACCGGATGGCCTGGAGCGGATCCCAGGGCTACAATGCGGCGGCGAAAAATGCCCATGAACAGAAAATGGGCTCCCTGCTGGGCACCTGGCGAAACGGCTTTGCCTATACCATGTATACACTGCTGGCCGTGGCGGCATTCACCTACATGACACATCTGGATTTCCGCAAGGATGCCAACCGGGTCCATCAGCAGCTGACGCAGAAAACCTCGGAAGAGATCATGGCCGAAAAGCGTTTCGACACGATCCGTCCGGATGTCATGACGATGGTCAAAACCGGCGAAGTCACGCCGAAAATGAAGATGATCCTGCGGAAAAGCGGGAAATTCGATATGAACAAGCCGCTGGATCCGTCCCAGTACCGGGATGCCGCGCAGGCCGCGGTCGCCACGGTGGACAAGGGCAAAGCCGGCACGCTCCGGACCATCTATCATCAGATGCTGGTTCCCGTGGCGATCCGGGAAATGCTTCCCATGGGAATAACCGGTGTGCTCTGCGCGCTCATGATCTTCCTGATGATCTCCACCGACACCACCTACATGCACTCCTGGGGCAGCATCATCGTGCAGGACATCATTCTGCCGTTCCGCAAAACGCCGTTTACCCCGAAACAGCAGCTGAATCTGCTCCGCTGCATCATCGCGGGCGTGGCGGTGTTCGCCTTCCTTTTCAGTTTCTTCTTCGCGCAGATGGACTACATCCTGATGTTCTTCGCGATCACCGGAGCCATCTGGCTGGGCGGCGCCGGTCCGACCATCGTGCTGGGACTTTACTGGAAACGGGGAACCACGGCAGGCGCGTTTGCCGCCCTCGGCTCTGGTTCGTTCCTGGCAGTCGCCGGCATCATCTGCCAGCAGACCTGGGCCAAATATATTTATCCGACTCTCGAAAAATATGATCTGGTCAGCAGTTTCAGCTGGTTCTTCGAAAGCGCCTCCAAGCCGTTCAACCCGTATATCGTCTGGAAAGTGACGCCGGACCGGTTCCCCGTCAATTCCCAGGAAATCTATTTCATCGCCATGCTGGTCGCCGTTTCCATGTATGTGATCGTCTCGCTGATCACCTGTCGTCAGCCGTTCAACCTGGAACGCATGCTGCACCGCGGGATCTATGCGGACAGCGAGACCAAGCCGCGGATCCCGTGGACTTTCCGCTCGGCCTTCTCCAAGATCATCGGCATCGATGCGAACTACACCAAAGGCGACAAGATCCTGGCCTGGTCGGTATTCCTCTGGAGTTTCGGTTACGGGTTCTGTCTCTGCTTCCTGGGTATCATCATCTGGAACGCCATTTATCCGTGGCCGGCCCACTGGTGGGCCATCAAGTTCCATATCACCGCTTTGTTCATCCCCTGCATCGTGGCGGTTATTTCCACCGTATGGTTCTCCATCGGCGGAACTGTGGACCTGCACCGGCTGTTCAAATCCCTGGCCACCAAGCATGATGACTTCAGCGATGACGGCCGGGTGCATCATCCGCAGGACGACCAGGAAAAGCCGGCTGCCAAATGAAGATCGGCATCACCGGCAGCGAAGGTTTCATCGGATCGGCTTTCCGGCGGTATCTGACGGCACTCGGGGAAACTCCCGTGAGTTTTCCCCGCAGTGCTTTCGATGATCCTGCCGAAATGGCCGCGCTCTGCGGCCGGTGCGATGCACTGGTCCATTTTGCCGGACTGAGCCGGCATCCGGACGGTGAATTCCTGCTGACCACCAATCTCCTGCTGACCGCCGCTTTGATCGAAGGGATGAAGGCGAGCGGCAGCCAGACGCATGTCTATCTCGCTTCGACCACCCATGAACAGCGCCCTTTGCCGTATCACGAATCCAAGCGCCGTTCCCGCCAGATGTTCGAGGACTGGGCGGCCGAAAGCGGAAATCCGTATACGACTCTGCTGATGCCCAATACATTCGGTCCGTATGCCAGCCCCTTTTTCAACAGTGTGGTCTCCACGTTCTGTTATCAGGCGGCGCACGGCCAGACCCCGGACCGGATCGATCCCGCGGAACTGAAACTGATCCATGTCCGCACCCTGTGCCGGGAGATCCTGCGGACGGTCCGGCGAAACGAACCGGGCGTCACTGCCGTGGAGATCCCGCACGAATATGAGATCCGGCTGGACCAGCTGTGGGAGATCCTGCAAAATTGGCGCGGACAGCTTGCCGCGGGAAAAACGCCGCTGCCCGCGGATCCGTTCGAGACCGATCTGCTGGAAACTTTCCTTTCCTACTGCGAATAACGCGGTAAATATTTTTTTTCTCTCCGCCTGTTTTCACTTGAAACCATGCCCTTCACGGGGTATATTACCCCTTATCAAATAAATAATAATCAACCATGGAGATGAGATATCATGAGAATGTCCAAAATGCTGGGCCGCCGGATCAAGGAAGATCCGAAAGACGCTAAAACCGTAAGCCATAAATTCCTCGTCCGCGGGGGATATATCCGCGGCGTTTCCGCCGGGATCTATTCCATGCTCCCGCTGGGCATGCGCATCATCGACAAGATCGAAGCCATCATCCGTGAGGAAATGAACCGCATTGACGGACAGGAAGTCAAAATGCCCGTCGTCCTGCCTGCCGAACTCTGGGAGGAATCCGGCCGCTATCAGACCGTCGGCGCCGAACTGCTCCGCTTCACCGACCGCAACGATAAGCCGATGATCCTCGGCATGACCCATGAAGAAGCCGTCGTGCATCTGGTCCGCACCGAGATCACCAGCTACAAACAGCTGCCAATCATGGCGTACCAGCTCCAGACCAAATACCGCGACGAGGCGCGTCCCCGTGCCGGACTCATCCGCGTCCGCGAATTCACCATGAAGGATGCCTACAGTTTCCATACCAGCCAGGAAGACCTGGAGAAATATTACGAACGCGCCCATGAAGCCTACGAACGCATTTACCGGCGCGTTGGCATGAAACATGTCGTTTCCATCAAATCCAATTCCGGCATGATGGGCGGCAATGTTTCCCACGAATTCATGTCCATCGCCGACTGCGGCGAAGACACCATCTTCCTTTCTCCGGATATGAAGAGTTACAAGGCCAACCGCGAGATCGCCGTTTCCGCGTTGAAATTCGAAAAGACCGAACCGGAAAAGCCGCTCGAAAAAGTTCATACTCCCGGACAGAAAACGATCGAAGAAGTGGCAAAATTCCTCGGTGTCAAAGCCGAACAGACCGGCAAGGCGGTGTTCTACGCCGGACCGGACGGCAAGCTGATCTTCGTGCTGATCCGCGGCGATTTCGAGGTCAATGAGACCAAGCTTCAGAACCATCTGGGCATTCCGGAACTCAAGTTCGCCAACGACGACCAGATCCGGGCGGCCGGCGCGGTCCCCGGCTTTGCTTCACCGGTCGGGATCGACCCCGCCAAGGCCGTGATCGTGGTCGATCCCTCCGCCGCCGGAACCTCGAACCTCGTGGTCGGCGCGAACGAAACGGATTATCATTACATCAACTTCAATTACGGCCGCGACCTGAAAGATGCGGACGTGGTCGATATCGCCGCGGTGCGCGAGGGCGATCCGTGCCCGGTCACCGGCCAGCCCTTGCTGATGAAGCGCGGCATCGAAGTCGGCAACATCTTCCAGCTCGGCACCAAATATTCCAAGCCGATGAACTGCAATTACCTGGACAAGGACGGCAAATCGCATCCGATGATCATGGGCTGCTACGGGATCGGCGTCGGCCGCACCATGGCGTCCGTGGTCGAAGATTCGCACGACGATTACGGGCCCATCTGGCCGATGTCCATCGCGCCGTATCAGATCCATCTGTGCGCCCTCAATCCGGACAAGGATGGAGTCGGCGCCGCGGCGGAAAAACTGTATGACGAACTGAACAAGCTCGGCGTGGAAGTCCTGTTCGACGACCGCGGCGAAAAAGCCGGATTCATGTTCAACGATGCCGACCTGATCGGTATTCCGTTCCGGGCGATCGTTTCCCCCAAGAGCCTGGCTCAGGGCAAAGTCGAATTCAAACTGCGGACTTCCCGCGACGCCGAACTGCTTCCGGCGGAAGACGCGGCGAAGATCCTCGCCGAAAAAGTCCGCACGGAACTGGAAAAATACAACATCTGAGGGGTAAACCATGTGGAAATACACTGAAAAAGTAATGGATCACTTCCTCAATCCCCGGAACGTCGGGGAGATCGAGGATGCCGATGCCGTCGCCGAAGTCGGCAATATCACCTGCGGCGATGCGCTCAAAATCTATCTGAAACTGGATGCGGAAGGCAAGATCGCCGAGGCAAAATTCAAGACTTTCGGCTGCGCCAGCGCCATCGCTTCCTCGTCCGCACTTACCGAACTGGTCAAGGGCAAGACGCTCGAAGAAGCCTCCAAAATCACCAACAAGGATATCGTGGCGCTGCTCGGCGAACTGCCGGAAGAAAAGATGCACTGCTCCGTCATGGGCATGGAAGCGCTCCAGGCAGCCATTTCCGACTACAAGAAGAAACACGGCGAAAATTACAATATCGTGGAATCCGACGACGACCACGAAGGCCGCATCGTCTGCAAATGCTTCGGCGTCACCGACACCAAGATCCGCAAAGTCGCGCTTGAAAACAATCTGCACACGGTCGCGCAGGTCACCGATTACACCAAGGCGGGCGGCGCCTGCGGCCGCTGCCTGGACGAGATCCAGGAGATCCTCGACGGCATCTGGCGGGAACAGGCCGGAGCCCAGTCGGCATCCGGCGAAGGTTCGTCCAAGGCGGATGAATTCGCCAAACTGACCGTAGTGCAGAAGGTGATCAAGGTCAATGAAGTGATCGAGAAAGAGATCCGGCCCGCGCTGGAACGCGACGGCGGCAGCATCGAACTGGCCGACATCGAAGGCAATATCGTCAAAGTCCGTCTGAAAGGACGCTGCGCGGCCTGCCACAACGCCGGTCTCACCCTGAGAAAACTGGTGGAAGCAAAACTGCGCGAATTCGTTTCCGAGAATCTGACGGTTCAGGAGGCTTGAGATGGGCGAAGAGGAAAAAGTCATTTATTTCGACAATAACGCCACGACGGCGGTCGCTCCGGAAGTATTCGAGGCCATGACGCCGTTCCTGACGAAGCTCTACGGCAATCCTTCCAGCATCCACCATTTCGGCGGCCAGGTGATGGCGCATGTCGAAACCGCGCGGGAACGGCTCGCCGCTCTGCTGGGCGCGGCCCCGACCGAAGTCATCTTCACCTCCTGCGGCACGGAAAGCGACAATGCTGCGATCCGCAGCGCCATGCTTACCTGTCCCCAGCGCGACAAGCTGGTGATCTCCAAGGTGGAACATCCCGCCGTGCTGAACCTGGCCAAGGACCTGGAACGCCGCGGTTACCGCGTGAGCATGATCCCCGTGGACGGCAAAGGCAAGCTGGACATGGAACGGGCGCGGGAACTGATCGACAATCAGACCGCGGTGGTTTCCGTGATGTGGGCGAACAACGAGACCGGCAATATCTATCCGATCCACGAATTAGCCGACCTGGCGCACCGCAACGGCGCGTTGTTCCATACCGATGCCGTTCAGGCGGTCGGCAAGGTCCCGATGAACCTCGCGGAAAGCCAGATCGATTTCCTGAGCCTTTCCGGACACAAACTGCATGCGCCCAAGGGCGTCGGCGCGCTTTACGTCCGGCGCGGCGTGCGGTTCCGTCCCTTCGTGATCGGCGGACATCAGGAAAGCAATCGGCGTGCCGGCACGGAAAACGTGGCTTCGGTGGTCGGGCTCGGCAAGGCCGCGGAACTGGCGCGTCTTAACATCGAAAAGGAAAACATTCAGGTCCGTGCCATGCGTGACAAGCTCGAACAGGGCATCCTGAAAACAATTCCGGAAGTGCGCGTGAACGGCGATGCGGAACACCGTCTGCCGAATACCGCGAATATTTCGTTCGAATACATCGAAGGCGAATCCATCCTGATGCTGCTGGACATGTTCGGGATCTGCGCCTCCAGCGGCAGCGCCTGCACTACGGGCAGCCTGGAACCTTCCCATGTCCTGCGGGCCATGGGCATTCCCTATACCGCGGCGCACGGGGCGATCCGCTTCAGCCTGTCCCGTTACAACACTATGGACGAAGTCGATTTTGTCCTCGAAAAACTGCCGCCGGTCATTGCCCGGCTGCGCGAAATCTCACCGTATTGGAATCAAAAATAAGGAGTTCGGACTATGAAGATCATCGTTTTCGGAGGAACCGGCTGGCTGGGCCACAACGTCGTGCTGCAGCTGCTCGAGGCAGGGTATGACGTGACCATCTGTTCCCGCGGACAGAAAAAACTGTTTCTGGATGAAGTCTCCAAGGTGAAAACGATCACTGCGGACAAAAAGGACGAAGCTTCCGTACGGGAAATTTTCAAGACCCGTTATGATGTGGTGATCGATACCGTTCCCACGCTGGAAAGCATGGCCCATATCCGCAAATATGCCGGCAACATCAGCCAGTATATCCATTGCAGTTCCACGGGCGGCTATGCGCCGCTGCCGTTCGTGCCGTGCGATGAGACCGCGCCTTATGGCGGATTCGAGAATGGCAGCGGCTGGGCCGCCAAAGCTGCCTACGACAACGAGGCCATGCGGCTGTTCCATCAGGAAGGTTTTCCCGCTACGGTGATCCGTCCGTGCTATATCACGGGTCCGGGCATGCTCCCGCTGGACAACCAGGGCGGCCGCCGCAAGGATTACATCTCCGACATCATCGCGGAAAAAACGCTGGATGTGCCGGACAACGGACTTGCCCTGCTGCAGCCGATCCACGTGAAGGATCTGGCGGCCTCCTTCCGTCTGGCCGCGGAGACCCATCGGAGCATCGGACAGATCTACAATATCTGCCTGAGCCATGCCGTCACGCTGATCCGCTATCATGAGATCACGGCCGCTGCGTTCGGCAAGAAAGCGCATCTGAATTTCATGTCCGTGGACGACATGCTCAAAAAATATGCCGGCAACATCCATGAAACCGGTCTGAGATTCCTGGCCACGCACATGTGTTTCACGATCGAAAAGGCGATCCGCGATCTTGGTTACCAGCCGCATTGCACGCCGGAAGAAGCCATTGCCGAAACCGCCCGCTGGGCCGCGGAACAGAACTGACAACTGATCACTGGCAACTGTTCACCTATTTGAGCAGTTTTCGATTCTTCTGTTCGAGCTTTTTCTTTTCCGCGATCATCATGCGGCTCATTTCGCGTTCGGCGGCGGCGATCATTTCCTCTTCCGGCGTGCGGAGCGAATGGTTCTGCTCTTCGCGGAACAGATTCAGCATCCGTTCGAACCACGGCAGCCGTTTGCGTTTGAGTTTCCGGAGTTCCTCGTGAACGCGCAACAGATGCTGCGGGGGATCGCGGTGGCTGCCGATCGCCAGGGCCGCCCGGTAATGCAGCGCCGCTTTGCGGTAATGTCCGAGCTCCGTCTGGCAGCGCGCGAAATACACCCGGTAAAGGATGTTGGTCGGCGCCAGGGAGACCAGACGTTCATACATTCTGGATGCTGTGCGGAACCGCCGTTTTTCATAATAATTGCGCGCCTCGCGGCTGGTCATGAAAACGTAGGTCTTTTCCAGGTCACGGAAAAAGGTGAACAGCGTGGTGTTGCTCGGGGGATCGTTCCCCACGATCAGTTCCTCGAGCGTGTCATCCGCCTCGGTATCCATGATGATCTCCCGTTCCGGGATGACGGTATACGCCGGGGCGGAAAACAGCGCGGCGTCGTACTGCCGCCGTTTTTCCGGATCGGAAAGCGTGACGAACGCCTCGACCACGAGCTTGAACTCCTCGGCCTTTTCCGGCGCATTGCCGAACCGGTCCGGATGACATTCCCGCGCCCGCTTGTAATAGGCTTTCTTCAGCGCGGCGAATTCGCATTCCCGCGTGATCCCCAGTATCTCGTAATGATTCATGGCGTCCCTTTCGGAACATATTATAGCATAAATCCGAAAAAAAACACGCTTTCCGGGTGAAAAAATCGCAAAAATGCACTATATTACCATCCATGAAATCAAAAACGGAGTCGGATCGGTAAAATGCCGGATGATTTTTATGATGTGATTGTGATCGGCGGGGGCCATGCCGCCTGCGAGGCCGCGTACGCCGCCGCCCGCCTCGGCGCGTCCACCCTGATGCTGACCATCAACCTGGACCATATCGCCCAGATGAGCTGCAATCCCTGTATCGGCGGCATTGCCAAGGGACATGTGGTGCGCGAGATCGATGCGCTCGGCGGCGCCATGGGACAGATCGCCGACGCCACTTCGATCCAGTTCCGCATGCTCAACCGAACTAAAGGCCCCGCCGTCTGGTCGCCCCGCTCGCAATGCGACAAGGTCGCGTATCAGCGTGCCATGAAACGTCTGCTGGAACAGACGCCGAACCTGACCATCCGTCAATCACAGGTGACTTCGTTCCTGCTCGACGGCGATGCGGTCTGCGGCGTGGAGACCGAATTCGGCGACCGGTATAAATCGAAGAGCGTAGTTGTCTGCACGGGAACTTTCCTGGCGGGCAAACTGCATTTCGGACTGAAGAATTTTGCCGGGGGACGTGCCGGCGATCCGCCGTCCGTGGCGCTGGCGCAATGTTTCCGCGACCAGCTGCATCTGCATACCGGCCGCCTCAAGACCGGCACCCCGCCGCGTCTGCTGGGTTCCACCATCGATTTTTCCGGACTGGACATCCAGCCCTCGGAAGATTCCGATGAACGGTTCAGTTTCTTCCCGGACGATTCGGTGCGGCCCGCCTCGGTCAACCATAATCTGAACTGTTACCTCACCCATACCGATTCACGGGCGGCGGAACTGGTCCGCGCCAATCTGGACAAGGCCCCGATGTACAACGGACTGATCCACGGCATCGGCACCCGTTACTGTCCCTCGTTCGAGGACAAGATCGTGCGGTTCCCCGACCATGAGCGGCATCATATTTATCTGGAGCCGGAAGGCGAATTCACCGGCGAATATTATCTGAACGGCCTTTCGACCAGCCTGCCGCCGGAAGTGCAGCTGGCGATCCTGCGCACCATCCCCGGACTCGAACACGCGCAGGTCACGCGGTATGCTTACGCGATCGAATACGATTTCGTGTTTCCGGAAGAACTCGACCGCACGCTGCATGTCCGCAAATGGAAAGGTCTCTATCATGCGGGCCAGATCAACGGCACCAGCGGCTATGAAGAGGCCGCGGGGCAGGGGCTGCTGGCCGGACTCAATGCCGCACGTGACGCCGCGGGCAAGGACGGCGTGGAACTCGGACGCGACAGTTCGTATCTCGGCGTGCTGGCCGACGACATCACCACCAAGGAGATCGTGGAACCCTACCGGCTGTTCACCAGCCGCGCGGAACACCGGCTCAGCCTGCGGCAGGACAATGCCGATTTCCGGCTCTGTCCGCTGGCATACGAATGGGGGCTGCTGCCGCAGGAAAAATACGACCGTTTCCGTGCTTATGCGGAAAAATGCGAAAAGACCGAAGCGCTCTGCCGCTCCATCCGCAAAGAGGGCCGTTCCCATTGGGACCGGCTCAAGGACTGCAAAGGCGACTGCGAGGCCGATCCGCCGTCCTTCGAGGTGTCGGAGATCGGGCTGGACCTGACGCAGTTCACCGACCGGCGGGTCCTGCGGGAACTCACGATCCAGGCGCATTACGAAGGTTACATGCGCCAGGAACAGCTGGCGATCGAGAATCTGCGGGCGCTGGAAGCCTGGCGCATTCCCGCGGATTTCGATTATGCCGCGCTGCCCGGTCTGCGCAACGAATCGCGGATGAAACTTCAGAAAATCAGGCCCGGGACCCTGGCGCAGGCGGGACGGATCGACGGGGTCACCCCCTCCGAGATCTCCCTGCTGCAGGTTTTCCTGATGCGGGAAAAGAAGAAACATGAATGAGACCGGTCAGACTGCGAACATCTCTTTCCGGAGCGACACGCTGAAACGTCTGCTCCGGAAAAAATCCTCGCTTGCCGCCCTGCTGATCTGTCTGCTCTATCTGGGCATGGCGGTTTTCGCGGAAGGATACGGCATCTGGTGTTCCGCGAATAACATCGAACCGGTTTACCAGCGGCGGCATCTGAATGAACGGTTCCAGCCGCCGTCTTCGCAGCATTGGCTGGGGACCGATTATCTGGGACGGGATGTTTTTCTGCGTGCGGTCTTCGCCTCGAAAACGGCAGTGAAAGTGGGCGTGATCGCCTCGCTGATCTCCGCATTCGTCGGGGTAGGGCTGGGGCTGCTCGCCGGCTATTACGGCGGCAAGACCGATGATTTTGCCGTCTGGGTCTACAGCACGTTCGCTTCCATGCCGTCTCTGCTGTTCATCCTGGCGTTTGCCCTGCTGGTCTCCAAGGGATTTCTTTCGCCGACCCTGGAACGCGGTTTCGCCCTGCTGGCGAAAGGTCTGCGGACCGAGCCCGGCATGCTCGCGGTCTACCTCGGGATCGGCCTGACCGGCTGGGTGTCGCTCTGCCGTGTGGTGCGCGCCGAGGCCATGAAACTGCGCGACCGTCAATACGTGCTGGCCGCCCGCGCGATGGGCCTGAGCGATTTCCGGATCCTGACGCGGCATATCCTGCCGAATCTGGCGCATCTGATCATCGTTTATTTCACCATGCGTTTCGCGTTCGCGGTGATGACCGAAGTGATCGTCAGCTACCTGGGTCTTGGTGTCCAGTTCGAACCGAGCTGGGGCGTGATGATAGCCGACGGCCAGGAACGCTTATGGCGTGGCATCTGGTGGGAAGTCGGCGGCGCGACGGCGTTCATGTTCATCCTGGTGCTGGCGCTGAACCTGCTCGGCGACGCCCTGCGCGACGTGCTCGACCCCCGTCTCCGCTCCTGACCGGTTTCGCCGTATAATTTTAATCAAGCGTTTTTACCGTGCGGTATTGCTGCCGGAACGCTTTTCCAAAACGGAAATCAGCCTGATCAGTTTCATTCGTGCCGAATCCATACCTTCGTAATCGCCGGAAATTGCCTCGCGGACAATTTTCCGGAGGGATTCCGCGAGAACCGGATCGGGATATTTTGCCAGGAGTTCCCGGCAGATTTTGGCGATTTTATAGTCATACAGTCCTTGCAGCCATGCCTCCATGCGGCGGCTGGTCAATACCGTCCCGAAATTGTAATCCGCATAAACTGCGCCATAATCTGTGCGGTTGATCCCGTTCTTGGAATCCCAGGGATCGAAACCGTCCCCTCCGGCCATTGATTCGAGATGCCAGAAAGCGGCGATGTCATCTGCCCCGTCGCGGAAATTCTCCCACCAGAAACGCCGGTAAACATCCGGCATGCTTTCTTTGTTCATGATATGGTAATACCAGAGAGTCCGGCCATATTTCCGGACGATGCTGATTTCATTCTGACCGTCGCGCGGCCGGTACAGCTGGATAATATCGAACACTTTGCATAACCGATGCAGGTTTTCGGCAAACTGTTTCGGATCTTTCTTGCGGGGATTGACCATCGTTCTGCATTGCGGAAGAGCCTCCCTGATGAGACGTCCGTAATGTTCTGCACAGAACATTTTTGCTTTGTCCCAGGGTTCGTCAACGGGATAAAAAACCAGATTTTCCGGTTTCAAGCCGAATTTCCGGGTAAGATGTTCGACCGTCAGCCGGAGGAATCCGGCAACGACCGCATCGCTTTTCGGATTTGGTTTGCGGGAGCGGAAACGGAAAGGATTTTCATTCATGGCGAGAAAGAAAAGCACCCCCAGCCGATCGGCGGGGACTCCTGCTGCCAGATATCGGGAGACCGAAAGATCCAGCTCCGAAAAATCAGCGGGATTCAGCCGGCCGTCTTTTCCGGTGCCCCGGTAAAAACGGGATATTCCGTTTTCAAAGATCATGTTGACGCCGTGTCCGGCCAGGAACCGGGTGAATGTGTCGTTTTTCTGCTTGTGATAGTCGAAATAAGTATAGACATAGTTTCTGACGAAAACCCGGTTGAGGTCGATCGGAAGGACATTCAGTTCCACTGGATGATATTCCACCTTGAATCCCTGATAGGAGGGTTTGAGCGCCAGCAGGACTTTATGTATGCCGGGTCTGGTGTCCCCGATGGGAATCCGGAGCCACAGCGGAACCGTGCTGCGGGGCGGGATGCGGACCAGAGTATTCAGCGGCAGCGGGGCAAGCGCATCGTAGACCGGCATTCCGGAGATGCTCTGAAGAGGAAGTCCTTCGTAGAATTCGGCCCGTTCCATGAACGGGGTGTAACCGCGGTCCAGGTAAAACCATTTCCGGGCGGAGGAAGAATGATCGATCGGTCCGGACATCAGTTTAATCTGTCCCATAAACGGTTTGTCGGTCAGGTTTGACAGAGCGAATCCGGTAATGGCGACACTGTTCTGCGGACCGGAAATGGTTATGGTTTCCAGCGGAGCGGAAGTCAGATTCACTTCCATGTCGTTTCTCCCCATTTGCGGTTTCCACAAAAGGACCTTCCGGTTTTGCTGCTGCAGGGTCACTAGGTCCTGCCGGAGCAGGGCAAGGTCATGCAGAATCTTTTCCGTCTGATCCGGGCGATTGCCATCGGTCTCGATCATTTTCCGGAGAGCGGAACATTTATCGGGAAAGTTTTTGGGATCGGGGAGCCCGTTCCCATATTTCACCAGTTCATCCAGCTGTTTCTTCAAATAGAGCCCGGGTTTTCCCAGAATGAAAGAACCGAACCGCGCCGGATTGTAAAAACTGTTTCCCACCGGAGCCCATACGGCCAGTCCGCCGCAGGACTTTCCTTCCCGGGTGAAATTTCCCCGGACCGCATCACCGGGCTGCCATTGTTCCAGGCCGAGTTCCCGCAGCGGGATTTTCAGAATGGCACCGTAACCATTGCCGGTAAGACGGACCTGCGCGGATGCGGAGGAGACAAAAGCCGGATCGGGTGTGTCTGCCGCAAGCATCCGGGCAGCATAAAGTTTGCCGTTGGCTCCGACTGCATAATGAAACCCGGATTCCTTCCCGGCCTCCGGACAGATGAAAAACTCCGCACATTCCTTCCACAGGCTGTCCTCCGGCTGGGGATGGAATTCAACACCGGAGGGAACCGGGCAGTCAAATTCAACGGTCAGGATTCCGTTCCGGACCGCAATTGAGGCCCGTCCGGCATTTTCGAGGTATTTCCTGTCCGCTTTCCGGGACACTCCCAGAGTTTCGGTTTTCTGATCCAGAACATCGAAAGGACCGCTCCAGACCGGTTCGGGACCGACAAACAGCCGTTTGGGCCCGGTCGAAACGGGAACATCCGGTTCACTTTTGGCTTCCGGTCCGGCTGGAGTCTTCCCCCAGACGAATTTATCGGTAATTTCAATATTGTCGATCACGCCGAAAAGCGGCGACCGGATTTCTTTTGGAACGACCGGGTTGCATCCGAAACTCACCAGCGGGTATCCGCGGGTAGAGGTTCCGTTGTCCAGGCTGGACAGGGCTGGGGCGTTGTTTTTTCCGGCAACGAGTATTCCGTCTCTTTCGATCCGGAATTGTCCGCCTTTCTGCGATCCGAACCGCAGATGATACCATTGGCCGGGATTCCAGACCTGAGGAATGGAAGAGATTTCGAAATAAAGTTCCAGTTTTTTCCGCTCGCCGCGGACTTTCTTCAGGAAGGCGGCGGAGATTTTGCCGTCGGGCAGAATCTCCATCAGGAAGCGGGAACGGTTCCAATCCTGAAATTCATAAGCGAAAAGCCCCCGTCTGGCGGTTTTTTCCATGGGGTCGAGCTTTACATCGAATGATACCGTCCACGCATCGCAGTTCAACGGCAGCGTCACGTGGTTTTTGACTGTATTGTCGCAAACCAGACCGCCGGTGCCGTTTCTGCCGATACCTGGTCGGGCTTTGGCGGAAACAAACGTCTGGCCGGGAACATGTTTGGGATGTTCCGGAAGCCGGTCGAAAACCCAGCGGTATTCCGCCGCAGAGACGAACAGGGGCAGCGCCCACAAAAACAGAAGATACGGTTTCATTCGGGCTCCTCTTACTGGGGGACACTGTCTCCCCGGGTCCACATATTGCCGCTTACAACGGGAAGTTTCGCGACATGTTCCTGAAGATAGTTGATTCCCAGATTCCCGGTCATTTTAGCCCGGAGGGTCAAGACATGCCCGGCGGCGCTAACCACATTGCAGCTGCCGCTGTGGCGGGGTGAAAGATATCCCATGTTGCTGCCTTTGTCGATTTTCCCGAAATACAGGTAGAGGGACACGGAATGCGACACATCGTCGGTATAGGCCTTCCCCGTTTCCTCCACATCGGCATTCAGGATTTTTCCGGATGGTTTCTGCACCTCCCCGATCTTGGCGGGAATGTAGAAACTGTCTGCGTCTCCGTTGGCGGAATAACTTTTCCGGTTGCAGCCGATGAAATACCGGTTGTAGCCGTATTCAGGCAGATCCCAGGCAATGGAGGAAAGTCGCGTCGCAGGATATCCCTTCAGGAGCTCATTCCGGTATGCGATTCCACTCTGTGTCATTCCGTGGTTTCTGCCCGGACACACCAGTGTGGTCCCGTTCATATAACCCAGACGTACGATTTTCCTGGTCCAATTATCATATTTGTTGCTGTCCCATTTCAAATCAAAATGATGATAAGCCACATAATAATCGCGGGCATCGCCGGCATAAAGGAAATGCACCTGTCCCAGCTGTTTGAGGTTGGAGATGCAGGAGACGTTTTTGGCTTTCAAACGTGCCCGGTTCAATGCCGGCAGCAGCATTCCCGCCAGAATCGCAATGATCGCTATGACTACGAGAAGTTCTATAAGTGTGAAAAGTTTTCCCTGCGGCGTTCTGTCCGGCAAAACCATGGTTCTCCTTCCATTATCGTGTTCCCTTCTCCCTTTTTTTCTCCGGCTGCCGA
>Ga0265298_10005020_pt1 | contig 16741 bp, 9 predicted proteins | sample AusTroGonzalo_MG_3_FD_193486 | JGI IMG/M metagenome (GOLD analysis project Ga0265298, IMG submission 193486) | Bovine rumen microbial communities from tropical cattle in Woodstock, Queensland, Australia - Gonzalo_01 | ecosystem: Host-associated > Mammals > Digestive system > Stomach > Rumen ... | reverse complement strand
CAGGATGGACGGCATCAGTTTGTCCTGCCAGTAGTCATAGTGCGTCAGGCGTCGCATGGAAGCCTCGATACCGCCTATCACAATCGGCACATCGGGGTACAACTGCTTGAGGATGCGGCAGTAGGTGATGGTGCAGTAGTCGGGTCGTGCCCCGGCCCTGCCCTCCGGCGTATAGGCATCGTCGGAGCGTTTGCGGCGCGCCGCCGTGTAATGGTTCACCATCGAGTCCATACTGCCGGCCGAAACGGCGAAATACAAACGCGGCTTGCCGAATTTCTTGAAGTCACGGTAGTCGCCGTGCCAGTCCGGTTGCGGCACTATCGCCACGCGGTAACCGGCGGCCTCCAACACACGGCCCAGCACCGCCGCCCCGAATGAGGGGTGGTCGATATATGCATCGCCGGTGAAGAAGACGATGTCCACTTCATCCCAGCCGCGCAGGTCAGTCTCCTTGCGGGTGGTCGGCAGATATTTCAAAAGGTCCGTTTCCACGCTTCGCGCATCAGTCCACTACCAGATCCAGACGTTCTTTCAGTTGTGCCAAGGCGGGGTTCTGCTCCGCCATCAGCTTGTATTTCTCTTCCGCCGTGAAGGCCATCTGCTCCTGGCTGTACTCCGCCTGCACCAGATGGATTTTCAACTCGCTGTTATGCAGCACGGTGCGCAGCTGACGTGCCAGATCAGGCAGGGCTTTGCGCATCTGGTCCATCTGCCACGGATTAGGCATTTGGATCTCGGCCGTATGCTCGTCCTTCTTCTGCGGAATATAATTCTCTATCAGTTGTTTGAGACGCGGTTCCTCCGAATGAGTGGTTGCCAGACCAACCCACGCGTCCCGGAGTTGGTCAGCCGTAAAAGGGCGGTTATCGACAGGTGCAGCCTGCGTGTTCGCTGTCGGTTGCGCTGCAGAGGAAGCGGTCTGCTCCGGTGAGGAAGCGCTCTCTTTCTTCGGCCCGAATGCCAGTCCCACCTTCGGCATTCGCGGTATCTCTACCGGCTTCGGCTGTGCGGCCGGTTGCGGAGCCGGTTGTGGCGCAGGCTGCGGAGCCGGTTGGCTGGGAGCACTCGCCGGTGCACTTGCCGGCACATTCTGCGGCACACCCAGCTGGCATAACTTGACGAGTGCCAGCTCCACCGTCAGGCGTTTGTTGCGCGCCGTGCGGTAGTTGATGTCGCAGGTATTCAATATATCCAGAGCCTGGAACAGCCAAACCGGTTGGCAACGTTGCGCCTGCTCGCCGTAGCGCGCACGCATGCTGTCGCCTGTCTCCAGTAATGGCAGCGTCTGCGGGTCTTTGCTGACCAGCACGTCACGCAGGTGTTGCGCAAAACCTGTCACAAAATGGCCGGCATCGAAACCGTGGTTTAGCACGTCGTTGAACAGCAGCATCGCCTGCGCCACGTTGTGCTGCAGCGCGCTGTCCACCAGGCGGAAGTAATAATCCGCATTGAGCACATTCAGTACCTCTATCGTCCGCTCGTATGTGATTGTCGTACCGCAGAATGCCACCAGCTGGTCAAAGATAGACAGCGCGTCACGCATACCGCCGTCCGCTTTCTGCGCCACAACGTTCAGCGCCTCTTCGCTTACCGTGATACCCTCTTTCTGTGCCACGGACTGCAGATAGGCAATCGTGTCCGGAATCGTGATGCGGTTGAAATCATATACCTGGCAGCGGCTGAGGATCGTCGGCAACACCTTGTGTTTCTCGGTTGTCGCGAGGATGAAGATGGCATAGGAAGGCGGTTCCTCCAGCGTCTTGAGCAGGGCGTTGAACGCACCGGCGGAGAGCATGTGAACCTCGTCGATGATATAGACGGAGTACTTGCCTATCTGCGGCGGAATACGCACCTGGTCGATCAGCGAACGGATATCATCCACCGAGTTGTTCGACGCGGCATCCAGTTCGTGGATATTGAACGACCGCTGCTCGTTGAACGCCTTGCAGCTCTCACATTCGTTGCAAGCATCAAACCCGTTCTGCGGGTTGAGGCAGTTGATCGTCTTCGCAAAAATACGCGCGCAAGTTGTCTTGCCCACTCCTCGCGGACCGCAGAACAGATACGCATGCGCCAGATGGTTCTGGCGGATAGCGTTCTGCAAGGTCTGCGTGAGCGCCTGCTGACCGACCACCGATTCGAAGGTCTGCGGTCTGTACTTACGCGCGGAAACAATGTAATTTTCCATATGCTATGCTGTATATATAATTCTCTTTTTCAAATGTCTCTATCATGCGCGGCTTGGTTACGTCGAGGTCGTAGGACGGGATGAGGAGCGTCTGCAACTGCTCGAATCCCGCTATCCCTACGCCTTGCCATTTCACCACCGCCTCTTTCTGTGTCCAGAGGCGTGTGAACGCGCGGTCGCTTGTTATCTGCTCCTGCTCTCTCTCGTTCATCGTCCGCCGGATAAGATCGGCGTCTGCATGACGGATGCCCTCTATATCGATTCCCACCGGTTCGTCACCCACCACCACCGCGATTCCTTCCTTGCAGTGACTGATGGAGAAATACGGTCCGTGCTCCCAGTACGGCTTGCCTTGCTCGTTGTACAGGAAGTCTGCGTCCTGCATGCTCTCGTCCACGAGTTCCTGCAGCATCAGCCGGCTCTTGAGGCAGCAGAACTGCCCGAAAATATGCTTGTACCGCAAGGCTTGTTCGCGGCGCTGCGCATTCACCAGAGGGAGCATGCGCTGGACCTCCGCCTCCGTGCACCGGCTCATATCATCAAAAATCAGTACCTTCACGCGGCTTCCTTAGGGTCTTTGTGTTGATATACTTTCCAATACACGACGGGCAGGATGGTCACGGTCAGCGGCAGCGTGAAGATCGTACCGAAACAGATGACCACACCCATCGGCATCCACAGGCTCGTGGCGGCGATAATCATCGGCAACACGCCGAGCGCCGTCGTAGCGGAGGTCAGGAAGACAGGACGCATGCGTCGCAGTCCGGCTTGGAAGGCCGCTTCCTTGTAGGTCAGTTGTTTGTATTTGCGCGAGTCCTCCGCGTACTCGTACATCATAATCGCATTGCGCACGATGATACCTATCAGGCTGACTACTCCCAGTACCGCCGTGATGGATATATCCAGGTTGAAGATCGTCAGTCCTAACGTGGCGCCGAACAGGCACAGGATGGCACTCGACAGCGCTAACAGCGCCAGGCCCAGTTTGCCGAAATGGTAGAGGAGCAGCACAAGCATCACCGCCAGCGCCGCCACGATGGACCATAATATCTGCGGAACAATAATCGTGTTGATTTCCGACAAACCGCCATAGACGATCTGTACGCCTTCCGGCAGGTCGGTCAGATGGGTGTTGATCCATTTCTTCACTTGGCGTTCCGCGTCCACCTGGCTGACGTCACCCCGTAAGTCCGCACCCACCGTGATGGTGCGCACGGCGTTGCGGCGCTCCAGGAAGGTATGGTGCCAGTCGGGTTCAAGCGTCGCCACTTGCCGCAGCGGCACCCACACACCTGGAATGGCGGTTGGCACTTGCAGGTCACCCAACTGCGCGGCATCCATAGTCTCTGTGCCGGCCGTATAGAGCACCACCGGCACGGCATAACTGCCTTCGTACAGCGTCGTCACGGTCGCGCCTTGCGTGGCCTGACGCAGATAGAGCGACAGCATCGTCTGGGTGATACCTAACCGCGTCGCTTCGTCCGCCTTCAGCACGATACGTGTCGAAGGAGTCAGGTTCTCATAATCGCTGTGCACCCATTGTAACTCGGGCTGCGCCAGCATAAATCGCATGATACTATCCGCGATAGGCGCCATCGTCTCCCATTCTTCTCCCTGCACACGCACCTCCAGCGGGTTCTTCACCGCCTGGTAGTCCAGCTGCTTGAAGCGGGCATACGCGTTGGGGAAATAATTCTCATACTTGTCCGTATATTCCTTGAGTATCTGTCCGGTCGCTTTGTCGGACTTGGTGTTCACAATCAACTGCGCATAGTTGGTACGCGGCATCTGCGGCGTATAGACGGCATGGAAACGCGGCGAGGACTGACCTACGAAAGCCGTCACGCCCGTCACCCGTGCGTCACGACGCAGGATAGACGCCAGGCTGTCCGCCACCACGGCACTCTCCTCCAGAGGGGCACCTTCGCGCAGATGAATCTCCACCGCGAAGAACTCACGCTCCGCCTTGGGTAGCAGTTGCAGGTTGAGATGCATCAGCAGGACGCCGCCCAACGCTGTCGTTCCGATAAGCAACGCCCATACGATAACCGGATGGTCGAAACAGCGCTGCAACAGACGCTTGTATGTTTCCTGCAGGCGGACGAAGAACTTGTTCTGGATGCGCTCGAACAGGTTGAACTCCTCCTCTTTGCGCAGACGCACGAAACGCGCGGACAGATAGGGAGTCACCCACGTGGCGTAGAAGATACTCGCCACCAGCGCGAACAGAACCGCCCACGGGAAGAGTTGCACAAATTCACCTAACGGACCGGTGATGATACGCGTCATGGGGAAGAACATGCCGCAGATTGCCATCGTGGCCAGTGACATAGGCACGAACAGCATACTGGTGCTGACCACCACCGAGTACCAGCGCGAGTGACGGTGATCCAACAGGTTCGCATAGCCGTCAATGACGATCACGCTGTCATCCACAATCATACCCAGCACAAAAATGAGCGCCGCCAGTGTCACGGTGTTCAGTTCGATACCCGTGATATACATCAGGCCGATACAGATGGCCGTGCAGACCGGCACACCCGTCGATGCCACCAACGCCGTCCGAAGCGGGAAGAGCAGCAGCATCACCGCTATCACCACAATGATGGAAATCAATATATCGCGCAGGAAAGAGAAGACCGAATGGTCCACCACTTTCGGCTGGTCCGTAATGCGGTGGAAACGGATGTCCGGCGGTAGCAGTTCCGCCGCCTGCGCCAGTTTGTGGTCCACCTCCGTGCCGAACGCCACGATATTATGTCCCGGCACCATCTCCAGATTCAGAATCAGACACGCTCCGCCGTTGTACTCCACGTACTGCTTCGGCGCCTGGTAACGCCGCTCCACGGTCGCCACATCCTTCAGGCGGATCACATCTCCCGTCATGGGGTTCGACCAGATGATCTGCTCCTGTATCTCGTACTCCGACTGATACGGAATAAGCACTTGCAGCGTTCCTTGCGCATCGTTCTCTCCGCCCATCGTCCGTAGTCCCTGCATCGCCAGTTGCGCTTGCAGCGCAGAGAGGTTGATGCCGTACATCGACAGCCGCTCGGCGTCAATAGTGACCGCTATCTCCTCTGTCTGCCGGCCCATGATACGCAGCTTGCCCATCTCGGGAATCGTGCGCAGTTGCGAGCAGACCTGTTTGGCGTACTGCTCCAGCTCACGGGGGCTGCGTTGCGCACTCTCCACCGCGATGAGCAGCGACGACGTGTTGCCGAAATCATCGATCAGCATCGTCTGCAGCACGCCGGACGGCAACTGGGTGCGTTGCAGCAGCGGCAGGCCCGCGCGCATCTTGCTCCACTCCGCGTCGTTGTTGCGAACCGAGTTACGGAGCATCACGTACGCATACGCGAAACCGTCTTCGCTCTCGGTGAACGTCAGCGACTTGTTCACCGACTCGAACGAATTGATATAATCTTCCAGCGGTATAGTAACCTGCTCCTCCACCTCCTGCGCCGTGGCACCCGGATAAACGGCTACCACCACGCCCTGGCGGATGGTGAACTGCGGGAACTCATCTTTGTTCAGTTGCGGCAGTGACCAGATACCGAATGCCATGAGGCCGAGGAAGAGTGCCATCACTAATCCGTGCCGCCGCATCGCGCCTTCTATGTGTTTCTGTGTCTTCAAGAGAATCTAAAATTCTAAATCATCAATCACAAATAACTTTACACCCGTTGTAAAGTTTCTGGTATCCTTCGGTCACGATTATATCGCCCGGCTCCAGACCGTTCAGCACGCGCACGCCGTCTGCCTGATAGCCGTCGGTCGCAATCTGCCGCCGCACCGCCTTGCCGTCCTCTACCACCCATACGGTCGGACCTTCGGGTTTGAGCAGGATACAGGCTGCGGGAATAATTATATCCGATGGTTCGGAGTTGGCAGCGGCTTGCTTGCTGATGGTCACTTTGCCGACCATGCCGGGCAGCAGCACATCCGAACCGCCGTGGATACTCGCCGTCACGTCATACGTATGCGTCAGGGTGTTGGCGGTCACGTTCTTGCGCGTGACGGTAACCGGAAGCACGGTATCCAGCGCCGTGCACTCCACCTGTCCCTGATTGCCGGCACAGATGGCACCTATCTCGGCTTCCGGCACGGTGAACAGCACGCGTAACTCGGACAACTCTAACAGCATACACAGTGTGCGGTCGGGAATAACCGTCTGACCCTTCTCCACCTCCAGTCCAGAGATGACACCGGCGCAGGGGGCTATCAGCACACACTCGCTCAACTGCTGCTTCGCCGCCTCGTATAGCGACTTGGCTTGCGCCAGCTGGCTCTCTATCTCCACCATCTTCTGGTCCGCCACCACACCTTTGCTGTGCACTTGCTTCAGGCGGTTATACGCATCTTGCGCACGGTGCAGCGCAGCCTCAGCCGACACTACGGCGTTCTTGGCCTGCGTGCTGTCCACGCGCAGCAGACATTGGCCTTGCTGCACACGCTCGCCGTTACTCACATGAACAGCCACGATGCGTCCCGTGGTCTGTACGCTGAGCGGAATCTCGCGCGCAGGCAACACCGTACCTACGTACCGTGCCACCGCATTGTTGTCCTGCGGCTGCACCGTCATCGTCTTCACGCGCATCGCCGATCGGTCGCCGGACGACTGGTCCTGCTTCGTGCAGGCCAGCATCGACAGCAACGCCAGACTCGTTATTAAAAATCTATATCTCATATATTTTTCACTTTCTTCCATTTCAACGTCAGGTATATCACCCGTGCGCCCAAATGCGCAAAATACGCTATATACAACGCCTGCGGACCGCAGAAACGGTACGTCGCTGCATACGCTGCCACAAATGCGGCTGCCGCCCATATCATCGCATTGCGGATGGGCACACCCGCCGTGGCGCCTACATAGATGCCGTCCCACATGAATGCCAGCGCACTCACAATCGGCATTGCGATAAGCCAGCCCATAAAAGGTTGAACGGCCTCCAGCACTTCCCTTTTATCCGTCATCAGAGCCAGACACTCGTTGCCCCAGAGCCAGTAAACCGCCGTGAAAATTACGCCTACGCCGATACTCCATCCAAAGAGCGCCTTGACGACAGCAGTAATTCGTAATTCGTTATTCGTAATTTTAAATTTCCCCCACTCTTTGCCCACCAGCGCTTCGCCGGCATATGCAAAGCCGTCCACGAAATAGGAGAAGAACATAAACAGCTTCATCAATATACTGCTGACGGCCAGTTGGATGTCACCGTACGTGCCGGCCAGCGATGTGAAGCCTACATATACCACCATAAAACAGAGTGATCGGATGAACAGGTTGCCGTTCAGCTTCATCATCGACCGGAGCTCCGACCATTTCATCGATTCGCGCATGGCCTTTGCGCTACGGCATTGCGCCCACACATCCGGATAACGGCGCGCAAGCAGAACGAATGCGAGTATCAACCCGCTGAACTGCGCAATCACCGTTCCCCATGCCACGCCGACCACGCCGAGCGGCGTGTAAACGGCCAGGCAGTAACTGGCCACCATGTTCACCACATTGACCAGGATGTCCGTCGCCATCGGACTTTTCGTGTCCTGCATCCCGATGAACCACCCTTTGAAGGCCATAAGGCTCAGCGTGGCAGGCGCCGCGATGACGCGGACGAAGAAATATTCCCTTGCGATGGATGCCACTTCGTCGGAGCAAGGCACCACCGCCAGCACCAGCGTCACGAACAGCCATTGGATGGCCCAGACGAACACGGCGCCTACGCTGGCAAGCGTGATGCTGCGGTCAAAAATGCGGGCACACTCGTCCCGGAGACCCGCTCCGTACGCTTGCGCCGTCAGGCCGCTGGTGCCGATGCGCAGAAAACCGAAGTTCCAGTACAGCAGATCAAAGAGCATCGTACCGATGGCGATGCCGCCGATAGCGGAAGCATCACTCAGATGCCCCACTATCGCGGTATCCACAATGCCCACCAGAGGAATCGTGATGTTTGCCAGAATACTCGGCACCGCCAGTCGTAATATGTCTTTGTTCGTCGATTTCAAATCTAAAATCTAAAATCTTAAATCTAAAATCTAAAATCCTAAATAAACAATAGTATCATCAGTTGGCCCGTCAGCACACGCAGGAACATGGTCAGCGGATAAACAGTCGAGTACGCCACGGCGGCGCGGTCGTTAAGCGATGACTGCGAAGTGGCGTATGCCAATGCAGGCGGGTCGGTAGTCGAACCGGCGATCAGACCCATCAGCGTGAAATAGTCTAACTTGCACCATTTGCGGGCCACGATGCCGACCAGCAACAGCGGCAGCAGCGTGATGATGACGCCATAACCTATCCATACATAACCGCCGCCAAGGAGCGTCGGGATAAAACTCTCGCCGGCGCCGAAACCTACGGACGCAAGGAAAAGCGATATACCTATCTCGCGAATCATCAGGTTGGCGGAGGTGGTGGTGTAGGTCACCAGATGCCACTTCGTGCCGAACGCACCGAACAGAATAGCCACAATAAGCGAACCGCCGGCCAGACCTAACTTGAACGGCTGACCCAAACCCGGCAGCATGATCGGCAGCGAACCTAACGCCACGCCTAACACGATGCCGAAGAACAGCGACGCGAGGTTAGGTGCATCCAGTTTCTTGGTCGAGTTACCGAACGCGCTTGCCATCTTATCCACCGCCTCTTTCTCGCCGACTACCGTCAAGCGGTCACCTAACTGCAGCCGCAGTTCCGGCGTCGCTAACAGTTCTATACCGGCACGGCGGACACGGGTGATCGTGATATTGAACGCATCGCGCACTCTCATATCCATGATCTTACGACCGTTGTACTTGGACTTGGTCACCACGATATGTCGGCTGATCAGATGCACGTTCTTCTCTTTCGCTTCCCATTGTACCTCTGTCTTCGGACCTAAGAGCAGCACCGTCTTCTCGTTTTTCTGGTCGGTCACGAACCGCACGAAGTCACCCACATGCAGCACCGTATCCGCATCGGGCATATATTCATTGCCGTTCTTGTCCAGCAAACGGCTGGCAACCATCGTCACGTGCGTCAACGCTTTCAGGTCACGCACACGCACTCCGTCCACTTGGGGCGTCATCAACTCAATATCGAAATGCGCCACCTGCTGCTCCTCGCCTTTCTCATGCGCCACCTGCGCTTCCTCTTGCTCCGCTTTGATGCGGAAAATCCACCGCAGCAGCAACAGCGAGAAGATGATACCTACCACACCCAACGGGTACGCCATGGCATAACCGCTGGCTATATCGGGGTTCGCGGAACCCATGATGTCCGCGTAGGTCTGCTCCGCAGCACCAAGTCCCGGGGTGTTGGTCACAGCACCGAACAGCACACCCGTCATGGTGGCTATATCGACGCCGCTCACTACATGAATCACATACGCCGTCACGCAGCTCAGCAGCACAATAGTGGTTGCGAGCATGTTCAGACGCAGTCCGCCTTTGCCGAATGAAGAGAAGAAACTCGGGCCTACCTGAAGACCGATCGAATAGACAAACAAGATCAGTCCGAGGTCCTTGGCAAACGACAGCACTTTAGGGTCCAGACGCATGCCGAAATGACTGCATGCGATGGCGCAGAACAAAATCCACGTGATGCCGAGGGTTATTCCTTTGTACTTCAGTTTGGCACCCAGGAATATACCCGCAGCTATCGCGATGGCCAGTATCAGTATCGAATGTGCGATACCGGTACCGAAAAATAAATTACTTAACCAGTCCACCTAATACGTTGTATTTAGTATTGTCACGAACAATAATCACTTGTCCGTTACGAATCATTTTTGTTGCTTTAACAGCCGCAGCCTGCGTGTTATCGATAGCGGTTGCCTGGTCAGCAGGCTTGCCGAAACCGCCACGCGCATTGGCCTTGCGTAAGATGTAAGTCTTGCCGTCATAGACTGCCAATTTGTCCATCACCTCACTACCCTTAACCAGCATCACAAACTCGCCTTCGCTTTCAGCCATATAGATTGCATCAGCTTCCAGGTCTGCCCACTCCGATTCGCATTCTGCCTGTTTGGCATCAGCCGCAGCCGTAGCAGCCCACTCGCCCAGGGTGTACTCCATCGTTCTGAACGCTGCACCTTCCTCTGAAAGGACGGTCTCATAGATATTGGTCTTATTGCCGTCTTTCGTATCGATGAACTCAACCTTGTTGCTGTCCGGCGTGAGCACAGTGCCGTTTGCCAAGTGGGTGTTGTACTCCAGGAACTGCGGCCATGCGCCTGCGTTCATCAGTTCTTTCGTCCAGCGTTGGATCTTACTGCCGTCCGTGAACTCGAACTCACCGGCGCTGTAGTCCACGAGCGTATTGAGGTATGTTGTTTGCGGGGTGTTGTTCCAAGCACGGCCCAACGAAACGATCGGGCACTCGCTCTTGATGGTACAACCCTCGAAGACATAACCGCGATCAAGCACATCTGCGTTGCTTGCCGTCAAGACGTCCGAACCGCCGCCGGCTGCATTGCGCTTCTCGCAGTACAGCAGGTTGTTCTTGAAATAAACGCTACCGTCACCGCAGATGAAGTCCACTGTACCGTGAATCTCGCAGTCCTCGAAGTACTTCACCGCCTTCGCTTTGTTGCTGTAGTACGTATCTTGATAACTCAGCAGTCGCACGTTCTTGCAAATGGTCTGCGTACCGCGGTCCCACAGACATACAGCGCGACCGTTATTGGTCTTGTAGTAATCAAGTGCGTTCTGAATAGTCAGGTCCTGGAAATAGGTGCCCTGCACATTGTCGTTCACTTTCAGCGTAGCCGTTTTGTCAATACTCTCCGTCTTGTAGTCCGGGGCGTTCTTGATGATCGTACCCTCCATAGACTGACCGATAATCGCGATATTATTAGCGCTGATGGTGGTCAGAACGGTCTCGCCCAGGTCATACGTTCCGTTCGGCAGGAAAATCTTCGCGTCACCGGTGCCGTTCGCCTGAACAAGGGCCAGAATGAACGAAGCGGCATCGCCCGCAGGTACCATATAGTAACCCGTCTTCTCATCTTTCTCCACAAAGTCCTTCACATTGTAGATCTTCACCTGGTGAATGTACTGCTTGGCGGTCCAGTGAATGGTCAGCCAGCTTTCCTCTCCCGAGTAATTGGCAATAAACTCAGCGCCGTCTGCCGTCGTGTTCTTCGTCAGCGTGAAGCGCCCTACCTCTTGGTCTTTGCTGTCGGTAACGATAATATCACCGCTCTCGGAATACGTGCACAGCGTAACGGCTACTACCGCCTTTGCGCTTACTTTCACGCGGATAGAACCATCCGCCGCGAAGTACCATCCGTGGTTGTTGTAATACGAACCGCCGTTCAGCTCAATCAACTCATGGTCTTCCGGATAGAAATAGTTCTTCGTCAGGTCATACGTGTAAATAGCACCCTCGGTCGGCACCTCGATGGGAGTCACCATGGCGTTCAGACGCAGGTCGGCGGTAATAGCCTCGCCCTCTTCGTGACGGAAATTACCGGCGTCATACCAGCCGCGGAACTTATAGCCCGCAGGAATATTCAAATCTTTCTCTGTATACTTGAAACCTAAGGTCTGCTCATCTGTCTGAATCGAGTCACCCAGATGTTCGCCGTTCTGGTCGTAGTACGAAATGGTATATTCGATCGCCTGACCGTCATCCTCTGCCATGCCGTAGATAGCCAGCTCCGTCATATAGGCATTCTGGTTGCTGGCCAGATTGTACCAACGGAGTTGCACATTCTCGCGGTTAACCTGCACATCGACTGCCGTTCCGGCTTGTGCGCAGTAGGTCGAGTAAATCGTTACCCAGTCTTCATCACCGTCACCTTTCACTTTCAGTCCCCAGCCACGACTGCCTCCGGTAGCTGCATGTACGTAGTGCACTTTCGTCACGCTGGCCAGTTTGGAGGTCTCGATGTACGGAGTGGCGGTCTTGGCGGCCATCGCGTAACCCGCGGTGATTACATCGGCCGTGAACTTGGCATTCGTACCCGTAGGCAAAATCTGCGTCTCGGCGAACGAGAATGTCAGGCTCTCGTTGCTGTAACGGGTGGTTACCGTCTTCGTGGACACATCCGTGGACGATGCCACTTCTGCCCAGTCCTGGAAATTGGTTGAATAGAGTTTCAACTCGGTCTTTTCGGTTGCTTGCATGGAGACGCCTATCAAGGCGGCTGCCACAAACGTTAGGATCTTTTTCATTGTTTTTTGTATTTTTGGTTAAATTCGATTTTTTTGCGTGCGTCTTTTGCCCAATGCCCCAGCACATAATCCATCGTATATTTGGCGGCCTGCATTTTGGTCAGCACCGTAGAGATGGTGCGGGTCTTATTGCCGCTGTGCGTGTCGATGAACTCCACATCGTTCTCCGGAGGAGTCAGGATCCGGTCGTACTTCATATGCGTGTTGTACTCCAGGAAAACCGGCCAGGCGCCTTTATTCATCAGCTGTTTGGTCCATCGCTGCGTATATTTGCCGTCATCCATCTTGAACTCACCCGCGCTGTAATCCACCAGCGTGTTTAGAAACACCACCTGCGGAATATTACGCCACGCACGACCGAAGCTGACAGTCGGACACTCACTCTTGATGGTGCAACTCTCAAACACGTAGCCGTAATCACTCTCCACACTCTTGTTCGCCGTGATATATGCCACGCCCGTGTTCTTCGTGTTGCGTTTCTCGCAGTACAATAAGGTGTTCTTGAAATACACACATCCGTCGCCGCAGATGAAATCCACGGCGCCGTGTATCTCGCAGTCCTCAAACAACTTCACCGCTTGCGTACGGTCGCTGTAATACGTGTCTTGGTACGACAATAGACGCACACGCTTGCATATCGTACGCGTGCCTTGGTCCCACAAACAGACGGCACGACCGTTACTCGATTTATAGTAATCCAGCGCGTTCTGGATCGTCAAATCCTGGAAATACGTATCGAAGCCTTCGCGCGTAATCAACAGTGTCGCCGTACGGTTGATACTCTCCGTACGGTAGTCCGGCGCGTTCTTGATGATCGTGCCTTCCATCGACTCGCCGATAATACTGATGCCCTCACTCATGATCGGCGTCAGCGTAATCTCGCCCAAGTCATACACGCCGTTGGGCAGGAATATCGTGGTGTGCCCTTCTTTGTTCGCCTCTTTCAACGCTAACAGAAACGAAGCCGCATCGTTGGCAGGAATATAATAATTGCCGTCCTTACCCGGCGTAACGAACTCCGGCACGTTGAACACCGTGATACAAGCCACCGACTGGTCGTTGTCGCGGAACATGATCGACTTGCGGTTGCTCAAACGCATGAAACGCTCGTTGCCGTCCTGGTGCATGATAGACACCACCGTCTTCGCGTCGCCCAGATGAAGCGTCACCACCTCGCCGTCTATATCAATCAGGTCCTCGTCCTCCGCATAGAATACGCGGGAGGTTAGGTCGTACTGTTGAATCGATCCCTCTGTCGCCTTGCGGATAGCGGTTACCCCTGCTTGGATGGAGGTGTTGTTCATGATCTTATCACTCGGCTTCACCTTACGGCCGCTCAGGTAGTACCAGCCGCGGAACAGCGAATCAGCCCCCCATTTCGGCAGGTCGGACTGCGTATAAGGAATCGAACCGACTACCGTTCCTTCCTCTACCTCTTTGTGACCCAACTCATTGCCGTACTGGTCGCGATAACTCACCACGCATATCTCCGGCTTGTCGTCAAAGCCCTCATGGAACTGGATTTTTTGAAGTACCGTCTCCACCTGATTGTCGCCGCGGGTGATATAGATCTTGTTCTGTGTCTCGTCCAGGTCTATCACCTGTACGCCGTACTCCGACAAACTGCCCGTCTCGGCAATCAGCTTATCCGCTTTCGGCTTGTCTCCTTTCCAGGTATAGATACGCAGACTGGTTGACTTGTTCGTCATTCGGTCGCCGAAATACAACTTCAACCGGCCGGCCACGGGTGCTTTCGTGAAATAGCAGTAACCCTTGCTGTCCAGCTTCACACCTTTCAGTCCGTTGTTCACTCCTGCGGCATCCGTACTCTTCGACAGGTACTGCAGTCCTTCTGAGTTCTTGGCGTTCGGAGCCTGTTCCGTGAAATCCCAAAGCAGGTCGTTCTCGCCTGCCAGCATTCCGACGCTCAACAGCGCCACCGCCATCAATGATAAGATTTTTTTCATGCGTTAGTCAATTAAGTGAATGTTATACATGCTCTTTGTAATCCGCGTAGGGAACCGTCACCGTTGCGTGCGGCTTGCCGTCCGTGCTGTTGAACTGGTACTCTATGTCCATCTTGTCCAGTGCGCCCATGTACCATACGTAGTCGCACAGGGCTTCTATGTTCTCCTGCACGTAGCCCTGCAGGTACTCTTCCGTCACAAACACCTTCAGCATCAGATTGCTCAATTCCGGTAGCGTCACCTCGTAATGCACTTTGTTCGCCTCGTAGTCCACCGTCACTTGTTGCAGCATGCAGTCGCCCATGTACTCCGCCGGCAGGTCGCGGTTCACTTTCCCCAACAGCTCGTTCCACGCCGTCGTGTCGCAGCGGAAATCAGCACCCATCGCACGACCTCTCGCAAAATCCTCCGCCGTCGTGATAACCGGCAGAGCTATCTCGCCGTACTTGTCCTTGTAGTAATAACATACGTCGTAGCCGCCGTCGAAGAACAGCTTGTTCAGCTTCACCACGTCCTCATCGGTCTCCGTGGCGTAGTTTTTAATCATGGCCTGTTTGTTGGCGATGCCGAACTTGTCCAGATAGTCCATATTCAACTCGTCGATTGTGTTGTTCGGATAGTGGTAGTTATATACGATGCGCTTCCCTTCGATGGTCACGCTCTTGAACAGCAGACCGTTGGTCATCGTCGGCAACTCTTTGTTCGCTTCCTCCACCGCCTGACGGATGAGATACTCCTTGCTCACCAGCAGGTTGTTCGTCGGGTCGGTCACCATCGTATGCATGCTGCTCACGTAGGCCACACAGGCGGCCAGATAAACGCCCAATAGTATTTTCTCGGCTAATTTCCAACTGCGCTTCTCTTCCGGAATGACGCGTTTCACCTGTTTCGACATCCGCAGGTAGCAGAACCACACAATCGCCCATACAAACGAACGGACCACATCTTTCGTGATCGGGTCCTCTTCTATCATCACCGATACGATGAACTGCAGTACGGCGTCTGCCGCAATCATGACTACGTAGGTCGTCGCTAACGCCACCGCATTCTCCGATCGCTTGTAGAAAGCGACTATCGTCATCACGGCGACTGCCACCATCGAACCCAAATAAGTGCCGAACAGAGCCACCGAGAACGGCGTCCATCCCACACCCGACAACGAGGTGATGGTCGTCACACAACTGATTATCGCACCCAGACCTACTCCAACCCACAGGAAGAACGCCAACCATCCCGTTATTCCGTCTTTTTTCTCCTCTTCCCGCTCGTTGCTTTCCTCCAGCTCATCATCTTGCTCGTTACTTTCATCTTGTACCTCTTCCGCCTTCGGAGCTTGCGCCTCTTCCGCCTTCGGAGCTTGTACCTCCTCAGGTGTTTGGGCCTTGTTCTGTAATTCTTCTTTTTCCATATATAAATAGCATTTAAAGTGAGTTTCGTTCGCTTAAATACAAAATCACGCGCAAAGGTACTGCTTTTTTTTGAAATATGCAAACTTTAGAGGCGTTTTTGCCAAATAAAATAAAATTTTATCTATTGATGGGCATATGGGGCGTTTATGCTTGCATAAAAACGGCCTATAGGCACATTCAATAGGAAAACCGTTAGGCTTGGCTAAAAACGCCCGCCTTCACGAGGAAGAAAACGGAGAATATGCGACCAACTTCGAGACTTAACCATAGGATAACCATAAGATAACCATAAGATAACCATAGGATAAAACGCCAAAATCGTCAATTAGCGCCTTATACTATATATATACATAGTATATATATACTTTTTGTAGCTGTTGTATCGTAAAACCAAGTACCGCGACGCATCTCCACGCGGGGTGATTTTGCAAATATATGCAAGATATTTATGCTCTTTTTTGCCTCTTTGCGTTATTTTCTTTGAAAATATTTGCATATGTCATTTCTTTTTACTACCTTTGCACGATTTTTTATTTTGGCGTATTGTGCGCATGCGTGTGAGACATATGGTATGGACCGTTCTGCTGCTCGTTATGGCGGCAGGAATTCATGCTGCTCCGCCGGCTCTTTTGGCCGCCCGCGGGGATACTCTCACCGTGCCCCAAGACAGCCTCCGGACAGGCCCGGACTCCCTTGCCGTACCCACCGACTCCCTCACCCTGCCCACGGACAGCGTGCCGCGGTTGTCGAAGGACAGCATGCGTATGCGAACGATGGGCGGTCGTGACCGAGACAGCCTATTGAGTTCACCCGAGGCAGGATTATTTCCTCCTTTAGACAGCTCGCGGGCATCGGTGCCGGTTAAGCAGAGCGACTTGAAGGAACCCGTCCACTACCAGGCCAACGACTCCATGATCATGATGGGCAACGGTACCGCCTACCTCCACGGACGAGGAGAACTGAAATACGGCTCCATGGAACTGCAGTCCGAGTTCATCCGCATGAACGTGGACAGC
>Ga0265298_10005019_pt1 | contig 16742 bp, 2 predicted proteins | sample AusTroGonzalo_MG_3_FD_193486 | JGI IMG/M metagenome (GOLD analysis project Ga0265298, IMG submission 193486) | Bovine rumen microbial communities from tropical cattle in Woodstock, Queensland, Australia - Gonzalo_01 | ecosystem: Host-associated > Mammals > Digestive system > Stomach > Rumen ... | reverse complement strand
ATAGAAATCTTTTTTTGAAGTATAAATAATATAATTACTATTATTAACAATAATCTTGTAAATATTGTTCTTTTTTAGATTGACTTTATATAATCCGTTATAACTTTTACCTTCTGAGATTATTTTATTATCTTTTATTATTTTTATGTTTGCTTGATAATAATAGTTTAATCCAGTACCTATAATATTAAATTTATATTCTTTCATTTTTACCTCACTGATATATATTATTTTTATAAAAAGATATTGAAGATTATATTTGTTTATATAAATAAAAAAATAAGAGATTATTCTCTTATTTTATTGCCTCCTTATAAGAATTTTTATATTCTCCAGACTCTATATTTTTGATCCATTCTTTATTATTTAGATACCAATCAATTGTCTCTTTAATACCATTTTCAAATGTATAAGTTCTATTCCAACCTAGTTCTTTTTCTGCTTTAGATGAATCAATTGCGTATCTTAAATCGTGTCCTTTTCTATCTTCAACAAATTCGATTAAATCTTCAGATTTATTCATTTGCTTTAATATTAATTTTACTATGTCTATATTTCTTCTTTCTGAATGTCCACCTAGGTTATAAACTTCGCCAATTTTACCATTTCTAACTATTAAGTCTACACCAATATTATGATCAATTACATGTATCCAATCTCTAACATTTTCACCCTTACCATATACTGGGATTTTTTCATTATTCAATGCTTTAGATATAGTTTTTGGTATTAGTTTTTCTGGAAATTGATATGGCCCATAATTGTTTGAACATCTAGAAATTGTTACTGGTAATCCATAAGTTCTATGATAAGCCATTACTAATAAATCAGCACTTGCTTTTGATGTTGAATATGGACTTGATGTATGAATTGGAGTTTCTTCTGTAAACAATAAATCTGGTCTATTTAAAGGTAAATCTCCATATACTTCATCAGTTGATACTTGATGATATCTGTTAACACCATATTTTAAACATGCATCCATTAGAACTTCAGTTCCTAGAATATTAGTTGTTAAGAATATTTCTGGATTTTTGATAGAGTTATCTACATGTGACTCTGCAGCAAAATTTACTACACAATCAAATTTTTCTTGTTCAAATAAATTATATATATAATCTCTATTTGTAATATCTCCTTTTACAAATTTATAATTAGTTTTTCCTTCTAAATCTTTGATATTATTATAGTTTCCTGCATATGTTAATGCATCTATACATACGAAGTAGTCATTAGGATATTTATTAACTACATAATGCATGTAATTACTACCAATAAATCCTGCTCCACCTGTTATTAAATATTTCATATTTTCCTCCTAGTATTTTAATTATATCACAACTATTTTTTTCTACAAAAATTGTTATTTTTATTGTGTAAATATAATAATTATTATATAATTATTATAAGCATAATGGATGGTGGAATAGATGAAGAAAAAATTAAACCAATTAAAAGCCAAAAAATATGTTGCAACAATAATGATAGCATTATTGTTTGTTTTTGTGCTTGGTTTAATTTTTTTATTAAAACCAGTTATTAAAAATATTAAAGTGGATGAGATATTAACTAAGACTACTGCACTTAGAGCATCTGTTTTAGATGGAGTAACTGAAGATGTTTCATCAAACAACTATGACGAAATTAAATATCAAATAAAAGTTAATAAAGATAAAAATGATCAAGCTGTTATTGTGGGTAAGTTAACTGATAGAGAAAACAAATATGCAAGATTTAAAGAAATCAATGAAGCTGAAGTTACTGATAATGGAAAGACAATAACTATTTCTACAAAGAAAAGTAGAGTAACAGTTACAGTAATAATTGAAAATGCTCCATATGGTTCAAATGTAAATCCTGATTTCACAATAAACAGTGAAGATGAAAATAATTCAAAAATCAACGTAGATCCGGTAGTAATTACAGGTAAGAGTGTTGAAGGAAAAGTAATGGATGAAAAAGGAACACTTTACAATGGACTTGAAGTTGGTTTATCAAAGAACGGTGAAATAGTAAAGAAAACTTATACTAAGTCAGATGGAGACTATGTTCTAAGTCTTGGTGATATTGATAGTTATGAATTAACACTTGATGAAGAAAAATATAGAATTGTAAGATTTAATGAACAAACAACTGATGAAAATAGAAGAGTAGTAAATATCGTAATTGAAGAAGTTGAACCGTTTAGTTTAAATATCAAAAAGACAATTAATAAATTGGATTTAGTTGTAAATGGTAAAAAAGAAACTTATGAATATGATAATGCTAGTACAGTAGTTAGATCAATTAAGAATGCTAAAACAATTGAAGGTTCTATTTACTACAATATTTCAATCAAGAATAATGGTGAAATAAAAGGAACATTAACTGCTCTAAAAGATATAATTCCTGAAGGACTATCATTTGATGAAAGTAAGAATCCTGGATGGACTAAAGAAGGAAATACTTTGTTCTATACAGTTCTTGAAGGAAAAGAAATTGAACCATTTGAAAAGAAGAACGCTAGTTTAATCTTAGATATAGTTAAAACTAATGAAGCTAAAAATTATATAAACAAAGCTATTGCAAATGGTGAAGATTACAAATATGTTGCTTATTATTTGAATAATAGAATCTATAGAGAAGAATATGTAGTAGCAAATGAAAAGATTGAAAATTTAAATCCAAACGTTGAAAACTTTGGAGGCTGGTATACTGATAGAGAATATACTAATAAATATAATTTCAATAATGCTGTTACTAAAGATTTAGTTCTATTTGGAAAAATAAATAATAACAAATATAGTGTTACTTTTGTAGATGTTAATCCAAATAATGGAGATGAAACTATTCTTGATATCAAAGAAGTTATGGAAGGTAATTCTACTGATTTAGTTGATGCCCCTGAATATAATGGTTATACTTTTAAGTGTTTTGATTATAATGATCGCTGTTACGAATATGAAGAAATAATTGAAGATACAGTATTATATACAAAATATGATATCAATACTTATACTATTAACTATAACTTAGATGGTGGAACTGTAGAAGAAGATAATCCTGAAGAATATACAGTAAATGATGAATTCACATTGAATAAACCTTTCAAAGAAGGTTATACATTTACTGGATGGTCTGGTACAAACTTGACTGAAGAAGTTGAAGACTTAACAATTGAAAGAGGTAGTATAGGAGATAGAGAATATACTGCTAATTATGTTATTAATAGATCAACATTAACAATTAATCCAAATGGTGGAACATATGAAGGTAGTGCATCAAGTGTTTCTTATACTGAAGATTATGGAACAATTATTCAAATAAGTAAATCAGAAAAAAGAGGATATACTTTTAGTAAGTATACTAAAACAGGTGGAGGTAGTTATAATAATTTATCATATACATTCAACAACGATGATGCTACATTAGATGCAGTATATGATATCAATACTTATACTATTACATACGACAACATAACTGATGAAGAAAGAACATACTTAAATAATAAAACTGAATATAATGTTGAAACTGATACATTCAGATTAAAAGAACCTGTTACAAGAAAAGATGCTCAAGGAAATAATAGCGAAGATTTTATTGGTTGGAAAGATGAAAATGGTGTTACATCAGTAAATATATCTATCGAAAAAGGAAGTATTGGTAATAGAAAATTTACAGCAGTATGGAAAGAAAATGAAGATGATTATAAAATAAGATATACACTTAATGGAGGAATACCTACTCCAGAAAATCCAGAAACTTATAAAAGAGGAACTGCTACATTCACATTAGTTAATCCAACTAAGAGAGGTTATAACTTTACTGGATGGACAGGAACTGGATTAAATGCTGAGACAAAAATAGTTACTATACAAAAAGGTTCTTCTGGTGATAGACACTATGAAGCTCACTACTCAGTAATTAATTACGATATTACATATCATATGAATGGTGGAACATCTACTCCAGCAAATCCAACTACATACAATGTTGAATCAAATTCAATTACATTAACTGCACCAACTAAGACAGGATATACATTTACTGGATGGTCTGGTACAGATATTCAAGGTAAATCATTATCAGTAACAATTCCAACAAATAGTATTGGTGATAGAGAATATACAGCTAACTTTGATAAAGCTGAATACTCATTAACATATACACTTAATGGTGGAGATTATGAATCTGGTAAAACAAATCCTACTAAGTATTCAATTGAAAGTGATGACATTACTTTAAATAATCCTCATAAAGCAGGATATACATTTAAAGGGTGGTCAGGAACAGATTTAACTGGAGATGAAAATACTAATGTTGTAATTCCTCATGGTTCTATAGGACATAGAAATTTCTTGGCTAACTATACTCCAATAACTTATCACATTACATATGACTATAATGGTGGAACTTTAGCTGAGGGTGTTACAAACCCAGCGGAATATACGATTGAAAGTGATGATATAACATTCAACAGTCCAAGCAAGGAAGGTTATACATTCAAGAACTATAAAGTTGATAGTTCTGTTATAACTACAATACCTACTGGTTCTATTGGAGATAAACATTTAGTTGCAGATTATGAAATAGAACATTATACAGTTAAATATTACAATGGTGAAACATTATATGCATCTGATCCGATTGATTGGAATACAACTACAACTAAACCTGAAACTGATCCGACAAAAGCACATCACATATTCCTATATTGGTCAGAAGATGGAGTAAATGAATTTAACTTTAGTACTTTAATTCGTACTAATAAAAACTTATATGCAGTTTATGAAGAAGTAATTGCTCCTAAAATATCTATTAGTCCAACTCTAGATACAGATACAAATAGAACTTGGGTATGTGGAGATTCAAATAATAGTAATTGCGGGGTAACAGTTACTGTAACAAGTGAACATTCTGAATATGAATTATATTATAAAATTGGTGATGGAGAAGCTACTCTTTATACAGAACCATTTAAGGTATATGAGAATGTTACTATAACTGCTTTCTCTAAGAAGAGTAATATTTATAGTGAAACAGCTGAAGATGATATAGTAAATGTTGATAATATTGGACCAACAATAAATAATCCTGGTTCTGGAGCAATGTCATTTAATATGACTGTTAGTGGAACTGCTCAAGATGCAGGATCTGGTGTTAAGAAATTTACATTATACGTAAAAGAAAGCGATGCAATATCATTCGATGATAAATATACTTATGAAACAGAGATATTCGATGGTATTAAAGATCATGCTGAAAACTATGACCATACTTTCTATGATGTAAATGAAAATACTGAATATATTGTTAAGATAGTTGCTGAAGACTATGTTGGGAATATATCTGAAAGAGAAATAATTGTTGTTACTCATCCATATGTAGCAAGAGTTGTTGGTAAGAATGGAATACTTTGGTATACAGTAGATCCTGATACTAAGGAAATAATACAAGATAGAGATTTCTTAATGTATGATAGTATTCAAAGTGCTATAGATTATTGTGCTAATGAACAATGTACTATTCAAACAAATCCAATATTACCAGTAGTAAATGAAAGTGTTACTATTGGAAGCACTCAAAATATTACGATTGATCTTGATGGAAGAACAATTGCTAGTGATGAAAATGTAACAATTGTTAATAATGGTAAATTACAAGTAGTAGATAGAAATCCAAGACTTAATGATCAAAATGAACATGATAGTATTGGATATATATTAAATACTACTAATAAAGCAATTATAAATAATGACGTATTTATCTTAGGTGAAGGAAGTAATGAATCTAGCGAAGTGTTTGTTATTCCAGAACTTGATAGACCAATTATACAAGGTAAAGAAAGTGCTGTTGAATCAAATAATTTATTCTATTTCTTTGATGGTAAATTAGTAGCAGATACACTTGCTTTAGTAGATAATGGTGAAGAACCAATTACTCAATATTCTTACAACTTAATATTTACTGGAGAAAAAGATAAGAAAATTGGTACTCTTGATAGAGTAAGAGATCCAGAGGCAAGAATAAAGAGTACATATTATGCTAAATTAAAAACAACTGGAGATAATGCTTTTGATTCAGCTGAATCTGGAACTATATCTACAGAAAATGCTAAATTACTTTCGAAGATTAAACAATATGGTGATTTTGGTTTTGTATATGATGAAGTAAATGATTTAATCTATAGTGGTAATACATCTACAGCAGCTACAACTGCAATGTCATATTTAAAACTTGATTTAACTAAAGAAACAGAAAAACAATTCTTATTATTTGATGCATTTGCAGATACTTATGGTTCCAATACAACTGGTGTTGTCTCAATAAGTGAAGCATACGGAGATACAGGAACAGAAATATATAAAATATATGGTAATGATGTTACTGGAACAAAGATGTATATGCTAGATCCAGGTAAAGTTTATTACATATATTTTAAGTTTGCTAAAGGTACTAGTGATATAAATCCTTCTGAAAAATTTGTAATATCTAACTTTAGATTACTTGGTGAAAAGCAATCAACAACTGATTTTAAGATTTATGATGATTATAGATATGCATCATTTAGAAAACAAACTGATGGAAGCATTATGAATAATAATGTTGGTGCTACAACAAGTACTGCGCATTCATATATTATTTATGATTTAAGAGATCAGAATGAAGATGTTGAATTGATACTTACAATGGATTATAAATTAAATCGTCATGCTCAAGGTTGGGTTTATTTATCTAATTCAATGGATTATCAATCGGGAGAAACAACAACTGGTAGATATGCATTTTTCTATAACAAAGATGGTGCAACAAGCGGAACAGGTGCTAAAGTAGTTGTTCCATTAAAACATGGTGAAATAAATTATTTACACTTTGGATTCTACAATTACTATAACTATCAATATACTGATTGTAACTTCAAGATAACAGGAATTAGCTTGAATAGGGTAAATCCAAATTATTCAATTTCAGTAAGTCCTTTACTTAATAATGACACTGATTCATATCATTTTAGAGTAGTATCTACTTGGGATGATTTATCAGAAAATGATCATGATGCCATAATATATGGTGCAGAACAAAATGAAGCAAAGACTGGAATTGAATTTGATGGTAATGATTATGTTTCTCTTGGTCAAATGAATAATGAAGAATTTACTTGGGAGACATCATTTACTGCTGATACACTTGCAAATGCTACAATAATGGCTAACTATGAATCTGGTGGTCTTGGAATTAGAATATATGATGGCGTATTAGTTGCATATCCATATTTAGATGGTGGCTATAAAAATATAGTTTTAACTGATACTCCTGAAATAGGAACTAATTATAAAGTGACAGTAACATATGATGGAGAAATCTTTAAAGCATATCTAAATGGAGAATTTAAAGGTTCTTATGAAGGTACATTTAGCCATCCAACAAGTAATACAATATTAATGCTTGGTGCTGATCCTGGTGGATCTAATCCATCTGGTTCGTATTTTAATGGAACTTTATATACTGCTAAAGTATATGATAGAGCATTAACTAGTGAAGAAATAGCATCAGGAACTACTACTGAAGGATTACAAGTTTACTTAAATGGTAGTTCAAATGTTACAAAAAATAGTTATACAAGCACTAATAAAGGAACATCAGCAACTAGATCTCATTCTTATTTAGAGTTTGATTTAACTAATTCTAATGAGGATAAATACTTATATGTAAATACTCGTATTTCAAGTTGGAGATATTATGACTATGGTTATGTTCAATTAACTAATTCTCCTAATTATCCTTCTAATTCAACTGGTAGATATTTATCAGTATCTGGAGGATATGATAATCAATGGGCAATAATTACATTACCTGCAAATACAAAGAGTTATTTACACTTTATGTATGTTAAAGATGGTAGAAGAGCTGAATTATCTGATGAATTCGTAATAAAAGAAGTTACAGTTTATGATTCTATCCAAGATGCTTATTCAATGAATGATGCGGCATATTCTAGTATCACAAATTATACTTTTGAAAAACCTATATTTAATGAAGAAGTAGATACTATTGAAATATTAAAAGATATAACTTTAAATGCAACATTAACAGTACCTCAAGAAAAAGAAGTTATTCTTGATTTAAATGGATTTACTCTTACATCAAATAAAGAAGATCCTATTATTAAGAATAATGGTAAATTGACTATTATAGATAGTGATTATACTGATAAAGTAAAAGCTAATGTTGATTATAAAACAGAACAAGCAAGATTATTTGAAGAAGCTAAAGCTAAATATTTAGCAGATGTAGCTGAATATGAAGAATATGCTGGTTTATGTGAAAATTGTGAACCTAGTGATGAATATAAATTAGATCACTTAGATGAATATTTGGATGAATTAGGATTTGGAGATATATTCCATTACTTTGATTATGTTGAAGAATCTGATAAAGAACAAGAATTTACTGCACCATTAGATGGTAACTATAAAATAGAAATCTGGGGAGCACAAGGTGGACATATCTATAGAGAAAGTAATGGGCTTACTTATCCAGGTGGTTATGGTGCTTATTCAACTGGTACTATAGAATTAAGTGCTGGTGATAAATTATATATAAATGTAGGTGGGGCTGGAACTTATTCTTATAATTCTGGAAACACTAGAAAATTTAATCCTGGTGGATATAATGGTGGAGGTAATAGTTATACTTCATACACTAGTAACCAATATTCATCTGGTTCTGGAGGTGGAGCTACTCATATAGCTACAGTCTCTGGAGAACTTAAGAATTTATCTGCATATAAAGATACTGCAGGTGATAATGTTTCAAATGAAATTATTATAGTATCTGGAGGTGGTGGAGGTGCTCTATCATACTTAGATACTCGTAATAGTGCATATGGAACTATTGATTATTTAGGATCAGGTGGAGGTGTATCTGGAGTTTCTCCTTTACATACTAACTATGGTTCTGGATATGCTGGTAATACAATGCCTACTGGTGGTACTCAATCTACTGGCGGAACTGGTACATATGCTGGTACTTTTGGTTCTGGTAGTACAAGTCTTACAAGTGATCCTGTACAAGCTACTCCTGGTGGAGGAGGAGGTTGGTTCGGTGGAGCCTCATCTAATTTCACAGGTGCTTCTGGTGGATCTGGATACATTGCTAATCCTTCATTAATAGATAAGCATATGTATTGTTATGACTGTGAAGAATCTACTGAAGAAAGTACATATACTATTTCTGAAGGTGAGAATTCATGTCACTCAGCTGATCCATTACCAGATTGTGCTAAAGAAGAAAATGGTTATGCAAAGATTACAATATTAACTGATGAATATGTAAATGCAAGATCTAATCTTGAAGAAACATATGAAGTTAAGTCAGAACCTGTATTTACTGATTATTTAAGAGATATTGATTTTGATTCTTCAATTGATGTAGAAGAACTTACAATAGATTCTGAAGTTTCTTATAATGATATGACTGATGAAAATATGACTGGTAGTATTACTACAACTATAGGTCATGCTATCGTAAATGAAGAACATGCTATATTAACTCTTAAGAGTGGTAATATCAATGTTAATGTTAATAGTAAAATTGGTGTTATTAATAGAGGTTTATTAAATATTAAAGACGATATTTCTATTAATGCTAATAATGCTAGTTCGTATGGTGTATATAATGAAACCAATGGAGATATAGAATCTAATGGCGGAGTTATAAAAGCTTCTGGTAGTAGTTCTATGGGATTATTAAATAGAAGTAGTACTCCGTTAATAAGTAATCTTAAAATTATTACAGGTGTATCTAATGCTGTTGGTATTTATAACCAAGCTAGTGAAGATGTAACATTTAGTAAAATAGATATTTCTGGTTCAGGAATAGGTTTTGAAGAAATCGGTGTAGGTAATACTACAATTAATGCTGGAAATATTATATCTACTGCAAATTATTCAGTATATGTTGATGCTCAACATTTGCCAAATAGATTTGTTATAAATAATAGTAATCTTAGTGGAACATTCTCAGCATATGCTACTCCAAAATTAATAACAGTAAATTATTCTACATTAACAAGTGTAGATAATAGACATAGTAATATGACTATTAATAATTCTAGTCTTAGTTCATTTACTAACTGGGGTCAATCAGTACTTAATAAATCAACTATTACAACTTCTGGTACTGCAATAAATAACTGGAGTGGAACAAATAATAGCTGGAATGGTATTATGTATGATTCTAGTATGATAGTAAATGATTCTACTATTAAATCTACTGCTACTTCTGCAGTAACAGTTATTTCTAATAGTAAACATTTGATAGTAAATAATACTGAATTTATTAATATGAATAATGTAGCATCTACTGCAATTAGTAATGGTAGTTCTGCTTATGTAACAATATCTGGTAACACAATTGTTCCTTCAAGTTTTGGAACTGTTGTAAGTAACAGTGGTGTTACAACAATCGGAGTAGATGATAAGAATACAGCGCAAGTATATGATTATCCATATACTGGAAAGCAAGAAGAATTTACTGCTCCAGCTGATGGATATTATAAATTAGAAACTTGGGGTGCATCTGGATCTCCTTCTGGAAGATATGGTGGATGTGCTACCAACATGTGTGTATATAGAGGTGGATTTGGTGCGTATGCATCAGGTGTAGTTTACTTACGTGAAGGTGAAAAACTTTATGTTCACGTTGGTGAAGTCGGAATGAACGGTGCATCATCACCATCATTTAACTACTATGGTTCTTATAACGGTGGTGGAATAAATAATGGTAGTACTATTAATGGATGGGCATCTAGAGGTTCCGGAGGTGGAGCTACAGATATTTCATTATCTAGTGAAGATAACACATGGTATTATGACAATGGTGTATCCACATCAAAAAGAAGTCAGGCTTCATATGAACAAAGACTTATTGTTGCTGGTGGTGGAGGAGTATGTCCTGGATCAGGTGGCTGCTACGGTGGTTATCCAGTAACTCCATCTTCATCAAGACTTGGTTATGGTAACGATGGTTCTGGAGGTGGATACTATGGAGGTACATCATATACTGGTGGATCATCTTATGTATCAGAACTTCTTTCAGATCCTATCATGAAAACTGGTAATGAAGAAATGCCTGATTACACATCTTCTGGTTTAATCCTTGGTAACTATGGTTCTGGATATGCTAAGATTACTCAATTAGGTACTGATGGTGCGATAGTGTCATCAAGTCCAAGCTTATCAGCAGTTAACTATGGTGTTACAGGAACTGGTAGATTAATGTATTTCGATGGAACTATTACTGCAGGGATTGCAGTTAACGGGGACATAGATAAAGTTCAAGAGGATTATGATATCTATAAAACTATAGATAGTAATTCTAAAGAAAAAATGATATTAGTAGCAAATGCTGATTCAAGACCAGTTGAATCTGGTGAAGAATTTGTAGCTGCTATTGGTAATGCAAAATATACTACAATTCAAAATGCAATTGATGCATCAAATAATGGTGATAAGATTGATTTACTTGTTGATATTGAACAACAAAATACTATAAATGTTCCTAGTGAAAAACAAATTACAATTGATTATAATGGACATACTGTTAGATCTTATAATAGTAAGTATCTATATGATAATCTTGGTAATTTAACTATTACTGATAATACAAATACTTTAAGAAATAATACTTTCAATGGGGATAAATATATCAAGAATAGTGGAACATTAAAATTAAATAAAATAGCTATATCTGATAATGGATTTAATGCTGAATTCATAGAAAATAATGATGGTGTTTTAACACTTGATGGTGTAAAACTTACAATTGGATCTTCTAGTGGAACTAATTTAGTTTCAAATACTGCTGATGGTACAATTACTGTTAAGAATAGTACTTTAAGTGTTAGTGGAAATAGAAATATATTTAAGAATGCTGGTACAATTACATTAGAACAAAATACTATTGCATGTAGTAACTGTTCTGCAATTGTAACTAACACTGGAACTGCTACATTAGATAATAATAATTATAGTGTTTCAGGAAGTGATTCTTATGGTAGATATTTATTATATAGTACTGAAGGTACAGCAACTATTAAAAATACAAATACTCAAATAGAGGATGTATATAATACAGCTAAATTAACATTAATTAATAATGATATTCCTTCAGGAACTATAACAAGTTCAGGATTAACAATTATTGAAAGTGGTACTTATAACAATACATTTAATATTAGTGGAGCTGGTTTAATAAATGATAATACAGAAAATAAATATTCATTAATTATGCATACTGGTACTCTTGGTAAGAAATTAAATATTTCTTCATCAGGATTAACTAATATTGAAAGTGGTTCTATTATAGTAGGTAGTGGTTATGCTATTGAAAATAGTGGAGCTGGTATTATTAACTTAGGTATTAAAGATGGAAATTCTGAACCAAAAGAAACTACAAAACCAATTATTACTGGTGGTTCATATGGTATTTATACTTCTAATCCATCATTAATAGTTAATTTCTATGATGGAATAGTAAGTGCTCAAAAATCTTATAATGTAACAATTGAAGATGTAGAATCTGGATACTCAGTATTTAGAGAATACGATTCAGCTAATGATATAGAAACTAAGTATTTAACAAATGAACCAATGTTCATAAATGTAACTCAAAATATAGAATATGCTGATGTTAATAGTTTAAATAATGCTATTTCATCAGGATTAGTTGATAATAATGATGTTATTAGAGCATATAGAAATATTACTTTAATAAAGAATACTGTTCCAATAAATATACCTTCTGGTTTATCATTAACATTTGATTTAAATGGAAAGATTATTGATAAGAATAATCCTACTATGTTTACTATTGATGGTGAATTAAATGCTGTTGATAATGTAAATGATTCTGCAGGTGTTATTGATTCTACTATAGGTAATATATTCGTAAATAATGGAACATTAAATATTATCAGTGGTAAATATACATCTGAAAAAGATGCTAATTATAGTGAGATTATAGTAAATAATGATACTTTAAATGTATCAGGTGGTACATTAACTAAGTATCACGATTCATTTGGTTATGTACAAACTAATTCGGGAGCTATTATTACAAATAATGGTAACGCTAATATAACAGGTGGTAAATATTATACAAGTGGTACATTTGTTGAAACATATTATAGAAGAGTAGGAAATCAAACAGATTATATTTATTCTTCTGCAGTATTTGTTAATACTGAAGATGCTGTATTAACTGTAACAGGTGGAGCTTATGATGGATATTCTAATCAAACATGGTATGACTATGGTGGATATTATAGAAACTATTCAAGTACTAATAAAGGTGAATTAATCTATAATGATGGAATAGCTACATTTAATGGAGTTAATCCTGGAGTATCTCATATTGGTAAAAATACTGGTACTCTTACATTTGATACTGTAATAATGTCATCGATTGTTAATATCAATAAAAGAGATTCTGATAATGGAACACATTCTAACTTAATTAATACTGGTACATTAAATATAGTTGATTCAGAGTTTACTACATATACTTCATTCTTAGATAACTCTGGAGGTACTGTTAATATAACTAATTCAATCATTGATAAAATTAGTGATAATGGAGCTTACCGTTCTGGTGGTGATGATGATTGGTCTGGTATTAAGAACTCACACACTATTAGAAATTATAGTAGTGAAAATGGTGTTATTAATATTACTAATTCACATATCTATAATAAAGGTAATGGTGAAGTAATTGATAATGCAAGTACATTAAATATAACTAATAGTACAATTGAATCATTAAATAATAATGGTATTAATACATCAGGATCATATGTAACTATTAAGAACTCAAGTATTTCTTCAAAAGGTTCAGGAATTAGTACTTCTAGTGGAACTATTGATTTACTAGATGAAACTTCAGTTATTTCTAGCGGAAGTCAAGGAATCTATACTTCAGGTGCGGTTATCAATTTAGGACGTGCTATTGGTGATGATACATCTGTATCTACAACATACCCACTTATTAAAGGTGGAACTTATGGTATTAATAACTCAAATGGTACAATCAATTTCTATGATGGTATATTAATGGGTAAGACAAATCCTATCTCAGGAATAATTAATAATATCGAACTTGGATATATGATTGTTGAAGATGTTGATGGAGAATATAAGACAAATTATCTTGATAGAGTTCCAGTAGTTCAAAATATTACTCAAGCAACAGAACTTGATCCTAAGAAGTATTATGATTTAGCTACTGCATTTGCTGAAACACATGATGGTGATAGACTTAAAATGATTTCTAACTATAGTAATTTACCAAGTGATGTAGCAGCAGTTAATAATAGTGAAAATATTATATTTGATTTAAATGGTAAATTTATCAGACAAACAAATAGCTTATTATTAACAAACAATGGATCATTAACAATTGTTGATAGTGATGAAGATGCTACTGGAGATATTAAAGCTATATCTGGTTCTAAAGTTATTGATAACTACGGAACATTAAATATGCTTAGTGGTAAGATTTCTACAAGTTCGTTTACTTTATTAATAAAGAATAATACTGGTGGAACAATTACTCTTAGAGATAAGGCTAAGATTATTTCTACAAGAATCACTACATTAATTGATAGTGATGGAACTCTTAATATATATAATGGTGCTTATCTTCAAAATCGTGGTGGAACTGAAAGTCACTGGACTAGATCAAATGATGGTGTTCCAATGATTATAAATACAAACGAATTAAAAGTAATAGACTTTAACCATGATGATGATGAAAGTACTTCAAGTGAATATGATGCACCTTGGTTATATAGTGTTGGTAATGGTGATGTTGGTCAAATGTTCTATTGGTCTGTAGTATCTTATTACGATTCAATTATTAGAAATACATCAACAGGAAATGTTACTTTATATGGTGGTATTTATAATAATGGAAGTACTACTTCACCAGATGGTGGAAAAATAATATGGAACTCTGGTACGGCTACAATTAAGAATTTTGATAGTTATTCATTATTAATTGGTTATAATGATGGAGACCTTGATATTAGTAATTCGACATTACATAATTTACAAGCAGGAGCTCTTGTTAGTAAAACTGGATCGCTTAATGTTGAAAATACAAGTATTGATTTCACTGCACTTGGATACTCAAGATCGAGCGGAGGTCATACTGTTACAATGCAAGTTGGAAACGCTACATTTGATCATGTAATATTTACTGGAGGTACTTACACTAGTAGTAATAGTTATGAAATATACTTAATCGAAGTAGAAGGACCTACAGAAATCAAAAATTCTTCAATTAATGCTTATGCACAAAATAGTGTATTAGGAAATGATTCTGTACTTACAATTAAGGATACTCCAATTACAGTAGATAAAGCAGTTTCAAATAGATCTGGATCAACACTTACTATTGATAATTGTGCTATTACTTCATCTGGAACAGGTCTTTCAAATAGTGGAACACTTAACCTAATTAATGGTTCAACAATTACTGCTGGAGGAACTGGTTTAAGTATGTCTGGTGGTACTGCAAATATTAATGTAGGAACAAGCATTACAGCTAATAATGGTTCTGGTATTAGTATAAGCGGTGGAGTATTAAACTTAGGTGAAATTGGTGGAGTTCCAGATCCTGATTCTCCACATATTCAAGGTACACAATATGGTGTATATAGAAGTTCACAGTCATCAAGATTTAACTTCTATGATGGAATTGTTATTGGTAAAGTATATCCATCTGCAGTATATGGTGGAGTATCATCTGTAGAAGGTGAGTATGAGACTGAAACTTCAACTGAGATTAATCCAGAAGACCCAGATGATAAGACATATAAAGTATACTTAGTATTTAATGCTAATACTGTCGCTGTTGCAAAAGTTGGTGAATCTAAGTTTACAACAAACTCAGAAACTAGTGCAGGACAAGCATTACAAAATGCCGTTCTACATGCAACTGCAATACCAAGTAATATTAAAACAGTAGAATTATTATCTAATGTTGACCTTGTTAATGATGAAGTAATTGTTACTTCAGCATACCCAGTAACTATAAATGATAATGGCTTTAGAATTAATGAAGAACCTGGTGTTTATTATCTAGATAGTAACATTACAGTAAATTCGAATAATTTAGGAGCTAGTGTATCTAAGCTATTAAGTAATGTATTTGATGTTTCTTATGAAACAAAAGATATTATAGTTTATGAATTAAGTGATGGTTCATCATTAGATACTACTAAGATATATAAACTTTATAAGGATAATAAATTAGTAGGTTTAGAAAAAGAAGAATTAGGTAAGTATAAATATAAAGGCAATACAGAAAAATTAATTCCTATAAGAGGAAGAATTTATCTTGATAATTTATATAAAGGTTCTTACAGATTAGAATCTAGTGATAATAAATATATAGAATTTAGTATAGATGAAGATGGTAATATAAGTGGAAATGTTACTGAAAATGTTAGAGATAGTAGTTCTACATACGCTATATCTAATTCAGAAGCGGAATTAATATTAACTCTTCAAACAGGTACTAATAAACCATATTATTTATTGTTAATAATTCCTATAATTTTAATAATAGTGTTATCAATGATAATTCTTAGAAAAAATAAAAAAAGAGAAATATAATATTCCTCTTTTTTTATTGAATAAATCCGTTAATTGTTATATAATAATTTTATATATAATAGGAGTTAAATATGGGGAAATTAT
>Ga0265298_10005018_pt1 | contig 16744 bp, 15 predicted proteins | sample AusTroGonzalo_MG_3_FD_193486 | JGI IMG/M metagenome (GOLD analysis project Ga0265298, IMG submission 193486) | Bovine rumen microbial communities from tropical cattle in Woodstock, Queensland, Australia - Gonzalo_01 | ecosystem: Host-associated > Mammals > Digestive system > Stomach > Rumen ... | reverse complement strand
CAAATGACGGAACTCGACAAACTGCATTATACAGTTTAGTATTTATTCCGTAACCGCCATGCCATAGGCAAACAGTCTCTTCAGATCAGTCCATGCCATGCTTCTTCGTTTTCCTCCCATGACCGCGGCTATCAACGTGGTACCATCCTGCTGATATGCGCCAACATAACAGAAACCCGCAGAAGAAGTATACCCGCTTTTCACTCCCGCGGCGTTTGGAATATAGTATTCCGATTCGGGATCAAAGATTTCCCATTTCAAAGTCAGAACCAGGGAATCACGTTTGTTCGTAGCAGGAAGGGTATATTTCAGACAAGTAACGATTTTTCTGAAGAGTTCCTGTGTCAAGCCATATCTTGCTGCCGTTACAAGATCCCTGACCGTGGTATAATGCCCTTCTGCAGAATAGCCGTGAGCATTGACAAAGTGGGAGTTTGTCATTCCGAGTTCCGCTGCTTTACGGTTCATTTGTTCCGCGAAAGCTTCCGTGCTCCCGGAGCAAAGCACAGCGACCGCATTCGCCGCATCGTTCCCTGAACGAATCATCATCCCATAGAGTAAGTCCTGCATAGTCATCATTTCACCCGGCTCAACCGGAACGAGTGTACTGTCTTCCGGGACATCCGTAGCTTCATCCGGAATAACGATTGTCTCTTCCGGATTGCACAGGGAAAGCGCCGTAATCAGTGTAACAATCTTCGTAGTGCTGGCCGGCTCCGCCTGCTCATCTGCTGCTTTTTCAAATAAGACATCGCCGGTTACAGCGTTAATCAGGCAGGCATGTTTCGCGTAAAGATATGTCTCCTTCAGCTTTTCCGGATGATCGTCGTCAAAATAGATCGGGGCTTCAATACCATAAACGCTCAGATCACTCATCAGTAAGGCGTATTCCTCTGTTGACAGCCTGCCATCCCTTTGAATGTCCGGAACCTGATCAGATAACATTTTTTCAAACGCAAGGACGGCTGTTTCTGTATTTGCTCCGTATTTCCCATCTGCGCTGTCTCGCAGCAGATTCAGATTAATGAGTTTCTCCTGTGCTCCCCGTACCCGGCTGCCCCAGCTGCCTTTAAGCAGCGTACGCAGCAGAGCACTGTTTTCTTCCTTCATAATCAGTGCGGCAGTAACGGCATCCGGCTGGCCGGTTGATGATACTTCGAAACCGGCATCTGACAGTAAAGTCTGTGCCAGCATCAGGGCTGACTTTGTCTTTGTTCCTAAAATCCCATCTGCTGTTCCTATCTCATATCCCAGGGAAAGTAAACGCTGCTGCAACGATGTCAGATCAACAACAGTATCAGCCCTGACAGGCACTAAGAAGAGAATCAGGCAAAGTACAAGCAATAATATGAAGCACCGTCTCACAGCAATCACCTCCCTGTTACTGAAATCAGGAACGTCTTTCAATTTTTTAGTAAGCTGACCAAGGACGACGTCTGATCATTCCATAAAATCCAGCTTTGGCGCATCCCCGGTTCTTTCAGGCTGATCCGCAAACCGATGGCCTTTGAAATAGTACTCCTCGTCCTGTTCATTGATCTCCCGGTAAACATGGCATGGATTTCCAAACGCCACTACATTCGCCGGGATATCCTTTGTGACCACACTGCCCGCGCCAATGACAGAATTATCCCCTATCGTCACCCCGGGAAGGATGATCACATTGGCTCCGATCCAGCATTTATTCCCAATCTTAATCGGGAATGAATACATTCCCTCCAGACGATGCGCCGGGGAAACCGGATGACCGGTTGTGCAGAGCGTGACGTTTGGACCGAACAGGCAATCACTGCCGATCTCAATCTTCCAGTCATCAATAAAAGTAGTCCCCGCATTGAAGTAGCAGCCATCCCCGATGGAGATATACTTGCCCACAGCCAGTTTCATGGGCGGCACGATCCAGACATTCTTCCCGCAGGAACCGAAGAGTTCGTGAGTCAGCGCCATTCTTTCAGCGTTTGCTTCCGGCGGGAGGGCATTAAACTTTTCCACCAGTCCTTTGGCTTTCTCCTGAAGCGCCATGTTTTCCTCGTCATCAACCCACAGATACCCTGCCTTCATTCTTTCCTGTTCAGTCATTGGTGCGTTCTCCTTTCACTTCGCAATCTCGATTTGGCTGCCTTCTATGACAATCATACAGCTCTTATAATATATCATATACTGCTGTGCTACGGATATTGGGAAATCATTGAGAATTGACTAATGTTATCAAATATGATAACATTAGACCAAGCGGGGAGGTGAGAGGATGGATATCAGAACAGAGCGGGAAAAGATCATATCGGCCCTGACGGCTGCGCGCATGGAAAAGGGTTTGTCCCAGGAAGCACTGGCCAGGATGATCGGAACGCAGCGTTCGAATATCTGCCGAATCGAAAGCGGCGCCGCAAACATTTCCCTGGATATGTTCCTGAAGATCAGCTCTGCGCTTGGGAAAGAAGTTGCTCTCTCGCTTTCTGAACCGGCAGCGGAAGAACCGCATCGGTATTCACTGCGTTTATATGATGAAGAACTCCTGACATTCTCCATGGAGGATGAAGGGCTTTCAGGTCTGAAGACCAGATTGCTCTCCGTTAATGAAAACTTTTCTCCGCTTTTTCCGCTTGATCTGGAACTTTCGGATGAAGGGATGCTTCGCTGGCTCCAGCGGCGTGTGATTCCGAAGAACCGGGCGTTTGTGGAAGAAATCCTGAAGTCATTGGGACTGAGTATCAACAATACCAAGGGGATCATCGATGTCTGCAAAGGCCTTTCCCTGAACGACAGCTATTGGATTGTGCCGGAAGGTTTCGCTGGGAAATTCAGTGCTTACAATCTGTATGAGAACCGCTTTTCCAGCGCGCTTTCACTGGTGGCCTATACCGGAATCGGAAACAGCAAGGCTGCGGTGACGACATCGCCGGAACTGACCACCCACGGAATGCTTCGCAAAGCCTGGCGCCTGATTGATGGAAAAGGGATCTGTCTGTATAAAGGCGGGACGGAAGGCGCCGCCAACACAGGCAATGAACCTTACAGCGAGTATTATGCCTGCCAGATCGCTGAGCGTATGGGGCTGAATGCCGTACATTACGATCTGGAGAACTGGAAAGGGATGCTTGCTTCCACGTGCAAACTGTTTACGGATATCGATACATCCTTCATTCCGATTGGAAGAATTGTGAAAACCGGTGGGATTCAGGCATGCCTGGATTATTACCGTCAGATCAGCGAAAAAGCCGAAGAGGAACTGCGGAGTATGCTGGTTTTTGACGCGGTTATCTATAATGAAGACAGGCATTTCGGAAATTTCGGCATCCTTCGGGACAACCACAGTGGGAGAATTCTCGGCGCCGCGCCGATATTTGACAACGGGTTGTCGCTCTTCAACTATGCTATGCCGGAGGATATCCGGAATCTTTCGGAGTATGCGAAGACACGCGCGAATCCCTATCATATCCCTTATGAAACAGTCTGCCGGGAAGTGATGGGTACAAAACAGCGTAACCAGCTGCGCCGCCTGATCGGCTTCCGGTTTCAGCGGCATCCGGAAATCAACCTCCCGGAGGAACGGCTGACAGCCATTGAGGACCAGATCAACCTGCGCGTCCGGGAGCTGCTCGCACTGCCAAGGAAATGATGCAACTGTTTAATCTGCATCCCTTCAGCCAGAACAGTCTGATGATGGATCTGATGGACAACGCGGATGCTGCAGCCGTACTGAAGCAGCGGGTTCCGGCGATGTATGAAGCCTGCAAGGGATATCAGAATGAGATGCGGGTGACCCAGCCGGCATGGGTTGCCGAGAGACTGCAGCTTGGGCCGAAGGCACTGGACGGACTGGATAAGGCACTTCGAACGGTACGGATCTGAGCAAGCGGATCGCGGAGAAACGGGCGGCCAAAGAGCAAAGGAGCTTGCCCGGCTGGTGGTTTGGAGCTTACATGGGATTATCTGAAGCAGGTGCAAATCCAATAGGATTTGTGATAAACTGTTTACAAACAAATTTTAACACATGAAACGGAGGGGAAAACCATGGCAGTCAATCGTTTTGTTCTCAATGGAATGTCTTTCCATGGTCATGGCGCAATCAGTGAGATTCCGGGTATTGTGGCATCCAAAGGCTTCAAAAAAGCTTTTGTGGCATCTGATCCTGATCTCATCAAATTCGGCGTGACAAAGAAGGTGACGGATCTTCTTGATCAGAACGGAATTGCGTACGAACTGTATTCTGACATCAAACCGAATCCCACAATCGAAAACGTCCAGCACGGTGTGGACGCCTATCGCGATTCCGGCGCGGACTTCATGATCACGATCGGCGGCGGTTCCTCCATGGATACCGGCAAAGGTATCGGGATCATCGTAAACAATCCCGAGTACTATGATGTTCGCTCCCTGGAGGGCGTTGCGCCGACAAAGAACCGTACGGTTTTCACGATTGCCGTACCCACGACCGGCGGAACCGGCGCAGAATCCACGATCAACTATGTGATTACGGATGTGGAAAAGAAGCGGAAATTCGTCTGTGTGGATCCCAACGATATTCCCGATGTGGCCGTGGTGGATCCCGACATGATGTCTTCCATGCCCAAAGGGCTGACAGCTTCCACCGGTATGGATGCCCTGACGCATGCGATTGAAGGATATACGACAAAAGCGGCCTGGGCGTTAGCCGACTGCCTGGATCTGGAAGCGATTAAACTGATTGCGAAGAACCTTCGCAAGGCAGTGGAGAATGATCCTGAAGGACGCGAAGGCATGGCGCTTGCGCAGTATGTGACAGCCATGGCTTATTCCAACGTTGGCCTGGGTATTGCCCATTCCATGGCCCATACGCTTGGCGCGGTCTATGATACACCTCACGGAGTTGCCTGTGCGATGATGCTGCCGATCGTGATGGAATTCAACCAGGAATATACCGGCGAGAAGTTCAAAGCTATTGCCGAAGCCTTCGGGGTGGATACGGCAGGCATGGACCAGGCGGCTTATCGGAAAGCGGCAATTGATGCGGTACGTCAGCTGTCTGTAGACGTCGGAATCCCGACAAAGCTGGAAAAACTAAAGGAAGAGGATTTGCCCTTCCTGTGCGAATCTGCTGCAGCTGATGCCTGTGCTCCCGGAAATCCGCGCCCGGCAACGCTTGCGGATTTCGAAGAAATGTTCCGCAAGCTGATGTAATAAAGAAGTCGGAATCGATAAAAATCATTCGATTCCGACTTCTATTTATATTATTTTAAAATTGGACACCGGCGAGGAGGTGTCCGCAATCAGTGACGCGGTGAAAGCATTGTAGACTGAATGTGATTCTTTATCAAATACTTTTGCGTTTGACCAGTTTTGTAAAGACTTCAGTAGCGACGGGGAGAAGGTCCGGCTGCTCGATCAGCCGGATGACCATGGTTGCGGCAACTTCCCCCATGTATTGTTTAGGAACGGATACCGTGCTGAGAGGCGGGATCATGAATTCACAGGCCGGCATATCGTCAAACCCGATGACTGCAATATCTTCCGGAATCCGGTAACCTGCATCGCGCAGTGCCTGGATGGCGCCGATGGCGATCAGATCATTATCGGCAAAATAACCGGGAGCAGGTTTTTCACCCTCAGCCAGGAGTTCTTTCATATCCTCATATGCGCCTTCCTGGGAAGGCGTAAGGCGATGTACGATCGATTTGGAAGCAGAATAGCCAGCTGCGCGTATGGCTTTATAGAATCCGTCTGCCCGCTGGTCGAAATTACTGATCGGATAAGCGGAACGGAGATAACCGGGCTGGATGCGACGCTTCCGGATCAGATAGGAGGTTGCCATATAAGCTCCCTGGATATTATTGATGGAGATATAATTATATTCCGGCCGTTCGAAATACGCATCCAGAAAAACAACAGGGATCCTGAAGGAGTCAAAGAGTTTCAGGGTTTCTTCCCTCATCTCGGTTGCCAGGATCACAAGACCGGAAAAAGGAAGCGCCCGGAGTGCGTAGAGCTGGTCCTCGATATCATCATTCTCATAGAGGAAACGCATTGTGTAGTCATAGCGTTCTTTTCGGCAGCCCAGGCTGACTCCGTCGGAAAGGGCGGCAAAAAAAGGCGTATCGCCCACAACGGCACCGCTTTGTTTATAGACGACGAAGCAGATGCTTCCCCGGAGGGGAGAGCGAGAGATCTCTTTCCTAGCAAAATCATAACCATGTTCGGTAGCGACATCAAAAACCCGTTTACGGGTTGCATTGCTGACTCCCGGCTTATTGTTCAGGGCAAGGGATACCGCGGATTCGGAGATTCCGAGGATTGCAGCAAGCTCTTTGGCGGTGACTGACATAGATTATCTCCTTCGGCTTTTCGGGGGATGGGGTTCTGATTATCTACAGGGACATTTTAAAAAATTTAGTAAATTTAGTCAAGATTTACTCAATTTTTGGTTGAGATTTAGTTTCTGGACCATTATCATACCAAATGCAACAAGGATTCTTCGGGTCAGAAACAGACCGAAGGTCCGAACTACGGATTCAGGTCCTGAAAGAGGACTGAAAAGAAAAAAGGAGGTAACCCCATGAAGAAACTGTTTACCCTGATCCTGGCTGTTGTGCTGATGATGAGCATCGCCGCTGCGGCGACTGCTGAAGGACTGATCTACATCATCACGCCCTCCACATCCAACCCCTTCTTCAAGACCGAGCAGGACGTTGGCGCTCCCAAGGCTGAATCCCTGGGCTACGAAGTGAAGTGCTTCTCCCATGACGACGACGCCGCCAAGCAGCTCGAGTTCTTCGAAGCCGCCATCACCGACAAGGCTGTCGCCATCATCTGCGACAACGCCGGCGCCGACGCTTCCATCGAAGCGGTCCGCAAGGCACAGGAAGCCGGAATCCCCACGTTCCTGATTGACCGTGAGATCAACGAATCCGGCCTGGCAATTGCCCAGATCGTTGCCGACAATGCCCAGGGTGCTGCCGCGATCGCCGAGAAGTGGGTCGAGGCCATGAACTATGAAGGAAAGTACGCCGAGCTGGTTGGCCGTGAATCCGACACCAACGCCCATGTACGTTCCGAAAACTACCACGCTGTCATTGATCAGTATGACACGATGGAAATGGTTTCCCAGCAGTCCGCCAACTGGGATCAGACCGAAGCCTACAGCAAGACCGAAGCCATCCTGCAGGAGCATCCGGAAATCACCGGCATTATCTGCGGCAATGACACCATGGCTTGCGGCGCTACTCAGGCCTGCATCGACGCCGGACGCACCGACATCAAGATCATCGGTCTGGACGGTTCCGATGAAGCGGCTGCCTACATCAAGGACGGCAAGATGGTCGGTACTGCCCTGCAGCAGATCGCTGCAATCACCGAGCTGGCGATCGAACAGGCGGATGCCTACATCAAGAACGGCACCAAGCCCGCAGAAGAAAAGCAGCTGGTTCCCTGCGTTGCCATCACGATCGACAATGTTGACAAACTGAGCGCCTTCGTGTACAGCGGAGACTAATACAAGAATGACCCCATAGGCGGGGGCGCCTGCAACCAGGCGCTCCCGTTTTGTCTGAAAAAGGAATAAGCAAACAACGCCTGAGCATAAAAGGAGTGCGCTTGGAATGAAAAAGAAGATTAGCCGGAACAAGATTATCCTGATCGCGGCCGCAGTCGTACTGGTCGTATTTCTGATCTGCTCTGCCAAGGTTATCGATAAGGGTACGGAAGGTCAGTATACGGGCGTAGTCGCCTTTGATGCCGGGGAAAGCTCCAGCGGAGACTGGGACCAAATTGTTTCCGAGATCAGTAGTAAGGCAGAAGACGCCACGACCATCGATATCAAGAGCATGGGAGACGGAAAGGCCATCAGCATCAAAGGCCAGGTCAGCGACTATGTCTCCAAGGCCGCAGGAAAGAAAAACAGCATCATCATCGTACCGGAAGGATACAGCGGCGACGCGGTATTTGCGGTCCAGCTGGGCAGTATCTATTCCGGAACATCCGTACGGGACATCCAGAGCCTGAAAGTATTCGGGGATTTTACGAACCAGACGGAGTGGAGCCAGTACGCCAAGGCGCTGAACAGCCAGCTGGACGAGCTGGTGGTGGCGCCGCTGAACATTGACGAAAGCATCAAAGGAAAGACAGTAACGGTTATAGGTGCGGCGACTGCCACCGGCAATGAGGTGACAATTACTCCCGTATCAATCACCGTGGAATAAACGGGAGGTACTGCGATGTTTGATGATCCGAATGTAGTCCTCCATTGTGAGAAGATTGACAAGATCTATCCCGGCACGAAAGCGCTGGATCAGGTCAGCTTTGATCTGCTGAAGGGCAAGGTCAACGTGTTGATCGGCGAAAACGGCGCAGGCAAGAGCACACTGATGAAGATGATCGCCGGGATCGAACAGCCGTCTGCGGGGAAGATGTACATGGACGGCGAGGAAGTCTATTTCAAGGACACCAACGCGGCAAGGGCCAAAGGAATCGGGATCATTCACCAGGAACTGAGCCTTTTCCAGAACCTGACGGTATACCAGAACATCTTCATGTGTCACGAAAAGAAGAAGGGCATGTTCCTGGATGACAAGAAACATGTCGAAGGCGCGAAAAAGATCATGCAGCGGCTGGAACATGAGATTGCTCCGGATACGCTGGTGGGCGATCTTCGGGTGGGCCAGCAGCAGATGGTTGAAATTGCGCGGAATCTGGTGGAAGACGACCTGCGGGTACTGATTATGGACGAGCCCACATCCTCCCTTTCGGCGGCGGAAGTGAAGGTTCTGTTCAAGATCATGCGCGAACTGCTTGAGCAGGGGATTTCCATCGTCTATATTTCCCACCGGCTGGAGGAGATCATGGAGATCGGAGATCACGTGACAATCCTCCGGGACGGGAAATATGTGGCAGACGCGGATGTCAAAGACGTCAGCCTGAGCTGGATCGTGGAGAACATGGTCGGCAAGAACACCCAGTATCACCGCTTTGAGCGGTCCATTGACCTGGACCACGCGGAGAAGGTGCTGGAAGTCAATCACCTGTATCTGCCCAAGACCGGAGGCGGCTGGCTGCTGGACGATGTGAGCATGTACCTGAAAAAGGGTGAAGTGCTGGGGATTTACGGCCTGCTCGGCGCCGGACGGAGCGAGCTGTTCGAGTGCCTGATGGGCATGCGTCCGGAACACACGGGCGAGGTGATCTATCAGGGCAAGCCGATGAAGATCAACAGCATAGCGGAACAGATCAGCGAGGGCCTGGCGCTGGTGCCGGAAGATCGGCAGCGGCAAGGCCTTGTGCAAAGCCTGGATATCTGCAAGAATGCTTCCCTGGCTTCCCTGAGAAGTTTCCGTAAGGGTTTCCTGATGAATTACGCAGCGGAGGAGAAAGCTGTCGACGAGCAGATCAATGATCTGCACATCAAAGTGGCGGACAAGCATCTGCCGATCCTCTCCCTGTCCGGCGGCAACCAGCAGAAGGTCGTCATCGCTAAGGGACTGATGACCAACCCGACGGTGCTGCTAATGGATGAACCTTCCCGCGGCATTGATATCGGCGCGAAGACGGAGGTGTTTGAGATTATCCATGAGTTCTCCGAGCGCGGGTTGTCTATCATCGTGATCTCTTCCGAACTGAAGGAGATCATGGCGATCGCAGACCGGATCTATGTGCTTTCCAACGGCAAATGCACCGCCGAGCTCAGCGGGGAGGACATTACGGAAGATAAACTGGTCCGTGCATCCTATGCCGGACTCGGAACCGGCAAAAGCGCCTGACCGTGCGCCATATGAAGGAGTGAAAACAAAATGAAGAAAAACAACAACCAGCTGATGATGACCCTCCTGAAAGGACGCACGTTCATCGTGCTGATCCTCCTCGTCATCTTCTTCAGCTTTGCAGCATCCTCTTTCCTGCAGGTAAACACGCTGACCATGGTGGCAAAGCATGTGGCGCTGTACGGTATCCTGGCGCTGGGCATGACCTTCGTCATCATTACCGGCGGCATCGACCTGTCGGTTGGTTCGGTGGTCGGCCTGGTAGGCATGCTGGCCGGCGGCCTGATCCAGGAAGGGTTGACCATCGGCGGAAAGACGATCTATTTCTCCGTTCCCGCCGTTGTGGTACTGATGTTACTGGTGGGCTGCCTGATCGGACTAATTAACGGCCTGATCATTACCAAGCTCAAGGTGGCAGCGTTTATTGCGACGCTGGGCACGATGTACATCTGCCGCGGACTTGCGAACCTGCGGTCCAACGGCGCCACATTCTCCAAAATTGCCGGATATGAAGGGCTGGGGAATACTGGCCTGAAGGCATTGGGAAGCAACTGGCTAGGGATTCCCGCAGGCGTCTACATCTTCGCCATCCTGGCGATTCTGGCCGCGGTGCTGCTGAAGCGCACGGATACCGGCTGGCACATCCTCGCGGTGGGCGGCAATGAGAAATCCGCCAGGCTGAGCGGAATCAAAGCGGACAGAGTGAAGATCCTGGTATATATGATTTCGGGTTTCTGTGCCGCCTGGATCGGCCTGATCAACACGGCGCAGCTGGCAGCTGCACACCCGGCCTCTGGCGACGGATGGGAAATGAACGCGATTGCGGCAACGGTTCTGGGCGGGACCTCCATGGCAGGCGGATCCGGAACGATCCTCGGAACGATCGTCGGCGCATTCGTCATCGGCGTCATCAACGACGGTATGACCATGTGCGGCGTGTCCGAATTCTGGCAGAAGATCATCCGCGGCCTGGTGATCATTCTGGCTGTCGTGATCGACCAGACACAGCGGAACCTGCAGGCCAAGATGGCTCTCCAGGCCCGCAATGAACTGAAGTGAGGGAAAAACGATGAAAGCGACAATCAAACTGGGTTACGCGCCGACAAGGCGGGCGATCTTCAGCGCGCCGGCGGCAGTTGAATACCGGAAGCTGACTGCGGACAGACTGCGGGAGCTGGACATCGATTTCGTGGATATTGATGACATTAATGACGAAGGTCTGCTCTATGATGATGCAGGCATGATGAAAATTGCCGAGAAGTTCAAAAAGGAAAAGGTGGACGGCCTGTTCCTGCCCCATGCCAATTTCGGTACGGAATATGAATGCGCGCGGCTGGCGAAGGAACTGGACGTGCCGGTGCTGCTCTGGGGACCCCGGGACGAGCGGCCGGACGAGAAGGGGATGCGCCTGCGGGACAGCCAGTGCGGCCTGTTTGCCACTGGCAAGGTGCTGCGCCGGTTCCGGATTCCCTTTACCTACATGAACAACTGCAACCTGACCGATCCGGAATTTGAGCGCGGCATCCGCGATTTCCTGGCGGTGTGCAATGTGGTGAAAGTGTTCCGCCATACGCGTGTGCTGCAGATTGGACCGAGACCTTTTGATTTCTGGTCCACGATGTGCAACGAAGGCGAACTGCTGGAGAAATTCAATATCCAGCTGGCGCCTGTTCCGCTGCCGGAACTCTACGCCGAAATGAGAAAATGGCGGGAAGAGAAAACGGAAGTGGAGAAGGTGGTGACTTACTGCAGGGAAAACATGATCTGCAATATTGAGGACAACTATCTTCATAACGTGGCAGAGCTGAAAGTCGCTATGAAAAGCCTGGCGAACAAATACGGCTGCAACGCCATTGCAATCCAGTGCTGGAACGCGCTGCAGGATGAGATTCACATCATGCCCTGCGCCGCCAATGCCCTGCTGAACGAAGAAGGTATTCCGGTGGTCTGCGAAACGGATATTCACGGGGCGATCTCCCAACTGATTGCTGAAGCGGCAAGCATGAATGAACGTCGGGTGATGTTCTCCGACTGGACGGTACGCCACCCGGACAACGACAACGGTGAACTGCTGCAGCACTGCGGTCCGTGGCCCATTTCGGTGGCGAAGGAAAAGCCGACCATTTGTGTGCCGGTGGCCTTCCCGCAGAACGGCGCTGTATCGGCTGAGGCCAAGCACGGCGCCATGAGCCTGGTCCGCTTTGACGGGGACGGGGGAGAATACTCCATCCTGCTGGGTCATGCCCGCGGTATTGAAGGACCCTGGACCAGGGGTACTTATGTCTGGGTGGAGGTCAACAACCTGAAACGGCTCGAAGCAAAGGTTGTGGAAGGTCCGTATATCCACCATGTGGCTGCGATCCACGGAGACGTGGTGCCGGTGGTGTACGAAGCCTGCAAGTACATCGGCGTCAAACCGGATCTTTACGATCCCATCGAGGACAAGGTGAAGGCCTATCTCCACGGCGAGGATGTCGTATTTGACGAAGTCTGAAATGAGGTACATGACCATGAACGAACTTGCGATAAAAGCCTATGATCTCCGCCAGGACGTGCTGGATATCATCGTTAGCGGCGGAGGCGGACACATTGGCGGCGATATGAGCAGCGTTGAGATTATGCTCACGCTGTATAACCGGATGAATGTGAGCCCGGAAAAGGCGGACGATCCGAACCGGGACCGGTTCGTGCTTTCCAAAGGCCATTGCGTGGAAACCCTCTACGCTGTGCTTGCAGACAAAGGATTTCTGGATATTGAAGAAGTCAAGGCACAGTTTTCCAAATTCGGCAGCGAATATATCGGGCATCCCCATAATACACTGCCCGGAATTGAGATGAACTCCGGCTCCCTGGGACACGGACTCTCCGTCTGCGTCGGAATGGCGCTGGCCGGCCGGATGGACGGGAAAAACTACAGGGTATACACGCTGATCGGTGACGGCGAGCTGGCGGAAGGCTCTGTGTGGGAAGGCCTGATGGCTGCCAGCCATTATAAGCTGGACAATCTGTGCGCTGTGATCGACCGGAATCACCTGCAGATTTCCGGAAACACGGAGGACGTTATGGGCCATCATGACCTGCACGCCCGCTTTGCTTCCTTTGACTGGCATGTGATCGACGTGGCGGACGGGAATGACATTGATCAGCTGAATGTCGCTTTTGACGAGGCGGAGAAAACCAAAGGCTGCCCGACGGTGATTATTGCGGAAACAGTAAAAGGAAAAGGCTCTGCTCTGATGGAGAACAAAGCTTCCTGGCATCATCATCTGCCGAACCAGGAAGAATATGAACTGATCAGCAAAGAACTGAAAGAGAGAAAGGAGGCGCTTGAACATGAATAAGATTGCGAACCGTGCAGTGATGTGCGAGGTGCTCAAGGAAGCGGCCTCCAAAGACCAGGATGTCGTGGTTCTCTGCAGCGACAGCCGCGGTTCCGCCTCCCTGACTTCCTTTGCCGAAACCTATCCGGAGCAGTTTGTGGAAGTCGGCATCGCGGAACAGAACCTGGTCAGCATTGCGGCCGGCCTGGCTTCCTGCGGCAAGAAAGCGTTTGCCGTTTCCCCGGCGTCCTTTATCTCGACCCGAAGCTATGAACAGTGCAAGGTTGACTGTGCCTATTCAAATACGAACGTGAAGCTGATCGGCATTTCCGGTGGCGTATCATATGGAGCGCTGGGTATGACGCATCACTCCGCGCAGGATATCGCGGCTATGAGCGCGATCCCGGGCATGAGGGTCTATCTGCCCAGTGACCGGCATCAGACCCGGAAACTATTCGAGGCCTTGCTCCGGGATCAACAGACTGCTTATGTACGCCTGGGACGCAATCCCGTCGAGGATACCTATGAGGAGGGAAACGTTCCCTTTGAGATGGACAAGGCAACGGTGCTGAGTGAAGGAACGGATGTCCTGCTGGTGGCCTGCGGAGAAATGGTTCGGCCGATGAAGGACGCTGCCGGAATCCTGAACGGAAAGGGGATTTCCACAGCGGCAATGGATATGTACTGCATCAAGCCGCTGGACCGGGAAGGCCTGCTGAAAGCAGCGGCAGGGAAAAAGCTGGTCGTTACCGTTGAAGAACATGCGCCCTTCGGAGGCCTTGGAAGCATGGTGGCACAGGTAATCAGCGCAAACGATCCGAAGCGGGTGATTAATCTGGCTCTGCCGGATACCCCCGTGATTACCGGTACTTCCTCGCAGGTATTCCATCATTACGGACTGGATGCGGAAGGAATTGCGGAAACAGTGACAAAGGCCTTGAAGGAGTAAAACGATGGCAAAATACATATTGTCTGTGGACCAGAGCACACAGGGAACCAAAGCGCTGCTGTTTGATGATCAGGGCAGGCTGCTGTGCCGCACGGACAAGCCGCACCGGCAGATTACGGATGAACACGGGTGGGTGGAGCACGATCCGGAGGAAATCTATGCCAATACCCTTCAGGTCATCCGCGAAGTGACGGAAAAGGCCGGGATCGACAAAAAGGAGTTATCCGTTCTCGGGATCAGCAATCAGCGGGAGACTTCCGTATGCTGGAACCGGGAGACCGGCAGGCCTGTGTGCAACGCGATCGTCTGGCAGTGTGCCCGCGGTGCGGCAATCTGCGAGGAACTGGAAAAAGCGGGATACGGCAAACGGGTGAAACAGAAGACGGGCATCCCGCTTTCTCCCTATTTTCCTGCCGCCAAGCTGGCCTGGATTTTCCGGAACGTGGAAGGTACGGCAGAGAAAGCGCGGGAAGGGAAAATCGCGGTCGGCACAATCGACAGCTGGCTCATCTGGCAGCTGACGGGCGGAAAAAGACACCAGACCGATTACTCCAATGCATCCAGGACGCAGCTGTTCAACCTGAGAACCTTGGCATGGGATCCGGAACTGCTGGCAATCTTCGGTATTCCGCAGGAATGTATGGCGACAGTGACGGACTCGGACGGAGACTTCGGAGAAACGGATCTGGACGGATGGCTTGACAAGCCGATACCGATCAGGGGTGTCCTGGGCGACTCCCACGGGGCGCTGCTTGGACAAGGGTGCCTGACGCCCGGAATGGTGAAGGCAACCTATGGGACCGGTTCTTCGATCATGATGAACATCGGGGAAGAACCGGTATTCAGCGATCTCGGCATTGTGACATCCCTTGCGTGGAAGATCAGGGGCAAAGTCCATTATGTGTTGGAAGGAAATATCAACTATACCGGCGCTGTGATTACCTGGCTGAAAGACGACCTGAAACTGATCGATCATCCGGGAGAAACGGAGGCCCTGGCCAGGGCCGCGGCAGAAGGGGATACGACCTATCTGGTTCCTGCGTTTACGGGACTCGGCGCTCCTTATTGGGACAGCAGAGCCAAGGCATGTTTGTGCGGCATGACCCGTACGACAGGAAAAAACGAGGTGGTTCGGGCCGCGCTGGATTGTATTGCCTATCAGATTACGGATATTGTGACCGCGATGCGGAAGAGCACCAAAACCCCCATCCGCGAACTGAGAGTAGACGGCGGTCCGACACGGAACGGTTATCTGATGCAGTTTCAGAGCGATCTGCTGAATATTCCCGTGCAGGTTCCGGATCAGGAAGAACTGTCCGGGATTGGCGCTGCCTATGCGGCAGGGTTATCTATTGGCATATATGATGAGAAGGTTTTTTCGCGGCTGAAGCGGACAGGCTACCAGCCGGTGATGGATGACGCTGTAAGAAAAGATAAGCTTGCCGGCTGGCAGGAAGCAGTCAATTCGGTCAGAGTTCATTGAGAAAGGGGTAGCATTATGTTAATCGGAATTCCGGACATTATCGGGTCAGATCTGCTGAAAGCATTGGCGGATACGGGACACGGTGATCTCATCGTCATAGCGGATCATTTCTATCCGCCGGTGACCAAAGCGCCGCAGGCCGTCAGTATCCAGGCAAAAGGCGTCGGGGCGGCGCAGATGCTGGACGCTGTGCTTCAGTTGGTTCCGCTGGATGTGGAGTATGAAGCAAAACCTATTTCTTATATTATTCCGGACGCAGATTCGGGAATCGTCATGGAAGATTCACCGGTCTGGCAGGATGTCCGGAAAGTGGTGAAAGATCACGGATATGACCCCGCCTGCATCGGAACCCTGGAGCGGATGAAGTTCTATGAAAAGGCCGGGAAGGCGTATGTGGTCATCTGTACCAGTGAAACGCAGCCCTATGGATGTATTATTCTGCAAAAAGGTGTAAAACAACAGAAACAGGTGAAATAACGGCGCCGGCCCTGACCGGTGCCGCTTTTACACGGAGCCTGTGAACTGAGCGCAAAAAGGAGAGGCAGAAACGATGCGGGTACTGAATTTCGGTTCACTGAACCTCGATTATGTCTATACTGTGGATCACTTTGTTCTGCCCGGGGAGACAATCAGTTCCACTTCAAGAACAATCAAACACGGCGGGAAGGGACTGAATCAATCCGTGGCGCTGGCAAGGGCGGGAGCCGATGTGGCCCATGCGGGCTGCATCGGGGAAGGCGGCGAAAGCCTGAAGGAGATGCTGAAAGAAAACGGGGTGGATATTTCCGCACTGATCCGGGCGGATGAAATGCAGGGACATACCGTGATCCAGGTGAATCCGGACGGGGAGAACTGTATTATCCTTTACGGCGGATCCAATCAGTGCATTACAGAAGAGCAGATCGGGAGGACCCTGCAGGAGTACGCTGCAGGAGACTGGCTGGTGCTGCAGAACGAAATTAATCTGCTGCCGGAGATCGTGGAGGAGGCGTCCAGACGCGGGATGCGTATCGTGCTGAATCCATCGCCCTATAACGAAAAACTGGAGAAGGTTGATTTTCATAAGCTGAGCTGGCTGCTGGTGAACGAAATCGAGGCGGAACAAATCACCGGTTCGGATGATCCGGACAAAGCCCGGCAGATTCTTCACGAACGATATCCGAAGCTTTCTGTCCTGATTACACTCGGGAAGAAAGGCAGCGTCGCCTATGAAATGACAGAGAACGGAACAGAAAAGATCAGTCAGGAGGCAATGAAGGTCAAA
>Ga0265298_10005017_pt1 | contig 16746 bp, 18 predicted proteins | sample AusTroGonzalo_MG_3_FD_193486 | JGI IMG/M metagenome (GOLD analysis project Ga0265298, IMG submission 193486) | Bovine rumen microbial communities from tropical cattle in Woodstock, Queensland, Australia - Gonzalo_01 | ecosystem: Host-associated > Mammals > Digestive system > Stomach > Rumen ... | reverse complement strand
TGCCAGCGTAATCCCAATCGGAGAATCCTACCGCGTAGCAATCTCTGAGCGGCTTAAATCTTAGCCCAAGTTAATTTGTAATAAACGCTTTCTGCGTCCCGATAGAACTCAGTGGCACCCCAACGCTGCCAGTAAGCGTGGGTTTTGAGCCGATGCATGACCGGTATGAATATAAAGTCGTAGTGGGACTTGAGTTCCGGCAAGATTGACATGAGCATATCATAGTTTAGGCGTGTGCCGCGGTATTCCGGCGCTACTATGAATGAGAATACGCCTGTGTAACGCTGGGCGTTCAGGCTGGCCAGAAGTTCCGGAGCATCTTTAAGTATCTGCTCTGTCTCCTCTTCTATGCGGTAATCACTCATATTCAGTAGACCTATAACCTTATCGTCATTATCGATGGCCTTTACACTTAGTGGCCAGTTAAAGTGCAGGTCACGTACCCAGGTCTCAACCTCAGCGCGGTCAAAGCCGTACTGGCGCACTATCCAATCTACGGTGAGTGTAGCATCGGCCGGTGTCATTCTATGCAATGTGTACGGCATTGAAATGCGTACCACATTAAAACTCAACAGTATTTCAGGGTGATATGACAGTTTTGCCTTTCTCAGGCCCGGTAAGCCCATATCATCCTCACGGTTCACATAGATAAATTGCTCTGGCAGATGGCTGGCAAACTGCTGGTTGATTATGGCAAAGGCGCCCTCAATGTTGCGGTCAGCCTTTTCTACACAGATGTCAAATGTATCATTGGTAACGGCAGCACCATAACTAAAAGCAACCATACTGCCGTTCACGAATATGCTGCCGCCTATCATGCCCAGTGATTCCCAGTTAGAGAAAATGGTTTCCATAACCTGCCTTTCAACATCGATGGTTTCACTGGCACCTTTCTCACCCTGCCATATCCCGGTAAGCCGGCGGCATTCATCAAAAAGTTCCGGCGTGAGCGGACGATATTCAAAGTCGGGATTATTGGCCCTGAAACGGTTTACATGATTGCGCTTGGCCTGCAGATGTCCGCCCTTCAGTAAGGCCAGATCTGTGCGTCGGTATATGTAATCAAACAGGTCAGGCAAAGGCTCGACTTCATATTTGAATGATGAGAAGGCCGATACCTGCGAGTCCTCAAGGGCATATACGATCAGTTTCCCACCACTGTCTGCCAGCAATGCACTGATCAGTTCTTCAGTCAGATTATCGGCCGTACAAACCGAATAGGCACGTTCCCCTTCATAAATGTAACGCAACACCATAGCACCCTGAAGAACGCACACCTCAGTTTTATACCAGAACTGCCAGCCTAACAGATTGGCAAAGGTATAATTACAGTTGCGGCGCCCGGAGTTGAGCGTAACGGCCTGCATCGCCTCCCTATCAGAGAGAGCTAAAGGGTGGAAACATAATCGCATGGCCTGCAAAGATAGGAAAATAGTGGCCAAAGAGAACCGTTCCATTTGGCAACTTTTTCATATCTTTGAACTCAAGATGTTTGAAGAGGTAAATAACAGTGCAGAACTGATGGATCTTATCGACCAGATAGGATTCCTGCCGCTGTTGGACAGTGGAATCCGCGGTTTCTCGGCTGAGGATATTGTAGGCGAGGACTGCCGATACGTAGTTTATGCCGACGGCGGATGGGACTGGCCACTGTGGAAATGGAAAGGTGAAGTGATCACCGAGGGCGGACACGTTTACGGCAAGTTCTTTAACGGAAAGGCCGGATTCATAAGCCGTGAATGGTGGCCCGATTTCTGCAATTACCGCCGCAGCAAGCATTCTAAGCCACAGGAAGGAAGCATTGAGGAGGCTATTCTCTTTGCGCTGAACGAGCACGGCAGCATGATTACCCGTGACCTGCGCGCCGTGTGCGGATTTGACCAGCCCAAGATGCGGAGCCGGTTTGACGGCTACGTGAACCGCCTGCAGATGGCCACACGCATAGTAACCGAGGATTTTGTCTATCCGCGCGACAAACACGGCCGCGAGTACGGTTGGGGCTGGTCCCTTCTCACCACCCCGGAGAACCTGTACGGTCACGACGAATGTGTTTGCGACCGCACTCCACAGGAGTCATTTGACCGGATAATCAAACACCTGCATTCCATCTGCCCCAACGCCACCGAGTCGCAGCTCATCAGAATGATAAAATGATTGTAACCAATCTGCTTGACATACACACCCGCGCAGAACTCTACAGGTGGTATCAGGAGAATAACGACAAGGTGAGTGATTTCTGGCTGCGAATTAATCGTGCGGAGGCCGATTGCCCCGGCGTGGTGCGTTACGTGGATGCGGTTGAGGTTGCGCTCTGCTTTGGCTGGATTGACAGCACCATGAAGCGCATCGATGACGGAAAGCCAATCCAACACTTCACCCCGCGCCGCAAGGGCAGCAACTGGTGCGAGCAGAATCTGGTCCGATGCCGCCGGCTTGTGGAACAGGGTGAAATGACACCCGCCGGCCTTGCCGTAGCACCCGATCTGGACCCATTAAAGTTTGTCTATGAAGATTGGGTAATCAATGCCATCAAGGCCGATAAGCAAGCCTGGAAGAATTGGCTTTCATACCCTGAAAACTACCGCCGCATTAAGGTTGACCGCATTCAGCACTACCAGCACACCAACCGTCCCGAATACGCGCAAAAGACCCTCCAGAAACTAATCCAGGACACCCACAACGGCAAACTCCAACCCGGCTGGAGTGATTTTGGCCGCAACTGAAAAATATACCCGTAAAGTGTGTTGTATCTAATTGAAATTAGTATATTTGCACCTGAAAGGGTATAATTATGGAACAAATCAATGATTATGTAAAGAGATGTCGTAAAGAACAGCATCTTACTCAGCCCGAGTTGGCCCGGAAAGCTGGTGTGGGGCTAAGGTTCCTGCGTGAGCTTGAACAAGGCAAGCAGAGTCTCAGAATGGACAAGGTTAACCAGGTCCTTGCCTATTTTGGATCTTCATGCGGCGTTAACCAAGATATCACCGCCAAGCAGGATATAACAAAGTACAGACTTTCATCACTTGAGGAACCATCGGACTACATGCTTGAGGAGATCATGCACCAGGTTTGTGAATCAGCCTTTAAGTCATATTCAAGAGCTCAAAAGGTATTGAGCAATAAACTGGAAGAGATTAGAACTACAAAATAGAATACTATGAAAAAGAAACCTGTCATGTGTATTGTGGCTGGGCCTAACGGTTCAGGAAAAACCACAACTACAGAGCAATTGCTTAAGAATGAATGGGGAGCCGATAGCCTTTACATCAATCCGGACAATATTGCAAAGGACACCTATGGCGACTGGAACTCGACCGAAGCTGTTCTGAAAGCTGCCCAGAAAGCAACGGAACAGCGATACGAATGCCTTAAGAACGGAACAGATTTCGTATTCGAAACTGTGTTCTCATCGGCCGAAAAGATAGATTTCATTCAAAAGGCTAAGGATGCAGGTTTTTTTATAAGAATCTTTTATGTGTGCACAGAATCCCCGTTGATCAACATAAACCGTATTGCACAACGGTATCTTAATGGTGGCCATGAAGTCCCTATCTCCAAGACCATATCAAGATATTACAGTTCTCTTAAAAATATCTCCAGGGCCATTAAGATTGCCAATAGGGTTTACTTATATGACAATTCAGTTGAAAACGCCGCGCCAAAGCTGATTCTGAGAACCTCAGACGGAATAATAGCAAAGCAATACACAAATGACTTACCCAATTGGGTTCACGCTGTAATGTAGTCCGAATTCACAGTGCCGGCGCCATCCGCATCACAAATAACGCCTAACAAAAGGAAACCAAGGCCAAGTGCGGTTAACACGGCGGCACCAATGATAAATCCTTACTTTTAGTGATTTTCCATTCGATTTGGTCCCAGTACTTTTGCGCCGTCTTAATAATCAAATCAAAATGGAAAAGAAAAACCGTATTATCCTGTTCTGGGTACTCACGATCGTGGGTTTCCTGACACACTCTCTTGTTGATGCCCTGCCCGCTTTCTGGGGTGACAGCATCGCTGCAGCCCAAGGTCCCGCACCTGTAGGAATGATTACATTTATGGCTAGCCTGACTTATCTGGTTCCTGTAATAGGAATCCTGCTGATGGTTTACGGCGGCAAAGGTACAGCCCCCTTTCCGTTCACGTAATACCCAAAACAGATGATTCTAATCACTATAATTGTGGTCTATAACTATGGTTATCGGAGTGTTTTTGAGTATGGGTTGCAGTTTTTCAGTAAGTAAGTTCACAAAAGCTTCGTCATCGGTCACGGTCATATCGGGAACGACATCGATTGATACGCGGTTATCGGACTCGTAGTAGTAAAAACCGTGTACCTGGAGTACATGCTCCTGCTGTGCCAAAGTCTGAGTGACCTCTTTCTGAAGCTGGGCATGACAGTTGTCTCCGGTGGCGATTGCGTAAATGCCTACAGTCATGACTATTCCGTGATTGGCCATCATCAGTTCAGATATCTTTCTGGTCAGGCCGTGAATCTGGTGGGCATCCATAGTGTCGGGCACGCTGATATGCAGTGAACCGATACTGAGGTTGGGACCGTAACCGTGCACGATGATGTCATAAACTCCCTGCACGCCCTCCATCTCCAGAATCTCACTCTTGATCTGACGGGTAAGTTCGGCCGATACGCTTGCACCCAGCAACTGATTGATTGGCGATGCCAGCATCTCAATACCGGCCTTGATAATCACAGCCGATATAAGCACGCCCAGATAACCGTCCAGTGATACGTTCCATATAAGCATGATACCGGCCGATATCAGCGTAGCCAGTGTAATGACAGCGTCAAACAGCGCATCAGAGCCTGAGGCAATCAGCGCGTCGCTCTCCAGTTTCTGGCCCTGCTTGCGTACATACCAGCCCAGCACCAGTTTGGTCACGATGGCTGCGATGATTACAATCAGCGTTATTGTAGTGTAATCCGGCTGTGTGGGATTGATGATCTTCTTGACAGACTCAACCAATGATGTGATACCGGTGGTAAGAACAATGGCCGATATGATTATGGCCGTAAAATACTCCACGCGTCCATAGCCGAACGGGTGCTCCTTATCTGCAGGACGTACCGAAAGTTTGGTACCTACAATTGTGATTACACTTGAGAGCGCATCGCTCAGGTTGTTCACTGCATCAAGTACGATGGCAACCGAGTGTGCCAGCAGACCTACCAGGGCCTTGAATCCGGCCAAGAGGACGTTTGTGATGATGCCTATTACGCTGGTGCGTATAATCTGCTTGGATCTATTCATTATTCAATTTGGATATAATATCATTGAGCATCTTGTACAATGTGGGAGCGGTCTGAGGAGTTACGCTGTCGCAGAGAACGGCACCCCCCACCTTGAATGGCACATCGGCCAGTTTCTTCTGCAGGTCCCTGCCATTCTTTGTGAGTGATACAATCATCTGGCGGGCATCCTTCTGGCCGCGCTGGCGGGTAAGTATGCCCTCCTTCTCCATGCGCTGCAGCAGCGGCGTCACGGTATTGGTCTCCAGATAGAGTTTGTGCGCTATGTCATTTACGGGCTGCTTATCCTTTTCCCACAATACCAAAAGTACAAGATACTGAGGATAAGTAAGGCCGCACTCTGATAGCAGCGGATGGTATGCCTGCGTCAACAGACGTGACGCAGTATATAGCCTGAAACAAAGCTGATTATCTAATTTAAATTCCTCTTTCATTTGAGCAATTCCTGAATGTCCTTCTCCATCTGCTCGGGAGTTGTTGTAGGAGCATAGCGCTTAATAACAGTACCATCACGACTGATTACAAATTTAGTGAAATTCCACTTTATGTCACTCTCTTTTTCTACGCTCTTGCTGATGCTTTTGAAGAGTTTCTGAGCAGCCTTTGCCTTGAGGCCTTTATACTCCTCTGTGGGTGCCTGGCTCTTGAGATACTCAAATATGGGATGTGCCTGTGCACCGTTTACATCTATCTTCTTCATCAGCTGGAAGGTCACGCCGTGGTTAACGCGGCAGAACTCCTCAATCTCGGCGTCGGTACCGGGTTCCTGATGTGCAAACTGGTCGCAAGGGAAGCCTACGATTGTAAATCCCTGACCCTTATACTTCTGATAAAGTGCCTCCAAACCGTCATACTGCGGAGTGAAACCGCACTTTGAAGCAGTGTTGACTATCATGAGGACCTTACCCTCAAACTCATTGAAACTCAGTTCAGCACCCTTTCCTGTCAGTGCCTTGAAATCATAAATCCTTTCCATATCCTTTTTTAAATTTTATATCGTTCACGATGCAAATATACGTCTTTTATTTATATCGCGCACGATATTTGTCTTAAAAAAACAAAAATATCAAGAACAGACAGACCAAGGACAGCTTCCGTTTATCGCCTGAAAGCAAGGACAAGCGGATATATCTCAAGACGACCTGCCAGCATAAGCACCATGCTGGACAATTTGACGGTAACGGGCAAATCAGCATAATTGCTTATTGAACCCACCATACCGAATCCGGGACCCACATTACCCATGCATGCAATGGCCGCGGATATGCCGGACCTTAGATCCATACCGGCCCAGATATTCAGTTCTGCGCCCGGTAGTGGTGGCTATTGATACATCGGCTACCATTAAGGAAAAACTTCATAGGACTGAAATTGACATGGGCATAATGTCTGCCCCGCTGAATGACGACAATTTCCTGGAGGTTCCGCTGTACCATGAAAGGTTCTTTGCTTACGTATCGCCCAAGGAGGATTTTTCTGACAATGAAATAGAACGCAGCACATTGGCAACCAAGCGTATCTGGATAATGAAAGAAGGTGTGCAACAGTATGACCGTTCAATGCTTAAGCCAGGTGAGTCTTTCAATTATGACAGGATGTATGAAGGAGGCCGAGTGGGCACACTGATTAAGATTGCCAATGATATTGGGGGTTATACCATTGTACCGGAACTGCATATACCACTTATCCGGGAGGATCAGAGACACTGTTTAAGGCCTATAGTCAATCCGGAGGCTTTTAGAAAGATCATCCTGGTAATAAGGCGTGACTACGTGCATGAGCGTATGATGAATGCAGTCATCGAGGCGGTAAAGTCAGCTGTTCCGCCACGCTTTCATGAAAGCATCATCAAATCGGACTATGTAAGATTGTGATCAGATATTTATCCACTCCACTTCACCACCCCAGAGTTCCAGGAAACGCATAAAGCCGGCATTGCTGATCACAACGCTGGCAGTGTTTTCACAGGGGTGGAACGATACTTTCGGAGCGCTCTTGAGATCGGCATCCAGGAAATACTTTACCCGATGACCGTTGTCAAACAGTTCCTTGGGGTTCACGCCATCTTTTATCCAGCCAAAGTCACGTGTGCCGTCGGCATTCTTAATTGCCTCATGTTCCGTCAGATCCATATCGTGAATAAGTCCGAACGCGCATACTGATCCGGGAGTGACGCCTATGCAACGGTCCATGCGCTCGGGACTGGCAAAGCTAAGCTTTCCCTGACGCACGATATGCTCCAGGCCGTGAATGTCAAGGTTCTTGTGGCATTCAAAGCTGGCCATATAATGGCGGTTTCCCTTATGGTTGCGGAAAAAGAGGTTCTTGCAGTGGGTTGAATCAATGTTCTTCCAATAAGCCAACGCATCCTCAATGGTGGGCAACGGCGGATGGTAGTGCACCTGATACTCAATCCCGTGTTCCTCCAGCCAACCCAGTACAAATTCAGTCTTTGTCATAATGCTGCAAAGATAACGATAATCAAAAAAAAGCATTACCTTTGGGTCTATGAAACAAATACTTTTACCCTCAATCATTATGGCATCAATGGTATTTGACGCCTGCGCGCCAAAACTCCCTGAAACTCGCCAAGACAACACAGTTGACAACTATTTCGGCACCGAGGTGCCCGATCCCTACCGCTGGCTGGAAGACGACGCTTCGGATGAAACCGCCCAGTGGGTCATTGCCCAGAACAAGGTGACAGACCATTACTTGAGCCGTCTGCCTGAGCGCCAAAAAATCCTTGAGCGTCTTAAAGAGGTGGCCGATTATGAGAAAGTCGGCGTACCTTCACGCAAAAAGAACGGCAAGTGGTACTATTTCCGTAATGATGGCCTGCAGAACCAGAGCGTAATGTATGAGATGGATACCCCGGAATCCGAGCCCCATGTATTCCTGGACCCCAACACCCTGAGTGAGGATGGTACGGTGGCACTTAAAGGCACCTATTTTTCACATGACGGCAAGTACATGGCCTACACCATATCCCGCAGCGGCAGTGACTGGGAGGAGATATATCTTATGGACGTGGCAAACCATAAACTGCTGGATGACCACATTGAATGGGCTAAGTTTACAGGTGCAGCCTGGTATAAGGACGGATTCTACTACAGCGCGTACGATAAGCCCACCGATGATCATGCCTACAGCGGCAAGAACGAGGTCAACAAGATATACTATCACAGGATCGGCACCCCGCAGACCGAGGACAAACTGTTCTACATGAATGAGAAAGAACCCCTGCGCTTTTATCAGGCATCGGTCAATGAAGAGGAGACAATGCTGTTCCTCTATGAGGACGGGGCCGATATAGGCAACAACCTCTACGTGATGGACCTGCGCCCCGAGGCAAAGAACAAGGAGTTCGTCCAGATAACCAAGGATATGAAGAACACCTGCCAGGCTGTCGAGACTGATGGAGACAGGATATACATATTCACCAATGTCGATGCCCCAATGAACAAGCTGGTGGTAACTGACATCAATAACCCCAAAGTTTGGACCGATATAATTCCGGAAGATGAGAACGTGCTGGACGATGTAACCTTCATAACCGACGGTTTCATTATTGCATCTTACTCCAAGGATGCATCCACCCACGCCTACCTGTATGACCGTTTCACCGGCCGCAGGGTTGAGGAAATCAAACTTCCCGGCGTAGGCAGTGCCAGCTTCAACGCCCGTATCCACGAGCCATGGTGCTACTACTCATACTCCAGTTTCACTACACCGGGAACAATCTATTTCTGGAATATAGAAACCGGATACAGCACTGTATACAAGCAGCCCAAGACCAATTTTGACCTGTCGGACTATGAGTCAAAACAGGTCTTCTTCAACTCAAAGGACGGCACAAGGATACCAATGTTCCTTACCTATAAGAAAGGAATAAAGCTGGACGGAAACAACCCGGTTTATCTGTACGGTTACGGCGGATTCAACATCTCGCTGCCCCCATCTTTCTCATCCAGCCGCATTCCGTATCTTGAGCAAGGAGGCATTTATGCCCAAGTCAACCTTCGCGGTGGCGGAGAGTACGGTGAGGCCTGGCATCTGGCCGGCACCAAGATGCAGAAACAGAACGTGTTCGATGACTTTATAGCTGCAGCCGAATGGCTCATAGCACAGGGCTACACCTCAACCAGCAAACTTGCCATTGTAGGCGGTTCAAACGGAGGACTTTTGGTGGGTGCCTGCATGACACAGCGCCCGGACCTGTTTGCCGTTGCCATACCAGAGGTAGGCGTGATGGACATGCTGCGTTACCACAAGTTTACCATCGGCTGGAACTGGGCCCCTGACTACGGCACATCAGAGGAGTCAGAAGAGATGTTCCGGTATCTGTACGGTTACTCGCCGCTCCACAACCTCAAACCCGGCACATCCTACCCTGCCACACTTGTCACCACTGCCGATCATGACGACCGCGTGGTACCCGCCCACTCCTTCAAGTTTGCGGCTACCCTGCAGAAATGCAATGCAGGCCCCAACCCGCAGCTTATACGCATTGACTCCAAAGCCGGTCACGGCGGCGGCAAGCCATTGGCTAAGGCACTTGAGGAGCAGGCCGATATCTACGCCTTCATCCTGCACAACACCGCAAAGTGATAGATTTACCAGGGAGTACTTGGACCTTACTCGTGGGTTGCCATTCGCTGGGCAGCCAATGACTCATACTTGGTTCCGGGACGGCCGTAGTTGGCATAGGGATAGATTGAGATACCGCCGCGGGGAACAAAGAATCCGGTAACCTCTATGTATTTGGGATCCATCAGCTTGATAAGATCCTTCATGATGCGGTTAACGCAATCCTCATGGAATCCGCCGTGATTACGGAAGCTGTGCAGGTACAACTTGAGAGATTTGCTCTCAACCATCTTTACATCAGGGATATAACTGATGCGGATCTCGGCAAAATCGGGCTGTCCGGTTATGGGACACAGAGTTGTAAACTCCGGGCAGTTAAAACGCACCCAGTAGTCATTCTCCTTATTAAGATTCTCAAACGCCTCCAGGACATCCGGATTATAGGTGTTTGAATATGTGGTCTTGTTACCAAGGGCGGTCAGGCCCTCCTGCTTTCTGTCTTGGGACATGATTATTCTAAGGTTTTGATCTTGAACGGATTGTACTTGATGTCGTAGTCAAAGGTGTCTATACCCTCTTTCTCCTTGAGTTTGCGTGAAATAATTGCAGTCACAGGCAGGATAATCACCTCATACAGAGTCTTGATGGTAACCTGTGTTACAATTATTGACAGGATAGTCTTGAAAGGCATTGAGCCGATGAACGCGAGCGGGTAAAAAATCACAGAATCGGAAAGTTCACCGACTATGCTGGATACAACGGCACGCCATCCGAATCCCTTACCCTTGGTGGCAATCTTCATGCTGGACAGTACCCAGGCGTTCATGTGTGATCCCAGTATGAAAGCCAGCAGTGATGCGGCTGTCGTGCGCGGAATGAGTCCGAAGAGATGGTTGAAACTGTCGGCCACAGCCTGGTTCTCGGGATCGATTGGTGCAGGCAGGATACTTACCAGACCTGCTGCCAGTGCCACAAACGCACTCATGGCAAATCCCATCCAGATAACCTTCATGGCCTTGCGGTAACCGTAAACCTCGGTAAGCAGGTCATTGATTATGTACGATATGGGAAAAATAACAACTGCACCGGATAACTGCATCCAGGTGTTCCCTACCCGCCAAAGCCTTGGCACAAAAAGATTTGATGTAATGAGACAGACACAGAATGTCACTGCCAATACCACAAACGTAACGGACAGCCCTTGCTGCCCCGCAGAATTAGTTTTTTCAGTCATTTTACTTGTTTTTATAGTGGTTCCAAGCACACTTGCAGCAGAAACTTTCTGCTACTCGGGTGCAAAATTAGAAAAAAACCGCTAAACAAAACCGACCACTTTAGTATCTTTGTTCCCTAACCTTAAATATTTGTCATGAAAAGAATCTCTATTGCGCTATTATGCGCTGTCACGGGAGTCATCGTCGCTAATGCGCAACCCTACAAGAATGCAAACCTGCCGGCTGCACAGCGTGCCGCCGATCTGGTTAGCAGACTGACACTCGAGCAGAAGGTTGCCCTGATGCAGAACGGCTCACCCGCAATCCCTGAGTTTGGAATCAAGGCCTATGACTGGTGGAACGAGGCCCTTCACGGAGTTGGCCGTGCAGGTCTGGCCACTGTTTTTCCGCAGGCCATCGGCATGGCTGCATCTTTTGATGATGCATTGCTGCTGGATGTGTTCACCGCAGTGAGTGATGAGGCCCGAGCCAAATCAACCCAATACAGTGAAAACGGAGGTCTGCGCCGCTATCAGGGACTTACTTTCTGGACTCCTAACATCAACATTTTCCGTGATCCCCGATGGGGCCGCGGCCAGGAGACATACGGTGAAGACCCCTATCTGACATCAAGGATGGGCGTATCGGTCGTAAACGGACTGCAGGGTCCGGCCGATTCCAAGTATGACAAGCTGCACGCCTGCGCCAAGCATTTTGCCGTTCACAGCGGTCCGGAGTGGAACCGTCATGAATTCAATGCCGAGAACATAGCTCCGCGTGACCTTAGGGAGACCTACCTGCCCGCTTTCAAGGCATTGGTGCAGGAGGCCGGCGTCCAGGAGGTTATGTGCGCATATAACCGCTATGAGGATGACCCATGCTGCGGCAGCAACCGTCTGCTCCAACAAATTCTCCGCAACGAATGGGGTTACAAGGGTATGGTGGTATCGGACTGCTGGGCCATCAACGACTTCTTTACGCAGGGTCACCACAATACTGAGCCCGATGCCAAGCACGCTACGGCCAAGGCGGTGCTCACCGGTACGGACCTTGAGTGCGGCAGCTCTTACGCCCAGTTGGTTCAGGCTGTAAAGGACGGCCTCATCAAGGAGTCCGATATTGACGTATCAATAACACGTCTTATGACCGCCCGTTTTGAATTGGGCGAGATGGATGACCCGTCATTGGTTGAATGGACCAAAATTCCGTACAGCGTAGTGGACAGCAAGGAGCACCGCGCCCTTGCGCTCAAGATGGCTCAGGAGAGCATGGTACTGCTCAAGAACAACGGTCTGCTGCCGCTCAATTCAGCCAAGAAGGTTGTTGTTATGGGTCCCAACGCCAATGACTCCGTAATGCAGTGGGGTAACTACAACGGAACACCCTCACGCACAGTGACTCTTCTGGAAGGAATAAAGGCTACAGGTGCCCAAGTGGAGTATATGCGCGGATGTGACTATGCATCAAATTCCCTGGCTCTTATAAGCCTTTTCAGCCAGTGCAAGGCCAGCAACCTTCAGGGTTTTGACGCAAAATACTGGAACAACGCACGCGCAGAGGGTGAGCCCGATGTACTGCGTCACAACACCACCCCGTTGCGTTTCTCTACCGGCGGCGCTACCGTATTCGCCCCCAACGTAAATCTGGAGAACTTTGCTGCAGTATATACATCGACCTTCCATGCCGAAAAAGACGGACAGGTGGCATTCTACATGCAGAATCAGGGTCAGGCCTCAATCAGCGTCAACGGCCGCCGTGTGGCTACCGGACGCAACGGCAATGAGCCGCGCAAGGTCTATACATTGGATGCCAAGGCAGGACAGGACTATGAGATTACCATCAACTACAGCTGCCGCAGCGGTCTTGCATCGCTCTCATTTGACCTTGGATATGAGGAGGAGGTAAGCGTTGACAAAACTGTGGCTGCTTGTGCCGATGCCGACGTAATAATATTTGCTGGCGGTATCTCTCCTTCACTTGAGGGTGAGGAGATGCCGGTAAGCATTGACGGATTCCGCGGTGGTGACCGAACCAAGATTGAGTTGCCTGCAGCTCAGACAGAGTTGGTAAAGGCTCTCAAGGCCGCCGGAAAGAAGGTGGTATTCGTCAACTTCAGCGGTTCCGCAATGGGTCTGACAGAAGTTGAGCCTTCATGTGACGCAATCCTTCAGGCCTGGTATCCCGGTGAGGAGGGCGGCAACGCAATCGCATCGGTCCTGTACGGGACATACAATCCCGGCGGCCGTCTGCCTGTTACATTCTACCGTTCAACAGACCAGCTGCCTGATTTTGAAGACTACTCAATGAAGGGCCGCACCTACCGCTACATGACCGAGAAGCCCCTCTACCCGTTCGGTTACGGTCTTAGCTACAGCACCTTCAAGTACGGCAAGGCCAAGATCCGCAAGGACGGTGACAAGGTATATGTATCGGTAAAGGTCAAGAACAAGTCAAAGATTGATGGCCAGGAGGTGATACAGCTCTATGTAAGCCGTCCCGGTGATACCGAAGGTCCCAGTCACGCCCTGCGTGCATTCAGGCGCGTATCAATACCCAAGGGCAAGACCGTAAAGGTTGAGTTTGAACTCACCCCCGAGTCTTTCGAGTGGTTTGATACCAATCACAACCTTATGACCACAATGCCCGGACAGTATGAGATCCTTTACGGAGCGTCATCGGACCTGAGCACCCTCAAAAAGCTCAAATATCAGATTAACTGAGTAAAATGTGTTATACTGAAAGGGGATGGTTCCGTTTGGAATCATCCCCTATTCTTTTACTTGTTTGATGTGCCAGGAGTGGGATTCTGTGTGTACTGAATCTCACACAGTGCATCACGGTCATTGCCGTCAGGAAGCCTTACCAGCGAGTATGTGGGGGCCGATGCCTGATTCATGCCGCGCGGCATACGGATTTGAGGAACCTCGGCCAGACAACCGCCCTGGGTCTGCTCTCCCTCCAGGACTGCCAGGTCCGGGCGGCAGATGGTGCCGTTGGCGCTTGAGTTGCTCTGCTTGGAGCCGTAGATAACGGCATCCACCGGAACGTTTCCGTGATACAACGCTATTGCTCCCGCACGGGTTGAATAGGTGTAACTGTAACTGCCGTCCTGAGCCAGCGGGGCAGCCGGAGCCGATATAGCATCACCGCTCATATGGTCATATTTGAGGGCAGGCGTGAATTCAATTCCCGTACCCGTAGCCCACACATCAACACTTGCAATCTGGTCCATGGTGAGCGGACGGTCTATCTCAACAATGCCTGGCTCATGAGGCTGGCCCTGCTGTCCGAATCGTCTGGGCTGCGGAGCCTGAGATACCTTAACGACCTTGGTAATCTTACGCACCTCCTTGCGCTGACCGGTGCTTATGGTAATCTCCATGCCCTCACTGAGATTGGCAGTAACCTCCAGGTTCAGGGTCTTGTCGCCGGCCTTGGCGGGACCTGCAAGAGTTGTCAGGGTTCCGGGAGTGCCAACCTTGGTCAGAGTCACCTCCTCATATCTTCCGCCCAGGTCGATGCCTATCTTCTGCCCTACCTCGAGTCCGGCTACCGATGCTACAGGCAGGTTGGTGCTTCCGGCTTTGAAAACGCGCTTGGCATCGGTCGGAACCGGAATGAATATCTTGGTCAGAGGTGCGGCGTCAAACCGGAGCGCATCGGCATTGGGACACAACACCAGATAATCCTTGGGCTTGATTACAGTTCCGGCTGGCAGTCTGGCCGCACGTACCGGAGCCCATCCGCTGCGGGTAATCTCAAGTTCCCAACCTGACAGGTCAACAGGTTCATCCTGTGAGTTGTACAGTTCAACAAACTGCTCACCGCCAAGGCTTATCTCATTGATACTCACTGCTGCAGCACTGCGGATACGAATCTGAGCCGACTCATGCCCGCCGTCATTCCAACTGGCAGTGATCCGGGCAAAACCGCAATAGTCTTTATCGGGACCCGTTATCCTGAACTTGGCGCTGGCGGTAGCTCCCGGCAAAATCTGCTCATTGACATCGGCATACTCCACCTCTGTTTTCCAGCTACCATCCATATCTATTCCGATGCCAAGATTCCGGATGGGGGCATCGGTTGTGTTGCGGAATGTAACCACCAGGCTCTGCGGCTCACCCTTGCGGAATGTAAGCAGACGTGTAGCCCGGAGCGTAGGCTCTGAGTATTTGGCCGACGCTATGTTAGCCTGGACTGCCTGGACTGCTTCAAGTGAAGGATAGCCCACAGTCATTGCTCCCTCGTAGAAAGTTCCGGCCGATCCGTTGCCGTTGTCGCCGCCATTGGCCAGCAGCAGTCCGCCCTTCTTGCTCATGGGATAATAACCCTCGTTGGGATCGGGCGATACGGGGCGCTCACCCTCATAGAATGTTACCACATCGGACTTGGTGGCATCACCGCCGCGCAGATCCCACTTATTGCCGCCTCCGCCGTTTACGTAGGCCGATACAAACCTCCAGTCAGTAATTGAAGGCACATCGTTCTTCTTGGCGTTGAAACCGGAGAATAGTCCGGCCTCCATATCAGCCATAATCCAGGGACCGTCGCCGTTGCCGCTGCCCCAGTTGGTGGATGTGCCAAAGTATGTGGTCTCCATAGTGCCGCGGCCAACAGCACGTCCGTTGGTGGATGAATTGCCGTAGTCAAAGCAGCAGCCGCTGTCAAAATGGTTGCCATCCACAACGTAGTAAATACCCTCGGGCTCATCGTTTATGGCAAGATATGATGCGTTGTTGTTCCTCAGGCCCATGCCTGGCATGAAATATGCGCCGTAAACCTTGTGGCCGTTCAGCACTGCCGGAGCCATATCGGCTATGGGCAGGGTATTGAACTCACCCTTGGCCGGACCGTTGAACGTGCCGGGAGCCGCCTGCATCAGGTCATTCCCGTGGCCGGTCTGGTCATAGATTATGCTTATGTATCCGATGGTCCCCTCCAGGAAAGTATCCTGTGCGGCGGCATCGGCATAACCTCCGTCTATTGTGCCTATATCAAGCGTCTTGCCGTCAGACTCGCGCACCACCTGATAGAGCGGTCCTTCATACTTGGAATAGAGCTTGCGGGTGGTGCTGTGAGCGGCCACACACTTGGTTCCAAAATTCTCATAGATGTCACAGGGGCCCTTGACCTTTCCTGTGCAACCGGCCAGCATCAGTGCGGCGGCGATTAGGATGGAATAATTCTTCATATTTGGTTGTAAATATCAGCAAACTTATATAAAATCTGCCGATTTTGTATAAGTTTGCAATAAGAACTAACAGAATACAATTAAATGAAGGTAAAGAACACTACTATTCAACTGATTGCCTGCATATTGTTACTTGCTGTCTGCGCATCATGTTCGCATCGCAGGAACAAGGATCTGGTATTGAACTCTGAGGCCGACCTTTCCGGTCTGACACTTAGTACTGCAGTAGGCAATTACTACGAGCACAAGTTCTCTAAACGCTCAGATGTCAAAGTGTTTGCTGCCGCCACCCAAGCCGATGCACTTCAGGCCATACGTCAGGGTCTGGCAGATGTATTTGTGGCCGATGACATTGAGATTCCGGAGCGTACCCTCAAAAGCCTGGGATTGAAGGTGGCTTTTTACGGAGAAGATTTGTTTGAGGTCGCATACTGCGTAAAAAAAGGAAACACAGAGCTAGCCGGGCAGTTCAATAC
>Ga0265298_10005016_pt1 | contig 16746 bp, 13 predicted proteins | sample AusTroGonzalo_MG_3_FD_193486 | JGI IMG/M metagenome (GOLD analysis project Ga0265298, IMG submission 193486) | Bovine rumen microbial communities from tropical cattle in Woodstock, Queensland, Australia - Gonzalo_01 | ecosystem: Host-associated > Mammals > Digestive system > Stomach > Rumen ... | reverse complement strand
CAGCTCCTCGGGCTTCATCTGCCCGTGGCCCACGGCGATGCGGGCATCGGGCACGTACTTGAGAATCATCTCCTTCAGGTGCTGGAGGTCGGAGATGCGGTTGTTGACGAAATACACCTGTCCGTTGCGCGACAGCTCGAAGTTGATGGCATCGGCAATGATTTCGGCGCCGAAGGTGTGAATCTCCGTCTGTATGGGGTAGCGGTTGGGCGGCGGTGTCTGTATGACGCTGAGGTCGCGCGCCCCGACGAGCGAGAACTGCAGCGTACGCGGGATGGGCGTTGCCGACATCGTCAGCGTGTCGACGTTGGTGCGCATCTGGCGCAGTTTCTCCTTCGTGGCCACGCCGAACTTCTGTTCCTCGTCGATGATGAGCAGCCCCAGGTCCTTGAACTTCACCGTCTTGCCGATGAGCTTGTGCGTACCTATCAGTATGTCAATCTTGCCGTCGGCCAGATCCTTCAGCAGTGCCGTCGTCTGTTTCGTGGTGCGTGCCCTTGTCAGGTAGTCCACGCGCACGGGCATGTCCTTCAGTCGTCCGCTGAACGTGCGGTAGTGCTGGTAGGCCAGCACCGTCGTGGGCACCATTACCGCCACCTGCTTGCCGTCGCAGGCAGCCTTGAAGGCAGCGCGCACGGCCACCTCCGTCTTGCCGAAGCCTACGTCGCCGCACACCAGGCGGTCCATGGGCTTCGCCTGCTCCATGTCGGCCTTTACGTCCTGCGTCGCCTTCAGCTGGTCGGGCGTGTCCTCATAGAGGAACGATGCCTCCAGCTCCTGCTGCAGGTAGGTGTCGTGGCTGAAGGCGAAGCCCTTCTCGCGTCGTCGTGCGGCATAGAGCTTGATGAGGTCGCGGGCAATGTCCTTGATGTGCTTCTTCGTGCGCTCCTTCAGACGCTCCCACTGCCCCGTGCCCAGCGTCGACAGACGGGGCGCCTCGCCACCGTCCTGCGACTTGTACTTCGACACCTTGTAGAGCGAGTGGATGGAGACGTAGATGGCATCGCCACGCTGGTAGGTAATCTTGATCATCTCCTGAAAACCGTCGCCCTGCGGCATACGCACCAGACCACCGAAGCGGCCCACGCCGTGGTCGACATGTACGACGAAGTCGCCCACCTCGAACTGCTGTATCTCCTTCAGCGTCAGTGCCATCTTGCCACTGCGCGCCTTGTCGCTCTTCAGGTTGTACTTATGGAAACGGTCGAATATCTGATGGTCGGTAAACAGGCAGAGCTTCGCATCGTCGTCTGCATAGCCCTCGTGAAGCGTCTTGTCCACACCCTCGAACGTGAGGTCTGATTTCTCTGCGAGAATATCCTTCAGACGCTCTATCTGCTTGGTGCTGTCAGCCAGTATGTAGAGCTTGTAGCCCTTGAGGACATAGTCCTCCAAGGCAGGCATCAGCAACTCGAAATTCTTATGGAACAACGGTTGAGGCGTGATGTGGAAGGTAATGGTAGCGTTGGGCTGTGAGGACGGACGGTGTCCGAACTCCACACGACGGAAACGGGCGCTGTCGTTTATGAACTGCGAGCCCGTTGTCAGCTGGCTCTCGCTGCGCAACTGCTGTTCTATCTCAGCCTGTTCCACCTCCGTTGCCTCTTCCATGCGTTCGCGGATGGCCTGTTGGGAGAACCCCTCCTGATAAGTGCGGTCGATGGCGTCGCGCACGTACAGATAGTCTTTGGCAACCAGCACGGCATCGTCAGGCAGGAAGGTCAGCAACGACACCTTCTGGGTGCTGGCCCCTGTCAGCTCAGGCACAATCTCGATGCTGTCGCGACGGTCGCGCGACAATTGTGTCTCCACCTCGAAGGTTCGGATGCTGTCGATGTCGTCGCCAAAGAAGTCGATGCGGAAGGGATACTCGCTACTGTAGGAGTAGACATCGAGAATGGAGCCGCGAAGGGCAAACTGGCCTGGCTCGTAGACATAGTCAACCTCGTGGAAACCAAAGTCGGTCAGCGTCGTCACAATGTCTGCCACACTGATGGTCTGATCCGTCGTCAGTGTCAGTGTGCGCTCGCTGAGCACACGCTTGTCGACCACCATCTCGGCAATGGCCTCAGGGTAAGTGACAATGTAAGACCCACCCCCAACCCCTCCCGATGGGAGGGGAGTTTGATTAGCTGTGAGGTGAGCCAGCACCTCGGTGCGCAGAATCTCGTTGGCTGCATCGCGTTGGGCATACTTCACTGCACGACGGTAACTGCTGGGGAAAAAGAGCACTTGCTTGTCGCCCAACATCTGATGGAGGTCGTGATAGAAATAGCCTGCTTCCTCAGCATCCTGAAGGACAACGAGAAACTGTCTCCCCCTCCCGTCGGAGGGGAGTGGGGGGAGGCTTCCCAATACCATTGGGGCAGCAGAGCCCACGAGTCCCTCGAGGAAAACGGTCTTCACCGACTTTTCCCCTAACGCTTTTGCCAGTGCTCCCACCTTGGGATGCAGGGCATATAAAGTCTGCAGTTCTTGTATCTTCATCACGAATTCTGTGCAAAATTACTAAAAAAATGCGATAAGCATACGCTTATCACGGATTTTTTCGTAACTTTGCCGTCGAAAATAATACGTTAACATGCATACAAGCGATAGCATCGTCATCATTCCTACTTATAACGAGAAGGAGAATATAGAGAAAATCATCCGTGCCGTCTTTGGCTTGGACAAGTGTTTCCATATCCTGATTATCGATGACGGTTCGCCTGACGGTACGGCTGCCATTGTCAAGGAAATGATGGCACAGCCAGAGTTCAGCGACCGTCTGTTCATTGTTGAGCGTAGTGGTAAGCTGGGACTGGGTACGGCTTATATTACCGGCTTCAAATGGGCGCTGGAGCGTGACTACGACTACATCTTCGAGATGGATGCTGACTTCAGTCATGATCCCAACGACCTGCCACGACTTTACGCTGCCTGTCACGACGAGGGCTACGACGTGGCTATCGGTTCGCGATACATCAGTGGCGTCAATGTGGTGAACTGGCCCATCGGACGTGTGCTGATGTCGTACTTCGCCTCTAAGTATGTACGTTTGGTGACTGGCTTCAAGGTACACGACACCACTGCCGGATTCAAGTGCTACAAGCGTCGTGTGTTGAAGACCATCGAACTGGACAAGGTTCGCTTCAAGGGCTATGGCTTCCAGATTGAGATGAAGTTCACAGCCTATAAGATTGGCTTCAAAATCAAGGAGGTGCCCGTCATCTTCGTGAATCGTCGGGAGGGTGTCTCAAAGATGTCAGGTGGCATCTTCGGTGAGGCGTTCTTTGGTGTCATGCGTCTGCGCTTAGACGGCTGGACACGCAAGTACCCGAAGATTGTGGAATAACTACTGATCGGGATTCTCCACGTAGCCCTGATACTTGGTAACGAGCGACGACATGACGCTATCATACGCCTGACGCATGGTAGCGTCAATATTTTCTGTGCCCTGTCCTACGGGGTAGATAGGCTCATGGATGGTGAGGCTCAGTGGATGCCACTTGATGAAGTTGAAACCGCGCTGACGAGGCAGAACGTCGAAGGAACCGTTGATGGTCAGTGGTACGACGGGCAACTGCAACTCATCGGCCAGGGCGAAGGCTCCCTTGCGGAACTGTCCCATGTGGCCAGTAAAGGAACGTGCACCCTCGGGGAAGACGGTGACGCTATAGCCCTCCTTCAGTATCTCACGTGCCTGCTCATAAGTTTTGCGAATCTTGCTGGGACCACGCTTGTCAACGAAAATCTGATGCGAACGCTCGCAGGCAAAACCCAGGAAGGGCACCTTGCGCAACTGCTGTTTCATCATCCACTTGAAGTTACGGTTCAGGAATCCGTAGATGAGGAAGATGTCGAACGAGCCCTGGTGGTTGGCAACAAAGACATAGGACTGGTCTTTCTCCAGATGTTGGCGCCCCTCCACCTTGACGGGGAGCAGCAGCGAACGGATGATGACTTTGCCCCAGATGTGACCAGGGAAATAGCCCCAGAAATGTCCATTGCCGAGGGCACAGCCAGTGGCAACTGTGAGGGCTGTGATGATGGTGCCGAAGATGACAACTGGCAGTCCGACGATGACCTGATAGATGTAGTAGAAGTATTTCATTGTTCTGATTTTTATGGGGAATGATATGGCTTTGTCTTGAATATTCTTATTTTTTCTTGAGTGTGATGGAGACTATCTCGGGTTTTGCGCCAAGACGGAAGGGAATGGCGCCACCAACGCCTTTGCTGACGTAGAGATGACGGTCGTTGATGGTATAGAGTCCTTCACATTCGCGATAGCGCAGCGAGGCAGGCGACCACCCCAGGATGGAGACTTGTCCGCCATGCGTGTGTCCGCTTAGCGTCAGTTGTGCATGACAGTGGCGCAGAATCTTGCGACGCCAGCACGTGGGGTCGTGTTCCAGCATGATGAGGAAATCGGTGCGACGCACACCGTCGAGGGCGATGTTGAGGTTGCCTTTCTGTGGATGCCAGGGGGAGGACTCTTCGCTGTCGTTCTCCATGCCGGCAATCACCAGGCGCTTGTCGCCACGACGGACGTAACGGTAGCCGTTCAGCAGCACGCGCCATTTCAGGTCCATCTGCGTACTGACAAGACTTCCTTCTTCAATACTGGCTGTCTGAGTGTCGCCTTTATCATAGTAGCCATAGTCGTGGTTGCCTAATACGGAGCAGATGCCGTCTTTTGCTTTCAGTTTCTTCAGTTGTGGCAACTGGCTTTCCATCTCTCTCTGCACACAGTTAATCATGTCGCCTGTGAAGAGAATGAGACCTGGCTTCTGGGCATTGATGCTGTCGACGACACGCTCCAGCATGCCTTCAGGCAGACTGCCCAGATGGAGGTCGGAAACCTGCACCAGTTGGTAGCCGTCAAACTCCTCAGGCAGGTCGGCAAACGTCAGTTCTACATGACGTACCTCTAACTGTTGTGTCTCCACGAACTTGCCATAGTAATAGGTGGCAGCAACTGCCAGGGCGAGTATCACTCCGACGACGAGGCGGGATTTCTTGTGGCGACGACGGGTGAGGTACCAACCGAAAAAGAGAATCAGCAAGGGAACGACCAACAGGCAGAGCAGGTCGATGAGAAAAAGATGGTGGATGATAAATCGTACAATCATAAGTTTCCGGATAAGAATTTACGCATCAACTCCACTGGGATGTTACGACGCTGTGCATAGTCGTGTAACTGGTCGTCGCCAATGGGGCCGATGTTGAAATAACGGGCCTCTGGATGGGCCAGCATCAAACCACTGACACTGGCGTGTGGGCGCATGGCACCGCTCTCCGTCAGACGGATGCCTATCTGTTGCATGCCGAGAAGCCGGTCGAGAACGAAGTTCAGACTGGTGTCGGGCAGTGAGGGATAGCCCACAGCAGGACGGATGCCTTGAAAACGCTCAACCAGCATGTCGGCCATGCTGAGTTGCTCGTCCTTGGCATAGCCCCATAACTCCTTGCGCACCTGTTCGTGAAGACGCTCTGCTGTTGCCTCTGCCAGACGGTCGGCTACGAGCTGCATCATCATCTTCTCATAGGGGTCGGGGGCGAAATCGCTCTCCATGCCGCTATCAACGCTGGTGGCGAAAACCCCGACCTTAGAGGTGAGGGGATTGTCCTGTGAGCTGATGAAATCGGCGAGACAGAGGAAGTCAGAGCCCTGCTGTTGTTGTCGCAGACAGGGGATACGCTCGCCATTCAGAACGACGATGTCGTCGCCGTCGCTATGGCAGTCGAATAGCTCGAAGACGGCGTGGGTATGATAGCGGTCGGCATAGCGCTGCAGACGCTCCTCCGCCTCGTGGCGCAGACGTTGCCGCTCAGCCTCCGGCTTACCGCTCATGCCCCAAGCATGGTCGAAGTAAACCCAATTGATGTAGGGCACCACATCGGCAATGCTATAGCTGAGCGTCATTGGTATGATGGAATTTTACGGGTTCGCCGATATAGGAGGCGTCAACGCTACCATTGGCATAGACCGTGTGGCCATTACAGAACGTACGCTCTACACGCCACTGATAGGTGTGTCCCTCGACGGGGCTCCAGCCACAACGGCTCTCTATACACTCGGGCGTAACGGTCCACGGGCTGTGAGGACGTACGATGACCATATCAGCACGATAGCCGGGGCGCAGGAAGCCGCGCTGGCAAACGCCAAACAACAGGGCGGGGTTATGAGCCATCAACTCTACAAGACGACTCAGCGTCAGCACCTTTTGGTCGACGAGCTCCAGCATGGTGACCAGCGAGAACTGTATCATGGGCATTCCGCTGGCAGCCTTTGCACAGCCACCCTGTTTCTGAGACAACAGGTGGGGCGCGTGGTCAGTGCCAACGACGGCGATACGTCCGTCACTGAGTGCCTGTCGCAGCATGAACTGGTCGACGGGACTCTTGATGGCAGGGTTCACCTTGATGCGTGTGCCTAACTGCTCGTGGTCAAGCATGGAGAAGTAGAGATGGCCGACGCATGCTTCAGCCGTGATTTTTGTCGTGATGGCATCGCGACTTGCTGCATAGGGTGCAAAGAGGTCGAGCTCTTCAGCTGTCGACAGGTGGGCTACGTGCAGGCGCGTACCATATTTCTTTGCCAGTTCCACGGCTCTGCGAGTGGATTCGACGCAGGCCTCCTCGCTACGGATGAGTGCGTGGAGCGACACTTTGGGGTCATCGCCCCAGGCCTGCTTCACATTCTCCATGTTCTGGTTGATGATGGCCGTGTCCTCGCAGTGGGCCATCAGTGGCAGCTTGCAGGACTTGAAGATGCGCTCTAATGCCTCCTGTCTGTCAACCAGCATGTTGCCTGTCGACGAGCCCATGAAAAGCTTGATGCCTGGGATGCTGTCGGCTGGCAGTTTTGCGAAGAGGTCGATGTTGTCGTTGGTGGCCCCAAAGAAGAATGCGTAGTTGACGTGACTCTTCTGGGCGGCCAATTGGAACTTCTCCTGCAGCGCCTCAAGCGTGGTTGTCTGAGGCACGCAGTTCGGCATGTCGAAGTAGGTGGTGACGCCACCAGCAGCTGCTGCTCGGCTTTCGGTGTCGATGTCGGCCTTTTCCGTCAGACCGGGCTCACGGAAATGCACATGGTCGTCGATGATGCCAGGCAGAACGAAGCATCCCGAGGCATCGACCGTTTCGTCGGGTGATGCCTCGGGATGTTGTCCTGCAGGAAGGATGGCCTCGATGTTGCCGTCCTCTATGAGGATGGAGGCCTTTTGCGTCTTGCCTTCGTTGACAAGGGTGCCTCCTGAAATCAGTGTTCTCATTCTGTGGTAATGGTTGAGTCGTTCTGCATCAATGGCGGTTGTCCGAGCTGTGGCTGTTGGGCCTGGGCAGGAGGTGGCAGCGTGTCGTCTTCGACAAGGCCATTCTCGCGAGCCTGTATCTCGTTGGCCGTCTGGTAGTACTCCTTGACGTAGGGGTCGTTTTTGAACTTCGCCGTCGCCTTGCTCATGATGTCCTCAATCTGTGGCGTCAGCACGGGGTAGGGGAAGCTACCGGTCATCATCATGAAGACGCCAGGGCCAAGCACGTTGTCGAAGTTGTCGATGATGAAGTTGGTCACCAGACTGTCCTCCTGTTGGGCGATGCGGGCTGCCTCCAGACTCAGCTGCTGGTTGATGACATCCTCGTCCTCGCCTTCCAACAGCATCTGGCTGTGACGGTGAGTCAGTTCCGACATCTCGTTGTCCAGCTGGTCGTGACGGTTCAGGAACTCATACAGTTCCTCATTCAACGGTGTGCCGCTGACCTTTCGTGAGGCGTTGTCAATACGGATGCTGATTTCGCCCTTCTCCAACACGACGGGCATGATGCCTTCGTCGTCTATGAAGAGTGTGGCCATGCGCACCGTGTCGAGCAGTCCGTTGAAATGAAACTGTCCGTGGACGACGTCGCAGGAGTCGATGTTCTTCAACTCACCAGCCTTGATGGCCTTGAGGAATAACTTATTGCCGTCGAACGACGCGATGGATGACGAGCCCTGCACCGTATAACTGTCGGCACATGACGTCAGCGCACTGATGGCAATAAGCACATAGAGTAGACTTTTGTTCATATCGATTGTTTATCTCTGCAAAAGTACAACGTAATATCGAAGTACGGAAAAAAATTTGCGCAATTTAAAACAATTGCGCAAACTTTTAGAGTTTTTTTGCCTCTCGCTCCAGCTCACTGCCTATACGATGGGTGGTATAGAGCTGTAAAATGGCTGCGATGAGCAGGACGATGACCCATTTGTTGTATACATATTGCAGGTATGTCAGGTGATTCAGGCCGAAGATGTTCTGCTGGCCGGCAAACATCAGTATGGCAGCCACGAGGAAGAGCACGTCGCTCAGTAGCATGATGCGACGCAGACGGCGAATGGTGAAGTTCGTTCCCTCGTAGCGCTGCAGCATCTGCATGGAGGCGAAGCCCAGTGCGCCAAGGGCATAGAGGTAGGGTGCCAAAGTCCATTGGAGCAGGCTGGCACCGGCTCCGACGACCATTAACAAGGCTCCGATGAGGAAGATGGTTGTCTGTGTTTTATTTAGCTGTTTCATTGGTTGAATCGGGTAAAAGGGTGTTTGTGTGACGGTTGTCGTCGCTCAGGACGAAGATGTCCTCGTCGTCGGCCTTCATGAAGTAGCGCTCACGGGCAATTTTCTCCATGGCCTTCGGGTTGGCGTCCAGGCGCTGTAGTTGCTCTTGATCGCGGTTGTGACGACTGTTGTATTCCTCGATGTCATCGTTCAGCTTGCTGATACGGCGCAGGTTGCGCATGTGTGACCATAGGCTGTTCTCGCCAACGAAGCCCACCAGCAGGACACCGATGACGATGGCAATGATGTATTTGATGTGTGGCACATGCCAGAACTTCAGGAAAGCCTTCTTAATTTTGTTCATATCTCTACGTGTTCCTTACTTCTTTTCTCCTTTTGTGTCCACCTCGCCTTACGCCAGTTCCAGCTCGAACGTCTTTTGCAGCTTCTCGATGGCGGGGTTCTGTCGTGTCATCTCCTCAAACTGCTCGCGACGAGTCAGCACACGTGTCTGTTCCTCATGCTCTGCGACCGTTACTGTCAGGGTGATGGCGTTGTTTCTCAGATACTTCTTCAGCGTGTTGACAATGCTGCCTTGGATGTTCTCAATCTCGCCTTTGATGAGCTCGTTGCTGACGATGACCTCGACGGCTGGCAGCGTGGTGATCTGGGGCGTCATGTTCTTCATGCGTGTGGCAATGCCCACCAGCTTTTCGGGCATGCGGTTGCACATCGACATCCATTGCAGCTCCAGTTCGTCTTGCGTAAACGTCTGCTGCTCGTCAATAAGGGCATCGCTGACTCCCGACAGTCCTGTCGGGATGTTGAAGTTCTTGTTTCGCTCGCGCAGATTCTTCCACGACGAGCCGATGCTCGACGCCTTGACGGCAGGTCTCTGGGGGCTTGCAGCGCTCGGAGTAATCTGAATTTTCGGAGAGCTCTGAGTACTCGGAGTGCTCTGGGAACTCGGAGTACTCGGAGTCCTCTTCTCTTGACTCTTAGGCGCAGCCGCGGCCACCTGTGGAGCCGACTGCTTGGGCTGTGCCTGCTGAATCAGTTGCTTGAACAGGGATTTCAGTCTTCTGGGCTGACGCCCACTGGCTGGCCCCTCCTCGGGCTGTGTTATCTGTGCCACCTCGATGAGCGTCAGCTCCACCAGCAGTCGCTTGTTCGACGACTGGCGATAGCCCAGGTCGCACTGGTTCATCAGGCGCAGGGCCTCGTAGCCGAAGCGTGTCTCCATGCGCTGGGCCTGTTCCTGATATCGCTGTCGCTGTTGCTCGCTCACCTCCAGCAGGGGCAGCGTCTGTGGGTCTTTGGCCATGAGTACGTTGCGCACGTGCTTGGCCAGTCCCTGAATGAGCAGTCCTCCGTCGAAGCCCTTGTTGATGATGTCGTTCAGCAGCACCATGATGTCTGCCACCTTGTTGCTGATGGCGAGGTCCACGATGCGGAAGTAGTTCTCCGAGTCCAGCACGTTCAGGTCCTCTATCACCTTCTGGTAGGTGATGTTGCCCTGGCAGAACGATGCTGCCTGGTCGAAGATGGAGAGGGCGTCGCGCATACCACCGTCGGCCTTCTCGGCGATGACGGCCAGAGCCTCGTCCTCATACTGTATGCCTTCCTTCTGGGCCACGCTTTTCAGGTGGTCTATGGTGTTCTGCACCGTCATGCGCTCGAAGTCGTAGATCTGACAACGGCTCAGGATGGTGGGCAGAATCTTGTGCTTCTCCGTGGTGGCCAGGATGAAGATGACGTGTGCAGGCGGTTCCTCCAGCGTCTTCAGGAACGCATTGAAGGCAGCCGTCGACAGCATGTGTACCTCGTCGATGATGAACACCTTGTACTTACCCACCTGAGGCGGAATGCGCGTCTGCTCCATCAGTGTCTTGATGTGCTCCACGGAGTTGTTCGAGGCGGCGTCGAGCTCAAAGATGTTCAGTGAACGCTGCTCGTTGAAGCTCTGGCAGCTCTCGCACTCGTTGCACGCCTCGCCCTCTGCCGTCGGGTTCTGGCAGTTGATGGCCTTCGCGAAGATGCGCGCGCAAGTGGTCTTGCCGACGCCTCGCGGACCACAGAACAGGTAGGCATGGGCCAGCTTGCCCGACTTCACGGCGTTCTTCAGCGTCGTTGTCAGCGCAGCCTGTCCCACCACCGTGTCAAACGACATCGGGCGGTATTTTCGTGCCGAAACAATATACTCTTCCATAACTATGTCTGTTGAAAGTGCAAAGATAGCAAAAAGGAGCGAAAAGCCACGCTTTCCACTCCTTATTTTTACTTTTTTTACCTTTTAACTTTGTTGCTCTTTTCTCTTATATCAGTGGCATGCCGAGTTCACGACATTCCTTTCTCATCTCCTCGGGCCAGATGGAGGCCTGAATCTCGCCGATGTGCGCTTTGTGCAGCAGCACCATGCACAGGCGGCTCTGACCGATACCGCCACCGATTGACAGGGGCAGCTTGTCGTTGAGCAGCTGCTGGTGGAAGTAGAGCTGTTCGCGCTCCTCCTGATGCTCCGTCTGCAACTGGCGCAGCAGGCTCTCCTTGTCCACACGGATACCCATCGACGACAGCTCAAACGAGCGTCCCAGCACAGGATACCAGATGAGGATGTCGCCGTTCAGACCCTTGCGTCCGTCCTCGGCCACCGTCGACCAGTCGTCGTAGTCCGGCGCACGTCCGTCGTGCTTCTCGCCGTTGGCCAGCTTGCCGCCTATACCTATTATAAATACAGCGCCGTAAGCCTCGCAGATGGCATCCTCGCGCTCCTTCGGCGTCTTGTCAGGATACATCTTCAGCAACTCCTCGGCATGTATGAAGTGAATCTTCTCAGGCAGGAAGGGCTTGATCTGTGGATATGTCTCGCACGTCAGGTACTCCGTGCGACGGATGGCAGCATAGATGCGCTCCACCACGTTCTTCAGGAACTTCAGCGTGCGGTCCTCCTTGTTGATGACGGCCTCCCAGTCCCACTGGTCCACATACAGCGAGTGCAGGTTGTCCAGCTCCTCGTCGGCACGGATGGCGTTCATGTCCGTATAGATGCCGTAGCCCGGCTCCACCTTGTATTCTGCCAGCGTCAGTCGCTTCCACTTAGCCAGAGAGTGTACCACCTCGGCACGGGCGTCGCCCAGGTCCTTGATGGGGAACGTGACGGCACGCTCCACGCCGTTCAGGTCGTCGTTGATGCCCAAGCCTTTCAGCACAAACAACGGTGCTGTCACGCGACGCAGTCTCAGCTCCGTCGACAGATTCTGCTGGAAAAACTCCTTTATCAGCTTGATGCCCTGCTCCGTCTGCTTCATGTCGAGCAGGCGTTTATATTCCTTAGGTTTAATCAGTTGACTCATCTCGTCAGTTCGCTATTTTACCTTTACTTTTATGTTCATGTTTCGTTTTGCGCCCGCAAAGGTACAACTTTTAGTTTAATATGCAAGCAAAAATGCTGATTATTTTTGCAAAACGTCACTTTTTCTTGATTTTACCTATCTTTTTGCATGCAGACCATTGCCGTTAACAAATCATAATTCTCAATTCCTGATTCTCAATTCTCAATTTAATATCGTACCTTTGCATTCAAATTTGCGCAAAGGTCCCGTAGCTTAGCTGAATAGAGCGTCAGATTCCGGTTCTGAAGGTCTTGGGTTTGAATCCCAACGGGATCACATACAAATGAAAAAGACTTCGACGAAAACATGTTTTCAGTTGGAGTCTTTTTTGTTTGTATGTCAGAGCTGCCCGTGGCAGGGCTGGGAAAGACGGAGTCAATTCCAACGCTGTCACTGATTCTACTGGTCTAACTGATTCCCACTGATTTGCTGCACCACAAAAATCGCTATTCATCAGTCCAATCACGTCAGATCAGTGACTAAATACATACCCCATCAGTGGCCTCTCAAAACTCCACGAGTATTTTTTAAAACTCACGGAGATTTTTTCAAAAGTCATGGAGTTTTGAAAAACGCAAATGTGAGGGCGTTAGGTGTGTGGGCAACTTAATCCTCACATACTCACTTTTGCATAACTAAAACCTAACATCTAACATTTGCATTTTTCATTTCTTCATTTTGCACCATTGCACCATTGCACCGTCATGTATATTCTATAGTTGTATATATCTATAGTACTATATATAATCTAACTTATAACCTATATTTATATATATTATATATATTATAATATATATAATATATATAATATATATAAATCAATAACACCCCTTTCTCCCCCATCCATCCATCGTCCTCTACATATAGAAATCACCAGACGGTGCAATGGTGCAATGGTGCACAATCAAAAAACGCAAATGTGAGATGTGAGACAATGAAAACCGCAAATGTTAGATGTTAGGTAATTTTTGAAAATGAAAATACTAAAAGTGAGTATGTGAGTATGTGAGGATTGCACCATTGCACCATTTGGAAAATCATGGGGTTGGAAGTACTTCTTTCTTCAATCTTAAGAATCCCAAATAAGAATTATTCCATTGTGAAACATCAGGTCCTGATCCATCGTCCTCAACGGTGGATTTTTTTGTTGTGTTGGGGGACGGTTCTGGGGAGGGGGCCAGGCGGATTTCCCTACGCAAGAATAGGAGAAATACCCTTGCGGTTTAGGAATAATCCCTTTGATGGTGTGCCAAAACTTCATATCTTTGCAGCGTGATCAAGAAACATTATTAACTCTTTAAAGTATAGGAGAATTGATTATGAAGAAGATGATGATTCTGGCAATGATGATGGTCATGACTATCTCGGCCAACGCAATGAGCTATAACGCAGCTAAGAACGAGGCTCTGTTCCTGAGCGACAAAATGGCTTACGAGCTGAACCTCACGCCTGCACAGTATGAGGCTGTATACGAGATTAACCTCGACTACCTGATGAGCCTGAACGGACGTAGCGACGTGAACGGCATCTGGTGGGACCGTCGCAACACTGACCTGAAGTACGTGCTGACTGCATGGCAGTATGAAAGGTATGTGGGCATGAACTACTTCTATCGCCCCGTGGCCTGGAAGTCTGGCAAGTTCACGTTCAACGTGTACTCTCACTACAAAAAGGGTCATTTCTACAATGACCGTCCGAAGGTGTATGTGACTTACAAGGGTGGCAACAGTCATAAGCACGACCGCTTCTATGCCGACCGTCACGTGGCTAAGCCTGAAAAGCCCAACGTACATCACAGCACACCGAAGATGCACGACAAGCCCGCAATGCACAACACAAAGCCTGCTGCTAACAGCAACAAGCCTACTCGTGAGATTGCGAAGAACACGACCAACACGAACCGTAGCGGTTCTGGTCACTTCGGACGCAGATAAGGGATTTGTCAGTACTTGAAGCTGCTACCGCCTACGAACTCGCGCATGATGCTCGTGGGCGGTATTTCTTTGTCGCTGACGGGCAGGAAGAAGTGGATGAACTTCAGCAGACGGTGGGCCTCGCCGTACTCGGGACAGTTCTTGGGCACGCTGGAGAGGATAATCTCGGCATGGGTGCGCAGCACGGCAAACTCGATGTTGAGGGCTGAGTTGAACATGACGTCGGCTGTCTCCTGATAGGGGAATATCCACTGCTCCTCAGCTGCGCAGACGTTCTTCCACTGGCTGATGGTCTCCTGGGCGGTGTAGGCGCCTTTGTTGTAGTCGCGGATGATGCGACGCAGCAGGCGGTTGTCGCGTGGGGGAATCCAGTTGTGGTCGTCGAGCGAGATGCTGGTGAGGGCGGAGATGTAGATTTTGTACTTCAGCGAGTCGGCAATGGCCTTTGTCAGCAACGGGTTCAGGGCGTGGATGCCCTCGATGATGAGGACGGTGTCGCTGCCCAGCTTCAGTTTCTTGCCGTTCCACTCGCGCTTGCCTGTGACAAAGTTGTACTCGGGTATCTCCACGCGCTCGCCTGCCATGAGGCGTTTCAGGTGGTCTTCCAACAGATGGTAGTCGACGGTCTCGATGTTGTCGAAGTCGTAGTCGCCGTTGGGCAGTTTGGGGGTGTCCAGACGGTTGACGAAGTAGTCGTCGGTGGAGAACGACAGGGGACGCAGGCCACAGGCCAGCAGCTGCACGCTAAGGCGCTTGCAGAAGGTGGTCTTGCCCGAACTGCTGGCGCCCGTGATGAGTACGAGTCGCACGGGATTCTTCTTGCGATGGAAACGACGGTCAATCTCCTCGGCTATCTGCACAATCTTCTTCTCCTGCAGGGCCTCGGAGACTTGGATGAGCTCGGAGGCGTGACCACGCATGACGGCTTTGTTGACGTCGCCGGCGTTGGACAGGCGCATGATGATGTCCCAGCGTGTCTTCTCGGCAAACATGCCGTAGGTCTTAGGCTGGTCAACCTTCTCGGCCAGTCGCGACGGGTCGTTCCAGTCGGGTACGCGCAACAACAGTCCCTGTTCGTAGCGCTCGAGGCCCCAGACGGTCAGGTAGCTGGCTGAGGGCACCAACGGGCCATAGTAGTAGTCGACGGTGTCGCCCAGCGTGTAGTAGTCGGAATATATCTGTCCGCTGGTCTCCAGAAGCTTCACCTTGTCGGCAAATCCACGCTCGGTAAAGACGCGGATGGCCTCCTCGTTGGTGGCTTCGGTGCGACGGAAGGGCATGTCGAGGTCGATAATCTCCTGCATGCGCTGCTTGATTTTCTCCACCATCTCGTCGGTAACCGAATTCCCCTCCCCTCGGGAGGGGGTGGGTTTGAAGTTACAGTAGAATCCCCGACTGAGCGAGTGCTCGATGAACAGCTTGGAACCGGGGAAGACGTCCTGCGTGGCTTTGTAGAGGACAAAGCACAGCGAGCGCACGTAGGCACGATGGCCACTTCCTTCGCGAGCGTCGAAGAACTCGACGTCGCGGTTCTGGTACAGGCGGAACTTCAGTCCCTGCGACACATTGTTGACCTTGGCCGAGACAACGGGGTAGGGCAGCTTGATCTCGTCCTGAAACTCCTGATAGACATCGAGCAGCGATGTTCCCTCAGGGAAACTCTTGGTCACGTTGTTGTTTTTGCAGCGAATTTGTAGCATGTCAAAAGAATTTTGTTTGCAAAGATACGAATTATTTCTCATTTCTCATTTCTTTTTCAGAAAAAAGCGGCAAAGCCGAGCACTCATTTCTCATTTATTTCGTATCTTTGCACAAAAATATGGATAGTATGGAAACAAGACAGTGGAAAGAGATCAGGAAGTTCGAGGAGATTATCTTCGAGGAGTATAACGGCATTGCGAAGATTACCATCAACCGTGCCCGTTACCGTAACGCCTTCACGCCGAAGACGACACTGGAGCTGAGTCAGGCCTTTGCCGAGTGCCGTGAGCTGCAACGCATCCGTGTGGTGTTGCTGACGGGTGCCATGAGCGAGGTGCCTGAGGGCAAACGCTTGGAGGACGTGAAGCATGCGTTCTGTAGCGGTGGCGACATGCACGTGAAAGGTCGTGGCGGTTATATCGACGACGAGGGTGTGCCCCGTCTCTCGGTGCTCGACGTGCAGATGCAGATACGCCGATTGCCGAAGCCCGTCATTGCGATGGTCAACGGCTATGCCATCGGTGGTGGTCATGTGCTGCACCTGGTGTGTGACCTGACAATCGCCTCGGAGAATGCCATCTTCGGACAGACAGGCCCCAAGGTGGGCTCGTTTGATGCCGGCTTCGGCTCAAGCTATCTGGCACGTATCGTGGGGCAGAAGAAAGCCCGCGAGATATGGTTCCTCTGTCGACAGTACTCTGCACAGGAGGCTCTCCAGATGGGGCTGGTCAACAAGGTGGTGCCCCTCAGCCAGCTTGAGGATGAGTGCGTCAGCTGGGCCGAGGAGATGATGGAGCGCAGTCCGATAGCCCTGCGTATGATTAAGGCCGGACTGAATGCTGAGCTCGACGGGCAGGCCGGTATCCAGCAGTTGGCTGGCGACTGCACCATGCTGTATTACTTCCTGGACGAGGCACAAGAGGGTGGCAAGGCGTTCCTGGAGAAGCGCAAGCCCGACTTCGAGCAGTACCCCAAAATTCCGTGAAATAGACAGGAGTACATGTAAAGACATGAGGACATGAGGACAAATAATGGCATGAGGACAGAAGGACAATTAATGACAGGAGTACATGTAAAGACATGAGGACAAATAATGGGATGAGGACAGGTCGTATGTGTCAAATAGATGTTGAGGAGCGCGTGCTCCACTTCAAACAACCGGCTGGAACGAGTCGTGGGGTGTATACCGAGCGACGTATCTGG
>Ga0265298_10005015_pt1 | contig 16749 bp, 13 predicted proteins | sample AusTroGonzalo_MG_3_FD_193486 | JGI IMG/M metagenome (GOLD analysis project Ga0265298, IMG submission 193486) | Bovine rumen microbial communities from tropical cattle in Woodstock, Queensland, Australia - Gonzalo_01 | ecosystem: Host-associated > Mammals > Digestive system > Stomach > Rumen ... | reverse complement strand
TAGTTCGCTTGAACCGCCGAGCGCTTCAGGCGATGCGGCTGCCTCAGGAGTCTTGTCTCCAGCGGGGCTCGCCATCGCCTGAGGCTTCCCTCAAAAGGCAGGACCAGCCTCAGACAAAGACCCCGTCACAGCTTGTGGCGGGGTCTGGGTTTTTCCTGGACTCCTCTCTCCCGGGCGGGACGGTCGGCGAAATATGCTGACGAGAAAAAACGATGCCCTGCCGGCCTCTAGAGGCCGGCAGGCTGCGCCCTATTGGAGGTCTACGAGCTGCGCCTTTGCGGGGGCGGTCAGGCTGGGAAGATCCTCTTCGGGGCGGCAGCAGAGGAACTTGAAGAGATCGGCATTGTCGGGATCGGCCTTGTCGGGGTTGGCGCGCAGAAAAGCCCTGCACAGGCGAAGCGCCTTTTCACGCTTGACAAGCCCCCAGTCGGCGACGAACAGCGAGCCCGAACGGCCGCGGGCCCTCACGACGCCGCCGCGTCCGGCCGGATCGACGCGGAAGCCTATGGTGACTTTGAATTTCTCGCGAAAAAGCGACAGATATCTCGCGACAGTGGGAACGGACACGCCAAGAATGGCGGCCATCTGTGTGCGGTTGTATTTGCCTTCATCGAGCATCAGGATGATGCGCGCGCACCGAGAAAACAAAATTTCAGGCTTCATGTGCGCCATAAACCTCTCCTTAACGAGGGGGTCAGAGATGAAGATCATCTCCTGATCTCAATTCTAACGCATTGACACAAAAAGAGTTTTGCTGTTTTTTTACCGGCAAGTGCTCTCGGCCGGGGGCTCATTCTACTGAAACGTCGTCGCCGCGGGCGTTCTCTGGTTCACAGATTACGAATATGAGTTCGAAAATTGAGTTGCATTTTTGCGACACAGACCGACTGATAATGGCCTTTGGACAACGTTTTTGCTCAAAGTTGCGCCAATCTGGTATGTCCGTGACATAATCAACCTAACGTGCGGTGACCTCCTAGGGTTATCCCTCGGTTTTTTTTTCAAGGAGATAAACGCGAACTGTCGCGTCGATTAAGGAAGATGAAAGCAATGAAGAAGGAAGAGAAGAAGATCATCAAGGCCAAGCCCGCGGACCAGGCGGTGCAGGCTGGCAAGGTCAAGGCTGCCAAGACCGAGGCTGTGAAGGCTCCCAAGGCCGAGAAGGCCGCGGCCCCCAAGGCTGAGAAGGTGAAGGCTCCGAAGGCCGCCAAGCCCGAGAAGGTCACCGATCCCCAGATTGAGAAGGCCAAGCAGGAGCGCAAGGCCGCCAAGGCTGCCGAGAAGGCCGCGAAGGCCGCGGCGAAGGCTGAAAAGGCCGCCCGCATCAAGGCCGCCCGCGAGCAGAGGAAGCTCGACAAGGCCGCCCGCAAGCTCAACCGCAAGCTCGCCAAGGCCAAGAAGGACTTCGCCCGCGCCCAGGAGCGCCTGGACGACGCCCACAAGGCCGCCGACCGCATTGTCGCCCGCGCCGAGAAGAGGTTCGAGAAGGCCAAGGCCCGCTTTGAAAAGCGCAACACCCCTGCTCAGAAGCCCGCTGCCAACGCTCCCGCAGTGAAGGCTGCAGCTGCCGCTGCCGCCGCCGCTGCCGTGAAGCCCGCAGCCGCCTCCAAGAAGGCCGCCTAGGCGTTCCTGCGGCTCCGGCCGAAAAAAGAGCACCCGAAGGATTCGTTCCCCGGGTGCTTTTTTTATGGCGGCGGAGCCGCCGCGCCGCCCCTGCCCGACCGGCGCCGGCGCAAGCCGGAGTCAGTCGGGATTCGCGGGCAGTCAGGTCATCCCTTCAGCGGGCAGTACACCATGCCGGACTTGTCGCCCACGGGCTTCGCATCGCGGGGAGCCTTGATGAGCAGGTTCGGCCGGGTCTTGGCGGGATCGGCAAGCGGCGCAATGTGCTGCTCGCATCCCGGATGACGGCGCATGAGCTCGTCCATGTCGCCGAACTCGATCGCGCGCTGCGGGCAGGCCTCGACGCACACGGGCTGCATGCCCTTGGCGAGCCGGTCGGCGCAGCCGTCGCACTTGCGCATCTTCTTGGCGGCCTTGTCGAGCTGCGGCGCGCCGTACGGGCATGCCTTGTAGCAGGCGCCGCAGCCGATGCACTTGCCCTGATCGATGAGAACGAGGCCGTCCTCGGCGCGCTTGAAGTGCGCCCCGGTCGGGCAGGCCTTGACGCAGGCGGGCTCGGAGCACTCGTTGCAGGACACCGAGAGGTAGTACGCGAAGACGTCCTGCCGCCATGTGCCGTCGAGCTTGTTCTGGCGCCAGGAGCCGCCGCTGTACTCGGTCACGCGCCGGAAGTTCATCCCCACGGGCAGCGAGCTCTTGTCCTTGCAGGCCACCTGGCAGGTCTTGCAGCCGGTGCACTTGGAGACGTCGATGAAGAATCCCAGTTGCTTTGTCATGTCAGTCTCCTTTACCTAGATTTTCCGGACCTGGACGAGATTCGTATGCTGCGGGTTCGCCTTGGCAAGCGGGCTGCGCATGGAGCTCGTCAGCGTGTTGATCGACGGGCCCACGTCGGTGCCGTTTGCCTTGGGCGTGTACCAGGCGCCCTGCGGGAAGGAGACCACGCCCGGCATGATGCGGGGCGTCACCTTGGCGGGCATTTCGCACCGGCCGCGGTCGTTGAAGACGAGAACGCGGTCGCCGTTGCGGATGCCGCGCGGCGCGGCGTCAACCGGGTTGATGAGCAGTTCGTCGGGCATCACCTCGCGCAGCCACGGAACGTTGTAGTACGTCGAGTGGGTGTGGCCCTGGCCGTGGTAGCCATAGCACTGCAGCGGATACTTCTTCTGCAGGCGGTCGCCGTACATTTCCGCGCCGCTGAAGTAGACCGGAATCGGCGAGATCACCTCGCCGGGCCTGAGCTTCCAGGTCTTGGCGATCTTGGCAAGACGCTCGGAGTAGATCTCGATCTTGCCCGACGGGGTCTTCAGCTTGTTCTTTTCGGGATCCCTGCGGAAGCCCTCGAACACGACGGTCTTGCCGGCCGCGGCGCTCTTGGGGAACTTCACGAGGCCCTTCTTCCAGAAGGTCGCGAAGTCGGGCAGCACCTTCGGGTGCTTCTTGCGGGTCTGCTCGTAGCACCACTCGACCCACTGCTCCTGCGTGCGGCCCTCGGTGAACTTCTCCTCGATGCCGAAGCGCTTGGCGATCTGCGTGCAGACCCAGTAGGTGCTCCTCTGCTCCCACTGCGGCTCGACCGCCTTCTGCAGCGCCACCATGAAGTTGTTGGTGCCCGAGGCGTAGCCGTCGGCCGCCAGGTCGTTGATCTCCTGCGGCATCACGTCGGGAATGAGGATGTCGGCCCACTTGCAGGTCGCGGTCATCTGGTTGTCGGAAACCAGGATGAACTCGCACTTGCTCTCGTCGGCGAGCACCTTCTGCGTGTAGTTGTGGTCGGAGTGCTGGTTCATGAGCACGTTCGAGTGCGTGTTCCACATGAACTTGATGCCCACGTCAAGCTTGTCCTTGCCCTGGACGCCGTCGGCAAGGGCGGTCATCTTCTCGCCGTGGTCGATCGCCTCGAACCAGGTGAAGAACGAAATCTTCGTCTTGACGGGGTTCTTGCCCTGCGGAATGCCCACTTCGCCGAGCTTGGCATCCTGCTCGCGTCCGCCGTGGTTCGTGCCCGGCAGGCCGATGTTGCCCGTGAGGATCGGCAGCATCGCGATGGCGCGCACGGTCTCCTCGCCGTTGATCTGGCGCTGGCTGCCGTAGCCCTGGGAGAAGAACACGGGCTTGGCGGTGCTCATCTCGCGGGCAAGGCGCACGATCGTGTCGGCGGGCACGCCGGTGATCTTCGCGGCCCACTGCGGGGTCTTGGCGATGCCGTCGGGGCCGAGGCCGAGGATGTGGCTCTTGTAGTCGGAGTGCTTCGGAGCGGACGCGGGCAGCGTCTTCTCGTCGTAGCCCACGCAGTACTTGTCGAGGAAGGCCTGGTCCACCCGGTTTTCCGTGATCATCACGTAGGCAAGCGCCTCGCAGAGCGCGGCGTCCGTGCCGATGCGGATCGGCACCCATTCGTCCTCCTTGCCGAGCGCGGAGTCCGTGTAGATCGGGTCGATGAGGATGATGCGCGGCTTCAGGCCCTGCTTTCTGCCTGCTTCATATTCCCAGCCGATGCCGCCGCCCGAGCCGCGGGTGACGGACGGGTTGTTGCCGAACGCGACAAAGAGCGAGGCGTTGCGGATCTCGGTCATGTGCGAGCCGTTGGCGCCGATGCCGAAGGTGAAGGGCATCGCGCGGTTGATCTGAGCCGAGGAATACGTGCCGTAGGAACCGAGGCTGCCGCCCAGCATGTTGAGCAGCCTGTTCACCGTGCCGCGCACGGACACCATCTGGTACGAGCCCGAGCCGTACTGCAGATAGACGGCCTCATTGCCGTACTTCTCGATCGTGCCCTTGAGCTTGGTGTAGATCGTGTCAAGGGCCTCGTCCCAGGAGATGCGCTCGAACTTGCCCGAGCCGCGCGGCCCGACGCGCTTCATCGGATAGCGCAGACGCTCGTTGGAGTACAGGCGCTGGCGCGTGGCGCGGCCGCGCAGGCAGGCGCGGATCTGGCTCGTCGCGTACGGCATGTTGTCCGAATCGGGCGTGAGCGAGTCGGTCTCGATGCGGATGACCCTGCCCTTCTTGGTGAAGGCGCGCAGCACGCAGCGGCTGCCGCAGTTGTTGAGGCATGCCGTGTACGTCATGACCTCCATGTCATCGGCAGCATTGGCTACTGCGCTTGCAATGGGAGAAAGGGAGACACCCGCGGCGGCAGCGCCATAGGCGGCAGTCTGCAGCAGGGTGCGGCGTGACAAACAGGGAAGATGCAAAGAATCCATCCTCGTCTCCTTGACTTGCACCAGACGCAGGACGCGAGGCTTGAGGGCGGCGTCCAGTTCCGGCTGGTTTTTGGGATCTGCGGACGCTGAAAACGGCTACCACGGCCCGCTGCGAGCCACTCTATTGGGGCGTGGGCGGGACCGCCAGAAATTGTTTGACGAAAATCATTCATCAGCCGGTTTCTTGCGAGAATGATTTTGATTTACAGGGCGATTTCCTCCGCCCCCCATAACGGATTCGCGGATTTGCCATTGCCGTCCGGGACGGGATGCGGCCAGGGGCGCAACTACGGCAAGCACCAAAACGCAAGAAGGCCGGCTCGCCCCCTGCAGAGGGGCTGCCAGCCTCTTGCTCAGGCCGTGCCCTGCGGACCGGCCGCTCGATCAGGACATGAGGTACAGAGCCACCAGGCACACGAACATGGCCGGAGCCGTACGGCGGACCACGTCCATGGGACTGACGCCCGCGATGCCTGCACACAGGATGAGGCCGCCGCAAAGCGGTGAAGCCTGCCGCCCGAAGGAGCCTGCCAGCGCGGCAAGCACGCCCAGGGACGGAATCGAGAGTCCGAACTCGGCGGCGTGCGGCGTCACGGCCTCATTGAAGGCAAAGGCGGCGGCATCTCCCGAGCCCGTGAGCAGTCCGAGCAGGAACGGACCGACCGAGCCGCCGAGCTTAGCCACCTCCTGCGCGTGCTTGAGGTAGTCGACAAGCAGATCAACCAGCCCGCAGGCGCGCAGACCGGCAGCAAAGACACCCGCCGCGATGATGATGCCCATGATCTTGGCGTAGCCGCTTCCCATGCCGTCGAAAAACTTGCGGGAGATTTCCGCCGGATTGGCGCGGGAGACCGCAAGCGCATAGATCGTGCCCAGAATCATGGCCGAGCCTACGGACAGACGCAGATGCTTGAACCAGATCGAGGCGACGACGAGGATGATGACGGGAAGCATCGGGGCGAGCGCCTTGAGCAGGCTCGGGTGTTCGGGCAGCGGCGTGTTCGATCCCGGACCGGCCAGTGCAAGATTGGCCTCGATCTCCTCGGCGCTCGGATTGCGTACAAAGTCCTTGTAGACAAGGCAGGTCACAAAGATCACTGCGACGCCCAGGACGCCGAGCGTCACCGTGCGCGGCGCATGAAATGCGAGCAGCTCCATGACGTCCATGCCGGACATCTTGGCCACGAACGCATTGTGCGAAATGCCCGGATTGAGAAACGCCGTTGCGGGGATGCCGCCCACGACGATCGCCGCGGCCGCCGCAGGCTTGAAGCCCGCGCGCACCATGAGCGGAATGAGCGTCGGGGCGACGGCCGCGCAGCATCCTGCGGTCGAGGGCAGCGCCACCGCAACGAGTCCGGTAACGAGCCCGCACGCAAGCAGCAGAAAGGCGCCGATCCGCTTGAGCGGCCGGGTGAGCAGTGCCACCAGGTGCACGTCGCACCCCGTGAGCTTGACGACTGCGGCAAAGCCCATGGCCGAGCAGATGGCGATGATGAGGTTCGGATTAGTCATCGACTTGTCAAACTGCTGAAAGGCCATCATGGGCTTCATGGCGATGCAGGCCATGAGCAGTCCGGCCGCAATGAGCGTGAGGCGCGTCTCCCAGCGCCGGATGAGTCCGTAGATGACACCGATGACAACGGCTGCCGCCGCCAGGATGGTTGCTGTCTGCATACATCTGTCTCCTGTCAAATTGTTCCTGTGGTGGATGGAAAACCGCCTAGCGCGTGCGGCCGCAAAGGCTGCTTGCGATGGCGGCGAAGGTTTGCAGGCCGGGCCTCAGGTTGACCTCGTCCTGCACGTCGAAATCGGGACGGTGGTGCCCGTGATGCTCGCAGCCGATGAGGAAGTACCCGGCATGCCCGCCGTGCTCCATCACCCGCTTGGTGAGAATCGTGCAGTCCTCGCTGCCCACGCAGACCGCGTCGGCAACCTCGATGCCCGGCACGGTGCGGGCGGCGCTGCGGATGACCTCGAGCGCCTGCTGATCGGTATGCAGATTGCAGGCCTCGCCGGTCTTGGTGATGGTGTAGTCAACCTCCTGGGCGAGTGCGCAGCCGTGGATCACGGCCCGGGCGCGCTCCATCATGTAGTTGTTGGCCTCGTCGCTCGCGCCGCGCACCTCGCACTCCATGTGCGCGTGTACCGGCGTGATGTTGCGCCCCTCGCCCGCATCAAGGCGACCCACGCTGATGCGGGTGTCGCCCTGGCTCGTGCGCGGGATGGCCGTGAGCATGATGGCGGCATTGGCGGCGGCAATGAGCGCGCTGCGCCCTTTTTCCGGATTGCCGCCCGCATGGGACGGAGTGCCGGTGAAGTCCACGTTGAACTTGGTCGTGGCGAGGAACCCGCCCGTCACGGGCCGGATCTGTCCGGTGTGCGCGCATGTGCCCATATGGGCCGCAAAGAGCCAGTCGGCATCGTCGACAATGCCCGAGGCGGCCATCGCGGCCGCCCCGCGCGTCCCCTCCTCGGCCGGCTGGAACAGCAGCTTGATCGTGCCGCAGAGCTCTTCGCGGTGATCCATGAGCCAGCGCGCCAGCGAAAGCCCCAGAGCGGTGTGCGCATCGTGTCCGCAGGCATGCATCCGAAGGGCGATCTCCGAGGCAAACCCCTGGACTGCGGGCAGATGTCCGCTCGCCGGATCGGTGAGTTCCTGAACCGGCAGCGCGTCCATGTCATGGCGAAAGACGACGACCGGACCGGGCCGCCCCGTCTCAAGGATGCCCACGCACCCGCTGTAGCCCTGCATCCGCTCCAGGTCGGACTCGCCGACCCCGTGCGTCCTTGCCCGGGCGAGCGCCTGCTCAACCTCATCCGGATCCCTGCCCAGAACGGCCCGAGGATCGATGACGCTCGTGCCGCAGAGCACTTTGTAGCCGAGCTCCTCAAGCCGCCTCATCACGAGCGCGGTTGTTTCAAATTCCGTCCAGCCCACTTCGGGTCTGCGGTGCAGCGTGCGTCGTGTCCGGATCATTTCCGGAACATAGGCTTCAAGCGACTCAGTCATGGCTCTTTTCTCCTTGCGATTGGCTTAACCTGAGAGCCGGAAACTGTCCGGCTTCCGGCCCGGGAAATGTACGCGCGGGAGTGCTCGGACCCGGCGGCAAGTTTGCTAGCATTTAGCAAAGTAACGAAGGGAATTGCCGCAATGTCCGACACGCTGAAAACCGTTGCCTGCGTCTCGCGCACCACGCTGTGCGAGCAGATCAAGGAACTGATCCTGGGGCAGCTCAAAAAGGGGGAGCTGCGCCCTGGCGACAAGCTGCCCGCGGGCGAAGAGCTCGCCCGAAGTCTCGGCGTCTCCGCCGGCACGGTGCGGCGCGCCATGGAGGAGCTCGTGAGCGAGAAGATCCTGGTTCGGCGCCAAGGATCGGGCACGTTCGTGAGCAGTTACCTGCAGGCAGGCTACTGGAACCGGTTTCAGAACTTTCAAAAGTCCGACGGCCGACTCATCGTCTGGCGCTCCAAAACAATCGAGGCGGGCCGAGTTCCCGCACCGGCCGCCGTCGCACACGCCTTCGGCATCGCCCCGGGCTCGGGCGTCATTCGCGCCCTGCGGCACATGTTCGACTCCGAGAGCGGCTCGCTGGTCGGCGTGGACCAGCTCTATCTGCATCCCGGGCACTTTCCGGACAATGCGGCCGACAGACTGCTTGAGCCGCTGCCGCATGGCGAGTCGCTCTATCAGTTCTACGAACGCGCATTCGGCGTGGCGGTCGTAGCCGCCGGCAACGTGCTGAGCGCGTTCGTCTGCAGCCGGCAGCTCGATGAAGCGCTGGGCAGGCCCGGGCTCGAAGGCAAGGTCCTCTTTCAAATCGTACGAATCGGCCGCACCTACGGGCATGCCCCGGTCGAGTACCGAATCGAGCTCACCGACGCAAGCCAGACGCGAATCTGCTTTGACTAGCCGCAAGGAGGCTGCCCGGAAAAATCCCGGTCTCCTGCGGGCGGAACGGTTCTCTGCCTGGCCGGTCCCCAGCACAAACTGTGGAAAACAGGGGCGCAACTACGGGCGGCATCTGCCCAGGCCCATTTGACAGGAGAAGAATTACCCAGCGTTGTCGATCCACCAAACCTCAGAAGTTAGCCGTGTGAGGAACTTCACAGCAACGCCCACTCGGCGCGTATCCATGCTCCAGCCCCTGAGGGCCGATGCGGGCTCGGTTCCCGGAGCCGCATCCGGAACATCGGCCAACACGTTGTTTTCTTGAGAAGCTGAATGGCGGATTGTTTTGCTCCGAAGCACTAGTCCGGGTCCTCGATGACCGGCATTCCGGACAAAAAAGGCCCGGACGGAAAAGTCTTCGTCCGGGCCACTGAAGCGCTGTCAGGCGCGAGTTCAGGCTCTCTTCGGGAGCGTGGGCTCAGTGACGCCCTTCATGCCAACGAGGAGCAGCGCGGTCATCAGCGTGAGCTGCGTGCCGAGGTAGCCGTCCTTCGGGTCGTACCACTCCTTCACGTTGTGGTTGAAGCCTTCGGCTCCGCCGCCGCCCAGGGTCGTCGCGGGAATTCCGAGGCTGATCGCGATGTTGTGGTCGGTCGAGGCGGCGGTGTAGCTCGTGAGCTTGATGCCGCAGGCCTCCATCGCGGCGCGGGCGCACTGCAGCGTCGGCGCGTCGTCGGACTGGCGGCCGCCCGGACGGTGGCCGATCGGCTCGAGCGTGAGCTTGACGGCGTCCTCGCCCGTGGCGCCCCAGCGCCTGTTCTCCTCCTCGCACGCCTGCTCGATGAGCGGAAGGATGATTTTCTCGAGTTCAACGAGCTCTTCGGAGCCGGCGCTTCGCATGTCGAGCTCCATCTCGCAGTGCGCGGCGATCGAGTTCACGGTCGTGCCGCCCTGGATGGTGCCGCAGGTGAACGTGGAGCGGGCGCTCTGGGGCGGAACGACGTCGGCGATCTTGGCGATCGCGCGGCCCATGGCGTGGACTGCGGAGACGGTGCCGAACTTCTTCCAGCTGTGTCCGCCGGGACCGTCAAAGTGCACGCGGTAGCGCTTGGAGCCGGTGGCGGCGCAAAGGAGCCTGCCCACATCGACGCCGTCGACGGAGATGAAGCCGTCGATCTTCATGCCGGACTTGTAGAAGAGGTGCTTGGAGCCGCGCAGGTCGCCGTTGCCCTCCTCGCCCACGGTGCAGACGAAGGCGAGGTCGCCCACGGTTTCGATCTTGAGCTCCTGGAGCGTGCGCAGCACCTGCAGGATGACTGCAAGACCCCGGGCGTCGTCGCTGATGCCGGGCGCGCGCAGGATCCCGTTGTCGTTCTTCACCTTGACGTCCGTGCCGGCCGGGAACACCGTGTCCTGGTGCGCGGCGAGCACGAGCAGCGGACCGTTGCCGGCGCCCTTGCGGATGGCGATGACGTTGCCCTCGCTGTCGCGTGTGACATTTGTAAGACCGAGTTCCTTGAAGCGGCGGATCAGATCCGTGCCGCGGACCTCCTCATGAAACGGGGGCGCCTCGATTTCCGTGATGGCGATCTGGTCGGCGATCGTGAGCTCTTCGTCGCGGCGGATGGCGGCAAAGGCGTTCTTGACGGTTTCGTGGCTTGCCAGAGCATCGCGCGCAGCGCAGTACTGGGGCAGAACCGGAGCGAGTTCTTCAGGTGTCATGTTTTTCTCTCTCTGAAAAAATCCAACCAATACAAACTGGGCACTCTACCCTATTTTTTGCCGAGTGCAAGCCGGGTGCGCATTGACTTGCGGGACGGACGGGGCGTACAGGAGCGGCCGGAGCGGAGCCGCCCGGCCGGGATTATGTCGTTTGGGGAGAAGCTGGGATGCGGCCGGGGAGCCTATCGGACGGTCCTTGCCTTCAGGTCCTTCTTGTTCTCGTACATCCTGATGTCAGCCCGCTCGAAGACGGAGGTCACGCGGGCGTCGCCCTCGTACCGCGCCATGCCGCAGGCGATGCTGATGCCGCCCGTGAGGATGGCCTTCTCGTTGTGCTGGCGCATCGCCTCCACGAGCTCATCGATGCGGTCGAAATCCCTGCCCTGGGAAATCGCGACGAACTCGTCGCCGCCGAAGCGGAAGACGGCGCTGTGCTCGAAGATGTCGCAGATGATCCTGCAGGCGTCGCACAGGAACCGGTCGCCCGCCTGATGGCCAAGGCTGTCGTTGATCCGCTTCAGGTCGTTCACATCAAGAATCGTGAGCGCGAACTCGGGATGGCGGTTCTGTGCGATCTCGGTGTTGAGCCGATCCTCGATGTCGCGGTAGGCGTGGTTGTTCCTCACGCCGGTGAGCGCGTCATAGTTCGCCTTGGTCTGAGCCTGCGCAAGGCGCATGCTGTACTCCTGCTCCTGGCGCACGGACGAATCGATGTCAAGGATGCCCACGACCAGGCGCCGGCCCTCCGGCTCGTTCACCATCGCCGCCTTGAGCTGGATGTAGTTCGGCTTTCCGTTCATCATGAGCCGGTAGCTCAGCATGAAGCGGCCGCTTCTGGCGATTTCGGCGAGAACCTGCTCCTTGCTGAATCCGGAAAGGAAGCGCTCGAGGTCGTCCGGATAGACGAAATTGCTCTTATCGCGGGCCGATCCGAAGAAGTCGGCTCCCTTCTTGGCCAGCGCGAACGAGGCAAACTCCTCGCTGGAGCTGAATTCCCGGTAATCGCCCGACTCGGGATCCACGATGTACAGGCAGAGGAAATCCTGCGACAGGGCGTTCAGGCGCGCATAGGCGATCCGCTGCTCCTTGGCAAGCTCGACCGCGCGCCGCTCCCTGACCTGTTCGTCGACATTCATCACGCCGATGATGATGAAGCGCTCGTCATCCTCCAGGCGGGAGACCTTCATGGTGAAGTAGTTCGAACCGTGATGCGGCGAGAGCTGACGGTACGTCATCACAAACGCCTCGCTGCGGTCGAGCGCCTGCGTGAGCGAGCTTCTGCTCATGGCCGCGGAAAGAGCCGCACGGTCCTCGGGATGAACCAGCTGATTGATCGCCGCCAGGCAGCGTTCGAAGAAGTTCTCCCCCCTGCGCTCCTCGGCGAGCATGTCAGAGCCCCCGTCGGTGCGGTATTCAATGAACTCTCCGGTCTGGACGTTGACGTAGTACAGATCCGTATAGCCGCGCGCGAGCGCTTGGGCGATGCGCGTGTAGATGATCTTGCTTTCCTGGGCCCTCTCGTAGGCCACGCGGTTGCTCTCGCTTTCCCTGCGGATGCGCACGAACTCCGTCACGTCCCGGCACAGCCCGAGCAGGCGAACCTGCCCCGTCTCATCGATGAATTTCTGCTTTTGCGTCTCGAACCGCTTGGGATTGCCGGCGGCATCCGGCACGTCTTCGTAGAAAACGTAAGGCTCGTCCATCGAGAGCGCATTGCGGTCGTCCTCGACAAAGTGCGCGGCTGTTTTCGCATCGAAGATCTGGGCATCGGTGAGCCCCACGACCTGCGCCGGGCTCTGCTTGTGCGCGTAATCGGCAAACGCCTGGTTGCAGGCGATATAGATGCCGGTGTCGGCGGACTTGGCGAACACCAGGCCGGGATAGTTCTCCATGACAGCCGAGAGAATCGACTTGAGTTCGGCGATCTTGCCGGCGGCCCTGTCAGTCCCGGCTCCACTGGGGCTCGGGGCGGTTGTCTTCGAGTCTCTGGTGTTGGACATAGGCGGTCGTCTAAAAACAGGTCGGCTGCTGAACAGCAGGCGGGATGATGAATTTTATCAGCGATTGGACTGCTTTTGAGGCAAGACAATGCCCGCATTTCCATGCCGAGCCTTCTTTTGAGCTATGATCGAAGGGAAAACATCGCATTTTCCCTGCGGCAGCCCCTCGCGCGGTGATTCCCGACTGGGATCTGGACCGCGCCCGCCCCTTCCGCCGCGGCTGGGTCACTCTGAACGAAAACGACGAGCCGCAGGTCGTCATCTCGCGTTCAAGGTGGCTCTGAGCTGAGCGCTCCCGCGCGGGCTTCCCGCTGAAAATGCAAAGCTCCCGCCGAGGGCGGGAGCTTCTCCGAGGCCTCGTCCGAGGCGCCTTGCGTCAGTCGACGTGCTTGTCGACAAGACGGATCGCCTTCTGGGCTCCGGTGCTCACATGCTCGTAGGCGAAGGTCGCTCCCACGCCGAAATGCAGCATCCAGTCGGGGCGGCCGTCCACGGGAACCCAGTATCCATAGGCCCGGCCGAACGGACCGTCATAGGAAATGCTGACCGGCTTTCCGGTATCGGCGGCGTTGTTGAGCCGGCATCCCTCGTGCTGCTCTGGCTTGCCGAGATCGGCGCACCGGTTGCCGGGCACAAGACCGAACTGCGCGGCCTTCTTGTTCACGGCGATCATGACGCGGCTCTTCTGCGTGATCATGACCGGCTCGGGAAAGTTGTCAAACAGGGCGTGAAAACCAGCGATGATTTCTTCGTCTGTCATTTGTCTGGGGCTCCGGTTGTTTCGTGGGGCATTCGGAGCGTCCTGATGCGGACTGCTCCGAACATCGTGAAAACTTCAGCCCGTATATTACTTCGTTGCGCATCAGCTCCGCTTGAGCCTGGCGGGAAATTTGCCTGGCGGGAACCGAGGGCGGCAGAAAACGGCTTCTTCGTCCCGCTCGGCTGGCAGCGGGCGCTGCCGTGCGCGGCTGCAGCGCCCGTGCGTTTGCTCCGGCTTCTATTCGATTCGCTCGCCATGCAGGGCAAGATCGAGTCCCTGCATTTCCTCCTCGCCCGTCACGCGCAGGCCCATGATCCTCTTGATGCCGAGCAGGATCAGCGCGCTCATCAAGCCGCCGTACGCAAGCGTTGCCGCCACGGACAGAACCTGTATGCCGACCTGCGTCCACATCCCGGATTCCTTGATCGCGGTAGCAATGCGAACAGACCTGGACATAGAGGCATCTAGCATTTTTCCTCTTTTTTAGAAAAGGCTTAGCGCGAGAATAGCGCGAGTTGAGAGCACCGGTCAGTAAAGAACACGCGACTGCAGTCGCATGCTTTATCGTAAACGCTTCAGCGTTCCGACATTAGGCTGCTTTACTTCAGCCCTTGAGCCATCAGCAGATAGCCCAATCCTTGCAAGTTCCGACTTGCATTCAAGTCGCTGTGGGCTCGGAGACCACAGTTCGAACAGGTAAAACGATGCTTTTGCCGTTTCCCTATCGCTTGGCATCCCGAACACGTCTGTGATGTGTACCGGGGGTCAACCTCCATCACGCCGATGCCGGAGAGCATGGCCTTGTAGCGGATCATTTCCTGCAGCTGCCGGAACGGCCAGCGATTCAAGCGGGACCGCACGCGTTTTCCGGCCTTGATTCGCTCCCGGATGTGCGTCAGATCCTCCAGCACAAGAACCTGAATCCCGTGCTGACTGGCTTGATCGACTATCTGTCTGCTGATGCAGTGGTTGACATGCCTGACGTGGCGGCGTTCCCGGCCCGAAGCTTTGCGAAGGTGCTGTCTGGCACTTTGCGAGCCATTGCGCTGAAGCCGCGCACGGTGACCTAAATAACGGTCACGGTCATCTTTAATCTTTCCTCCCTTCCAAACCTTTCCGGTCGACATCGCCGCCGGATTGTTCTCTCCCAGATCGACTCCGGCGATCTGGCCGATGGTGATCTCAGTGAGCCCTTGAAGTCTTTCCTGCTTGATCTCAACAGAAATATGCAGAGCCCAGTAGGAATCCTTCCCCGACCTGACATGCAGAACAAGGTTGGATTCCTTGACTTTGCCAAGACCCAGCAGTTCCTGCTGTCGTTTCCCGGGGCAGAGCGTGACCTGCACGCGCTTGTCCACGGTTGCAATGGTTGCCGTCAGACCGTCAGCCTGGTAGCTGATCGTGTTCTTGTCCAGGTGAACGGACGGATTGCGGAATTTGATTTCCTTAAGCGGTTCATCCTTCGATTTGCGGGGGTGGCTGGCCATCTCCGTTTTGTACGCAGACGAGACCGAGCGGATTGCATTGCAGGAATACTGCGAACCCAGTTCGGGAATTCGCTCCCTGAGCTGCCTGTAGGCGGCATGGTGCAGATTGAAGCGCTGCCAGTTGCGCTGCTCAGGATGCTCACGAACAAAGGGAACCAGAAAATTGCAGGCATCCCGGTACGCCAGCCGAGTTCTCTCGAGCTTCTGGCTGACATCATCGGTGACGCTGAGCTTGACGCAGGCGGTCAAAACGACCGTCCCGGGAACAGTCAGCTTACCTGCGTCCCTTGATGTGTTCAGTCCTTTCGATGTAGCGCTTGATAGTTTCTGCGCTGACATTACCTGCCGTTCCTACGTAATACGATGGTGACCACAAATGTCCTCCCCAGAGTTGGTTCTTCAACTCGGGGAAAACCGTAAACAACTTTCGTGCAGTTGAGCCTTTCAGAATCTTCACTGCGCCAGCAATGGATTCCGAAGGCGGAAAACTAAGGAAAAGGTGGATGTGATCAGGCTGAATTTCCTTGGAAATCACCTTCCAGCCGCGTGTGACGCAAATTTCCTCAATCATCGTAGCCAGGGCAACCGATACCGAGCCGGTCAGTATCGGTTTGCGATACTTGGGACACCATACCACATGGTATGCCGTTTGATAGACGCAGTTCCTTTGAAATACGATGTCGACCATATTCGATCACTCAAGTTCATGGTGTATTGTACACAAAGGCAGCGGCAATTCCTCTCACGGCTGAAGCCGCAAGTTTCCTTGCCGCAAAATCTATGAATCCAAAAGAACCTTCTTGCTCCATAAATAGATGAGGGAGGAGGCATGCAGGGAGTTGCCGGTGCAATCTGCGCTCCAACAGGACCAGCGGAGCCCCGGCATGAAAGCCCTCACAAAATCAGAACTGATCGAACGGATCTTCGAGCAGCATCTCTCCATGTCAAACCGCGAGGCTGAGGGGGCTGTGAATGAAGTTCTCCGCGCTATTGTTTGCGCGCATGCAGTTTGTCCCCCTCTTCGGCCATGGTGCGGCAGGCACGCTTCCTGGCCGTCGCGGCAATCGCCTGTGCGCCGCCTGATCTGATCCTCTCCGTGATCCAGTATTTCGTACCGATTTTGTGCGAAAAATCCATTTTTATCGGAGTAATCGGCAAATGAAGCTGTGACTCTTTATTTGCTGCCTCGTGCGCGGCATTAGACAGTAGACTATCAAAGGATTATGAAATTTATCTATTTAAAACAATAGACTGCAGAACGATTCGGCTACAATCCACGGAATCGGCGGGGCATTTTGCCCGTGAGTCGTCCTACTCAATTATCCTAAAAATGTATTGTATTTTCCGTCAAATGACGTGAATTCGTGTGAAGATTCCCCGAAAGGTTTACAATCAGAACATTGTTAACCAGTTTTGCGAGAAGAGAAATGACGCCTCCGATCCAACGCACCAATTCCTTCGTGATGCCTCAACAGGTGGAGAATCCCACCACTGACAACGTCCAGCGGACGCGCGACGACTCGGCCATCGAGCAGTCCCATCCGCAGCTCGAACCCCAGAACCGGCCTGTCAGCCCGCGCAACGCGATCGTGCAGTGCCTGAAGGGCGAGAAGGTTCCGAGCGAGCTCAACCTCAAGGCGCCTCCCGAGGGCTTGACGGCGCAGGATCAGAAGCGCGCCGTTGCGGATGCGGTCAGCAAGATCGCCGCCAAGCTCGCCGAAGGCGTCCCGCAGCAGGCGACGACGCTCGGCTTTGCGTTCGGCGAGGATAGCTACATCGAGCTTCGCACCGACGGCGAGGGCGGCATGTTCCTTTCCGTTGACGGCGGCAAGGAGATGAAGATTGACGCGCAGGATCTTCCCGCAAATCTCGGGCAGCGCGTGCAGGCCGACCAGCTCGCCCACCCCGACATGTACAGCTCGCAAACTGAACTGCCCGCACAGACCAAGGCCGTGGTCGACGCCTTTGCCGACCTCATCAGCGGCAAGAAGGTGCCCTCGAAGATGACGATCGTCGATCCGCTCACCAACCAGGCTTCGCCCGCGATGAAGCTTGACCT
>Ga0265298_10005014_pt1 | contig 16750 bp, 8 predicted proteins | sample AusTroGonzalo_MG_3_FD_193486 | JGI IMG/M metagenome (GOLD analysis project Ga0265298, IMG submission 193486) | Bovine rumen microbial communities from tropical cattle in Woodstock, Queensland, Australia - Gonzalo_01 | ecosystem: Host-associated > Mammals > Digestive system > Stomach > Rumen ... | reverse complement strand
GTTTCTTGTCCAACCGCCACCGATAGCGGCTGCTCCCACTGCTTGGCAAGTCAGAGCACCGTCGCCTTGAATCGTAAGTGTTTTGTTTTCTGCACCACGGATAGCAGGATTGCCATCACTATATCCATTGATGCTGTTCGTAGTACCCTCTGCCAAGATGATAGTAGCATCTCCCACGCAGGTAAGACCCGCGCCATTCAATTCGGCAGAACCTAAACCATTCGGATTAATAGTTGCACTACTCAATGTAATGGTAGCGCCGTCTGCAATAGAGAGTTGATAGTTTGCGCTATATACGCCGGTTAGTACAGCTCCATCTTCAAACGTCGTAGCCTCGGTAATGAGCGACAAATCATAAACTTTTGGTGTCGGGTCAACAGGAGCCGAACCGCTGCCCGTGAAACGCAACTCGCATAGTTGCATGCACTCTCCGTATGCAGGCTCATACACTTTGAAACGGAAATACTTATATGTACCTGCCTGATCCAAAGTAAACGCAAAGTCTTTGAAATCAGCGACTTCCATTTTGTTATCATTTGCAACAGTAGCAATGGTAGTCCATCCGTCCGTTGCATTGGCTTTAGCCTTAATCTCCCACGAGCGCGGATTGCGTCCTTGCCCCCACTGCACATTATCATTACCGGTAGTTAAGATATAACCGGTTACTGCAATCGGATTAGCGGCTTCAAAATCTACCCACCAGCAAGCTTCAGACTCACCGGTCGGTACGCTTTTATAGTTGTTATCCGTGCACCATTTGGTCCAGTTCACCTGCTCTTGTCCCGAAGCGAACAAACCATCTACCAATTTAGCATGTCCTTCTCCATCAAATCCACCGCTACCGGCTGTTGCCGTAAATCCGGCATAGATGGTCGGCTCTTCTGGATCTTGCGGATCGGGTTGCGAACCACCGCCGCCGTGCAGCTCATCGAAACCAGTAGAAGCATATCTGTCGAAAAGTACATTGAGATTACCACTCGAGTTAAGTTCATTTTCTGTCAGGTAACATCCCGCGCCGTACGCTTCAATGAAAGCAGCATGTCCCACAGGATTGTTCTCATTGGCGTAACCATAGAGCACACCGTATGATACCGGCTGATAGGCACCGTTCTGCCATTGATAGATACGATAAATCTCCATTTGTTCCGGAGTTTTTCCATATTGGCTAGCTACATTATCACCTACATAAACATCATAGCTATTATTTTGAGTATAATAGTCTACGAACTCGATTTTCCACGGACCGACAGGGTTATTGTTACCCACCATAGGCCCCCCGAACCAACTCAACTGACAATATTGGTTTTCCGTCGGATAGGCCGGATTACGGCTACAGTCATAGCAGTACGCAAATTCCGCTGACATAGAACTCGGTTGCGGAGCCGGTGCTACGTTTACCGTACAAGACGCACTTCTATCATCCGAGGTCTCATTGGTACCGTTTGTTGCAGTAGCGGTGATGGTAGCGGAACCTGCTGCTACAGCAGTTACCACACCGTTAGCAACCGTTGCCACAGCCGTATTGCTGGAGCTCCAAACCACGGTCTTGTCCGTAGCATTGTTCGGACTAACGGTAGCAACGATCGTCTCCGTTTCGCCGCCTATGGTCAAATCAATCAGGTTCTTGTCCAAAGCAACACCGGTGACATTCACCTTATCATTCGAATAGGTATATTGGAAAATGATATTATTCAAATCAGAGAAATCATGTGTCACCGTTCCATAGTTGTACGTGGTCAGTGAACTGTTAGAACGAATTGTTATTCCCGCACAACCGGCAATCGTATAACCGTTAGAAGGAGTACTATATACACCTAAATCACTCGCTGCTCCGTTCGTGTTGTACTTGTTTCCGGAGAACGTACAGTTGATTACACGGATTTCACCTCCGTTCACACCTATTGCACCTCCATAGTTGGCACTCGAAGCGGTTGTGTAGTTGTTTGTGAATGCACAGTGACCAACGAATAAACTACCCCTGTAGTTATTTATCGCTCCACCGATTTCACTGGAGTAGTTTCCGCTGAAAGTGGTATTGATAGCATACATCTTTGCGCCACTACCATTCTCAATGGCTCCACCACCTTGGTTAGAACCATCCGTATGGTTGTTGCTAACGGTACAGCCATCAAAGATCAAAGTACCATAATTGCGGATAGCACCACCACCGGCATTCAGGTCAAATCCGTTGAGCGTCACATTCTTCATCGAGATAGTAGCCGATGACTGAATGTAAAGGGCTCGGTTTCCTGAACCACTGAGTGTGTAGCCATTACCATCAAGGATGACTTTCACATTGCTAATGGTCACCTGTGAGGACCAAGTAATGTTGCTTGTCAGCCGGACATTATTGCCAGCAGTCAAAGCAGTTTGAAGCGCCGAGAAGGTAGAGACCTCCGTGTACGTCTGCGCTCCTACGTCCATCACTGCCAACATCAGCAGCGCGAACATCGAGAATAGTTTCAATTTTCTCATAATGTTAATTTTTTGGTTAATAAATTATTGTTAATGTATTTGTGTTCAAAATTTCGTGCAAAGTTATAAAAAAATAAACACGCACGCAATATGCGCACGCATTTTTTTATTTATTGTTACAAAAAATTTACGTATTGTTACATTTTTTTTCAGAGCAAATTTAGAGCCATAAACGGTAGCATTTAGCTGTTTTGGGGGATGAAATCGCAGCTTTTTGACCGTAAAGGCCCCTACAATCGGAGGCAAGTGCCAGGAAAGAGCCAAGCAACCCGATAATGATTGATTTTTACCGCTACTTCTTCCCTTTCCCCCACTCTCTGGGACTGAGACCGGTTTCCTGGGTGAAGGTGCGGGTGAAAGAAATACGGGATGAGAAACCGCAAGCATCGGCGATGTCCTCCAGTTTTCGTTCGGGACTTTTCCGGAGCAGATGCTTCGCTTCCTCAATGCGGTAACGGTTGACGAACTGATAGAACGTACAGCCGTAAGAATCATTGATGAATTGGGACAAATAGGTCCTATTCATCGGAAGAATCTCGCGCAAATCCATCAATTGGAAATCCTGACGAAGATAAGGTTTCTGCTGCTCCATCCAAGACTCCAGAACACGGACATATTCCGACTGACTGGCTTCGTCTGCAAGGCCGTCGGCACTATCGGATTGCTCTACAGAAAGACCGTTGAAATCGGAGGAATCACTCTGTTCCTGCCAAGGGTTCTTCCGGAAAAGGATCTGGTCCGTGCCATAGATGAGCATGAAGATGACGAACCACTGCTGCGTAAAGCCGCGTGCGTGACCGTGACCGGAGCATATATAGACGTAATTGGCACCGATAATAAGCAGCATGATGCAGTACCGTATGATCCACTGCACGTCTATATTATCCATGGAGGAGTAGTTATTCTCGCACCACACCCGGTATGCGCGTATATGCATGAGTGTGATGACCAGGAGCGCATAGGGATAGAGCGCGATGAGCGGCCATAGGTTAAGAGGTACTATATAGTCTAGAAAAACCAAGGCAATCATCGGTAATAACTGCCACGCTATCGTCTTGGGCGTGAGCCATCCGGGACGAAGCGTTTCCGTCGGATAGAGAACCATCACCCAACCTAACAGATTGCCGATAAGCAGTTCATGCACCGATAAATGTTCGGCACCCATGTTCATCACCTGCAGCGGCGCCACCAGATAACAGATGAGATAAGCCAGGTCGCCTATTCCCCATGCCAGCAGCACGTATCCCCATATCCGGCGGAGCCGTATTCCTTCGGTATGACGGAAGATAAGCCACGCGCTTGAGATAGCCACCACGGACGTGGCTATATTAAACATAGGTGTGAACAGGACATCGAACTTATAATCATCAATGAACTGCGACAAGTACGTGCTCGCACCGTTTATAAGGACAAGCACCAATCCGAACAACACTTCCGACCGATAGTCCCGCCAGAGTTGCAAAATATCCGATGAATGCGCTGTTTTCATAGATTTTTTGATTTCGAGTGCAAAGGTACGAAAAAAAAATGACGTGAGCAAATTTCACGTCATTTTTTTAGCAGTTCCAAAAAGAATACGAGGTCAATGGATGACCTCGTATTCTATGTTTTGTGAAGGAAGGATATAATCCGATGTGATGCGCACGTTATCCGATGAGGCAACGGCCTTTCGGATCTCGTAGGTCTGTTCCTCGCCCGGCAACAGTCCGCATAGGGAACGCTCCGCACGCACGCCGTTCACCGTCACATAAGCGTCACGATAGATAGGCGCGATGCCGGTGTTACGCACACGTATACGGCTGTCCTCTCCGTTCGTCTCGCACGCGACAATAGCAAAACGGTAGCCCGATGCGATGCCGGCCTCCGTTACACGCTCCGGCGAGAAATAGGCGCCACGGGAAGCATCATTGCAGATGACAAAAGTCATGTGATACTTGCCTGCCGCCTGCTCCCATGTGAAGCCGTACATGCCCTCCGGATTGAGGAAGTTGAGCTGGTCATCCGGCGTATAATAACTGATCTCTCCGCCGCACACCCCACTCCGCCAGCGTTCCATACCGCTCCACTGCCAGCAGCGTTCGTTCCAGCCGTCGCCTTTCGACAGTTCATGCTCGGCGTGCATGAACGTGTCATCAAACAGGCCGAACGCCAGGTCCTTTGTCTGCTCATGGGTGCACACATCCGAGTAGTACTCATCACCGGCATCGATACTGGTCAGCCAAGGGATGGTCAGCACCTGAGACAGATGAACGAACAAGTCACGCTGGTAGGTTCTCGTCGGGAAATTGCGTCCGAACTCCGGCTTGGTACCATAGGTATGTCCTTCGCCCCAATGGCCGAATCCCACCTCGACAAAAGCCAGACGGGGATCTTTGTTATAACGCTCCGCCAGATCGCTGTAGAACTGCTTGACGAACCACTGCAACTCACTGTGACTCCAGTCCGGATACCAGGTCGGACCATCTCCGCCGGGATTGGCCGCATAGGTCTCCTCATAATCCGGCAACGCACGGATATAATCCGGTACGTACGTGGCCCCTTTCACGCCGATACAATTGGTGCGGTTGGAGGGATAGCACAGCGGAAAACGCACAATCATCTGATGTCCGCGTGCCGCCGCTGCCGACAGTTTGTCCTCCAGGTATGACCAGTCATAGGTTAACCGGCCGTCCGTCTTGCCTGTCACCAGTTTGCAGGGCTGGATATATGAGAACTCCAAGGCGATCGCATCGCCATGCGTGGCGTCCAAACGCTCCGCCTGTTCGTTCCACAGCACCATGCCCGTCATGGGCTGCACGTGCGTTACGCAGCCGTCCAAGGGCACCGCTTCGTAGCTTGCATCACTCTTCCGGCCGCAGCTTGTACAGGCCAAGGCCACCATTGACATCAAAAAGATTTTTTTCATTGTTTGCATGATTAACTATTGGTTTGGATTTATTGCAGCGGTGTCAAGGGATAAACGACATTGACGATAAAGATGTTCGCCGCCAGGATGATGAGGTTCATCAGCAGACCGATGCGCATGAAGTCCACGAAGCGGTACCCGCCCGGGGCGTAGACGAGCATATGCGTCGGAGAGCCGATAGGCGTAGCAAAACTGCTGCTGACGCTGATCATCAGGGCGATAAGGAACGGATACGGCTCATAGCCCAACTGCGTCGCGGCATGATAAATGATGGGGAAGAACATGGCACCTGCCGCCGTATTGGAGATGAACTCCGTGATGAAGGTCGCTACGAAACAGATGGCGGTCATGACCACGATAGGATTCGAGCCGCATACATCCAGTATGCCGTACGCCAGTCTTTCGGCGATACCTGTCTTCTGGATAGCCAGACCCAGAACGACCGAACCGGCAAAGACCATGAGGATCTCCCAGTTGATGGATTTCATCGCCTGGTCGGGCGTGCAGCAGCGGAAAATCAGCATCGCAATCGCCGCCAGGAAAGCACACTCCAACAGCGGCAGCACCTTGAGTGCCGACAGCACCACCATCGCCAGCATGATAAGCGAAGAGATGATCGTCCTTTTACCGATGTTCGGCAACTGGTCCGAATCGTAGAAATACAGTTGCGATTTGAGTTGCTCGGTATTGATATTGAGTCGCGGCGCGCACTCTAGCAGCAGCATGTCTCCGGCGTGCAGTTTCACCTCATGCGGCGACTGCTCGATACGCTGGCCGTAACGGGCCACCGCCACCAGGGTGATGTTATTGTCTTTCTCAAACGTGGTGTCGCAGATGCGTTTGTGGATCAGACTGCTGTTCAACGCGATATAAGCGGTGCGCAGCTTGCGGTCTTTTTTCACCTCGTCTTTCGTGAACACCGGCTTGTCGGAAGTCACAAAGCCATGACTTTTGCGCAAGTCCAGCAGTTCGTCTATCTGCCCGGCAAAAACCATACGGTCACCGCCCATGACCGGTTCGTCATCCGGTACCGGCGAGATGACCTCGTCGTAATGGATGATCTCAATCAGTCTGCCGCCACGCACATCCTTCAGACCCAATTCAGCGATAGTCTTGCCTATATTCGGGTTATCGGACGGTACCAGCATCTCCACCGTAAATTCGGACATGTCTTCGAATGCATCATCGGGCGTCTTGCGGTCCGGCAGCAGACGGCGCATCGCTATGATGCTCAGCACTCCGACCGCCAGGCAGAAGAGACCCGGGATAGCGGTTGCCATGATGTTCATCACCTCGCCGGTATTATGAGTATACAGACCGGAGATGATCAGGTTCGGCGGCGTACCGATGAGCGTACACACGCCGCCCATGCCCGAAGCGTAACTCAGCGGGATAAGCAGTTTGGACGGCGAGATGCCTAATTTCTTCGACCACATCTTGACGATGTTCACGAACAGCGCCACCACCGTCGTGTTGCTTAGGAACGAACTCAACGCCGCTACCGGCAGCATCAGACGCAGCACGGCACCCGGATAGGTTCGCGGCTGTCCCAGCAGGTTCTTCACGATCCATTGCAGCACGCCGGTATGCATCAGACCCGCCACCACGACGAACAGCACACCGATGACAACGACCGAGGTGTTGCTGAAACCGGAGAAGGCTTCCTTGGCATCCAGCACGCCGGTGACGAACAGGATGGCGATAGCTCCCAAAAAGACCAGATCCGAGCGCAACTTGGTAAAGAGGAGGATAGTAAACATGCCCAGCACCGTAAAAATGGTTATCCAAGCATGTATGGAGAAACCCCAAAACATCAGTTCATTTTCCATTCCTGACATCCTCCTTTATTCTTTATCAGATTTTGCTTCGGCGTCAGCTTCTGCTTTGTCATGCTCGTCGTGAGCGCTCATATTGGTGATAAAGAGTTTGACCACGCGTTTCGTGATGAAGGTATGACGCACAGCCTGCTGCACCTTGTCGCCTACAGAAGGAGCACCGTCGGCCGCATTCTGCGCATTAGCCAATTGTGCCTCCACCTCCTTTTCGCGCAGGTCAATCTTGGTGCGCAGGCTCTCCGGAGCATGCTTATACAAGTAATTATAGCACGGGATGGTGGCCTTCATGATATAAGGCGTGAGGAAGGTGGTTACCACACTGGATGCCACGATAATCGGATAGAGCGCAGGGTTGGTCACATTCAACGAGTTACCCAGGGCCGCGATGATGAACGAGAACTCACCGATCTGCACGAACGAGAAACCAGTCTGCATGGCGTCCTTCATCGTCTCACCACCCCACCAGCAACCCAGTGTGCCGAAGACGATCATACCGACAATAATCACCACGCATACCAAGAGGATGCTGGGCCAGTACTCCACCAAGTTGGCAGGATTGATCATCATACCTACAGAAACAAAGAAGATAGCGGCAAACACATTCTTGAGCGGCGTCATCAGCTTCTCGATGCGATGCGACTCAATCGTCTCTGCCAGGATCGTACCCATCACGAATGCACCCAGCGCGGCGCTGAAACCGGCAGCCTCCGCCGTCAGCACCATACCGAGGCACAGACCCAATGCGAGAATGATGAGCGTCTCGTCATTCAGGTAGTTCTTCACCTTGCGCAGCAGCGTCGGGATGATAAGGATACCGAAGACGAACCACACCGTCAGCGTGAGGGCCAGCACACCCACTTTCTTGAGCAGCTCAACGCCTTCAAACTGATGCTTGATAGCGATACTGGACAGCAACACCATCAGTACCACCGCCACTACATCCTCGATGATCAGGATACTCGTTGCGCCCTTTACGAAACGCGCTTTGCTCAGACCGGCCTCTTCCACCGCCTTCATGACGATGGTCGTACTGGACATACAGAGCATACCGGCCAGGAAGAGGGAGTTCATCATGTCCAACTCCGCCAACTTACCTACTCCGTATCCCAACAGCATCATACCGCCGATGATAGTGAGCGCACCGATAGCCGCCACTTTACCGCTGGTGATGAGATTCTTGATACGGAACTCCAGACCGATGCAGAACAACACGAACAGCACGCCGATGTTGCCCCAAGCCTCTACGTTCTCATGGCTGACAAGCGTCTCGCCACTCACGTACGGACCTACCAGCAAACCGGCTACGATGTATCCCAACACCACCGGCTGCTTCATTAACTTGAACAGCAGACTTACAACACCTGCCGTAATCATTAAAATGTAAAGGTCATGTACCATAATTTTTTTAAGTTATTTTTATTTTATATTTTTCGTGATTTCGTAATCTCGTCATCTCGTGATCTCGACCAAAGTCATTTTCCATTTTCAATTCATCAGAACGGATATCCGATTCCGAAATTGACGCGAAGGGCATCCAATGCGGACGGAAGGTTGAAATAGGTTTTAATGGGCTGATTGTAGTCCGGCTGATAGGTCTTCTTGTCATACCGGTAGGTCTGATAAGGCGCATGGATCGCCACACCAAGGTCCACACGAATGACGAGTCCGTCAAAATCAAGTCGCAATCCCGCACCGGTACCTAACGCAATCTGCTCCAGGAAATGAGGATTATTTATAATGCCGTCGTAAATATCATCATGCAGTTCGAAACGCTCCCTGTAATCCGTGATGCCTGCTGCTTCATACAGCGATCCTGACTGCATCCAGTTCCACACGTTGCCGGCATCGACAAAAGCGGCTCCGTACAGTTTCCATACGATGGGGAAGCGGAACTCAAAATTACCTTCCAACTTGACATCGCCGGCATGGAAGAAGTTCTGATTATACTTGCTGCTATAGAAGTTACCGGGTCCGTAGGCGTACGGCGCCGCACTACGCATACTGTTGGGGCCGCCGGCATAGAAGGCTTCGGACAGCGGTGTACCGGATACACCGCCCGTCGGGATGTTCGCACCGGCGAACAGACGGGTAGCGAAACATATCTGGTCCGTAAGATTGAATTTATTACGCAACTCGAACGTCAGTTTGACAAACTGGTTGAATACGATGCTGCCTATATGCTTGTCGGCTTCGTTCCACTTATGTCCGAACGCGCAATAGATAGCATTGATGAGGTTGCCGGACTCCTTGACGCCAAGGTCCAGCATTGTGTTGACCGCCCGTTTGGAGCGGTGGTTATTATAGATGAAGTTATAGCCGATGGAGGGCACGAACTCATCGCCTGCGATCACTTTGAGCAGTTGCGGGAACTCCGCCGTCTTGTCCAACAGGTCATATGACTCGGCTTTCATCAGCACCACGGAAAGCGAGAAAGGCGTGAAAGCATGGGTGATGTAACTGGAGCGCGGCGAACGGATGAAATAGGTGAACGAGCCGGACAACTTATGCACACCGTACCCTCCGGCGATGTTCTCATACTGATAGCCCATCATATAGCGTGTGTCGCCCTCCGGGTTATGATCGCCGGTCCAATGCAGATAGGGGAAGATGAGCGAGGCGTTGACACCCAGCTTATAAGTGTCGGTCTTCTTCGGGTCACCCGGATGGCGGTTACGCAAGGCCCAGTAATAAGCGCCGTTCGCCTTGACGGTGAAGGTCTCACCGTTACCCAGAAGGTTTTTGATGGAATGGGTCAATGTCAGGTTCGGACCGAGACTGTTGTTGGAGCGCCATGCGACATCGGCGTCTGCCGTCAGCCCGTAGGTACGGAAGAGACTATCCGATTTGTACACCTCCTGACGGCGCCATTCTTTCGTAGCACGCACGCCGAGACCGGACTTGATCAGTTCACCCTCGAGAATATTGTTATAGTCCCGCTGTCCGAACGCACGCAGGGACACCATGCCATCCTTGGTCAGTTTGTATTCGGCGGATATATTGTTGATCAGACCTACGTTCTTGTACGCATCAGGGTTGTCAGACAGCGCAGCCCCTACCGAAAGACGGAGGCGGTCATTGAAGAACGACTTGCTGATCGCTATGTTCAGGTCTTTGGTATCTCCGCTGGCACGCTGGGTTGTGCCGCTGCTGACATCTATATCGATAACTTTGCCGCGCTTGGAATTGACCATGGCAGCATTGATTCGGCTGTTGATGATACTAGTCAGGGCATATCCTTCTTCATGGGCGCTGACGTTACTCTCGCCCATGTACATGCCTGTTGCCAGCAAGGTCGCCGCCAGTCCTTCACGGGTATCCTCATCGACAGCGGCCAGTTCCTCCGTGATGGTCTCATCTTCGGGTGCCTCCAGGAAGAAACCGATGGAATGCAATCCAATGGAATCCACCACACCGTTAACCCGCACACCGGTCCGGAAATCCACCATACGAACATCCTCGCCCTCCGATTGTGAGGACGCTTTCACCTTCTGTGAAGCGGATACATCCAAGAGAGTCTGGCCGATAGGTCCCCGGAAGGTAATATGACTGCCGGAATCGACATGAAACGGCATGACGGGATAGGCCTTGGGCGAATAACGGATGAAACCGTCATCCACGTTGATGCGTCCGCCTAACAGCAAGGTGTCCTCCGCCATCTCGTAGCGCACATTGACGGTACCGTACGGTTTGACCTGCGCCAGATTCTTCTTATCAATAGGATATGTGATGTCCGTGGTCGGCAGGATGGTGACATTCACATCCGCCACTATGCTGTCCATCGGACCGGTGACAGAGCCATGTATATCGGCGGCGAACTCACCATAGACCGGCAGCGGACCGTCTTTGGGCAACTTGACCGGCACCAGACTGTCAGCCGCTATCATGATATCCATCCGCATACTATCGAGATCCAGTCCGCCGGTGAAGGCGATAAACGTGCTATCCGCACCATAGACCTTCAAGCCGTTGAGGTCAATATGGTTATGCTCCATGATGATAGGCGTCTCATCCAGACTGACGCCTGCTTCATAAGGTTTGTACTCCGCCCGTATGCCGATGGGTTGCACCTCGGCGGAGATGTCTTTCTTGAGCGGCAGTCCGTCAACCGATGCGCTGGCTTTCACCGCACCATGGATGGCTATATCCTTCATGTTGATCAGGCCTTCCACGATATCCAGCGGTATCTCGTCCGTTTGCACCTCTGCGTATAAGGCATCCGTATAGTCTTGCGAAGGGGATAGACGAAGCGTTATGGCACGGCTGCCTAAGTCCATTGCATCGTAGGAGAGGCTGTCCAGTATCAACCGGCCGTCACCCTGCACACGGTTCTGCTCCCTCGTCAACTCCATGCGTAACGCGGCATCTGTGCGCAGGCCGTAGACGCTCATCGCTCCGTCCGTCAGACGTGTGTCGGCATTGAGCGAAGCGTCCGCCTTGCCTTCCGCCATCGTCACACGCATCGCCGCCTTGGCTGCAGGCAGACGCAGACCGGTGGACTCAATGCTGCTATCAGCCGGTTGCATGCCTATCTCAGGGATTGATGCATCTACCGCTACTGTTGTGCGCAGCGAGTCGGACAGGAGGGACAACGCCACTGTGTCTATCTCCAGGCCGGTACGCGCAATGAAAGGCTGTGCAGGACTGCCCTGGGTGAGCACGATTTGCGCGGCCATGTCAGGAATCAGACTACGCACCGTGTCCAATGGGGACAAGTCAGACAGCTGTAACTGGAAGCCAGACAAGCGGTTGCTGAAGGCGGACAATTTGTCCACCATATGCATCACGTGCATCGGTGTCTGTACCTCCGCATACAGGCCTTGAGTGGCTATATCCAAAGAGGTGGTGTCGGCCGTTGCGAAGTGAAGCTCCAGACTATTGACCGCAATATCTTCATCGGCCACGTGAGCACGTACCGAACGCAACTGAGCGTAATAGTCGGCCTTCATCCGCTCCGGCATCATGAAATCCGTGACACGGAACTGATGTTCGGTCTGTGCGCTCACTTTGATCCCGCCATTTTTCATTTTCACCGGCAAAAGCAGATCACCTGCTACAGTCCGGTTGGCCAGTTCGGCCTCCAAATGCAGACCGGAGACGTCTATCTCATCGTAGACAGCGTCCGCCAGGTGCATCTTCACCTGAGCACGCATGGCACGTGAATGAGGATCCAATCCCCTACCCTCTGCATCTACCTCACCTGCAATCACCACGCGGGTGCTATCCGGCAGGAAAGAGGCCATATCGACTTTCTCTATCTCAGCATGCAGGGCGTACGCCTCGTCGTCTATGTCATAGAAGCCTCTCAACTGCGCCTTGCTTCCGCGAAAATCCGCATCGCCGGCCACCTCCACCCGCATCTTACCCAGGTCCATGCGGGTGGCAGACAGATCCGCCCAAACGCCCATTTCGGCCGAACGGACGTAGAGACCGTTGCTGGTGATCATGTTACGGTTCAGTTCTACACTCGCACCGCCGTACAGGGTATCCACCGGCATGGAGAACGTACCTACAGCCAGTTGCACACCGCCGATCATGAGCCGGCGCGCATCGTACGTATTACCGCCTACGTCCACAAGCACATCCGTCAGGAGCGTGCGCGTAGCAATATCCAGCCCGACGGGCGTTAGCGCGAAGTGTATATTGCGCAACTCGCCGTCCTGCACATCGAAAGCCAGTTTGAGAGGCGCAGGCTCCTCTTTCACGGTCGTCGTATCCGGCGGCGTGCTCCGCAGATCGATACCGCAATAAACATCATACAAACGCAGACCATGGAGCGGATAACGTCCCTCAGCGATGTTCAAGTCCGGACTGGCTAATGCCAGATGACCGACAATCGCATCCACCCCTACGGTGGCAATGAGGCTGTCGGAATGGAAAGTGGTCTTGTCCAACTGCAAGTGATGCACCTCAATCGGAACGGACAACAGGTCACTGATGCTCTCTATCTTCCGGTGCTCATTCTTCATGGTTGCACTCAGCCGCAAAGTCTGAATGCAAGCCAGGGTGTCGTGTCCGCGATGACCGACAAAGAGGCTGTCTATCTTCACCTCCAGCGGCAGATCCGCTTCGCCTTTATACGCACGATAGAACACCATCGGCGAATGATGGAAGGGAGACAGATAGAGCCCGCCGAGGTCTATATCCATGCCAGTCTGTTCGTTCGCCACCTCTACACCTTTCTCAATGGCCATCGAGCGCAAAGAAGGCACATAGAGCACGCACGCTACTGCTCCTAACAGCAACATCACCGCCCCTATAGCTATGCCTGCTAACGCAAGCGGTACACCCCACAAAAGCCTCCCAAGTTTCAAAAAGCTATCTCCTAAAAGTTCTTCTGAACACCGAATTTCAAACCGTATAATCCCGGAACAAACTGATTGGCCAGCAGGTTGCGCAGTTTGCCGGAGAAGATAATCACATCATTGGTGTACTCGTTATATCGTGCACCTGTCTCCGTATCCTTATAGCAGAACGTCGTGCCGCTATATCCGGCAGAAAGAATAGAAAAGAATATCTGGAACGTACTCTTGCGGTTGAAGCGGTAGGTGATGACCGGCGACACCTGCACGCCATAGGTGATGCTATGCCGCAAGCCGTCATAATCCGTGCCGGTCACCGTTCCGTCAGACACACGCGGGAACTCCATCCCTGCGTATAAGTGCGCCTCTATCCATATACCCACCTTGTCATTGAAGATAGTCTTGAGGCGGTAGCGCATATAGGGAGTCACATTCCAGCTGCCCTGGCGGACACGCAGATCCTGCTCCACTTTGGCCTCGTCAAAAACGGTACTGGTATAAGTGGTAAAAACATCCTGATAACTGCCGCCGACGCGGAGTCCGAGATAAAGACGCTCCTTCAGTTTCCACCCGATCTCGGGTTCAAACGCAATCGACCAACCGTTCTCCTTACGGGTGGAACGTGAGTCATGGTGGAAGTAGATATCGAAATTATATCCGTAGTAGAGTTTCTGTTTCCATACGGGAATCGAAGAAACAACCGGCGCCGCGGCGCTATCCTTAACTATCTCCGGCGATCTTGATTCGCCGGCTACAGCCGCTACCGACACCAGTCCTTCTGCAAGCGGATCATTCTGCTGTGCCTGTACGGACATAGCGCCGAGCACCAACAGAGCAATAAGCCAATTCGTTCGTTTCATGCTATATGATTTTTTAGCACATTAAAGAAGTTTCAATATATCCTGCTCTATCTCCTCGGGAGTAACAGTCGGCGCATAGCGTTTGACCACCTGTCCCTGGCGGTCCACCAGGAACTTGGTGAAGTTCCACTTGATATCATTGTCATTCTTCGCCGTCTTGCTGATGAATTTGAACATCAATGCGCTCATCTTGGCTTTCAAGCCTTTGTGCGCCTCTGCCGGTGCTTCGTTCTTGAGCCAGGTGAAGAGCGGCTCCGCTTCATCGCCGTTCACTTTGATCTTCGCAAACTGCGGGAACGACACTTTGTATTTCAACTGACAGAAAGTCACGATCTCCTGCTCCGAACCCGGCGCCTGACCGGCAAACTGGTTGCACGGGAAATCAAGGATCACCAGTCCCGCCTCACTGTGTTTCTTATACATATTCTCCAGCCCCTCATATTGCGGCGTGAAACCGCAACCCGTAGCCGTATTAACCACTAACAGGACCTTGCCTTTGTATTTCGACAGACTGACCGGCTGCTTCTTGGTGTCCAACACCTGGAAATCATAAATCTTCATAACTTATAAAGCATTAGAAGTGAATAAATAATCAAAATCGCGTGCAAAGGTACAAAAAATAATTGACATGGACAAGAGTTATTGCAATTTTGCAACAAAATGAAGATTTTTTTTGCCATATTAGATTTTTTTTGTACCTTTGCAAGCGAAATGAGTCACTTAATCAAAATCCGACAAATACTATGTTACACATTCATGAAGAAGCAGCCCGCTGCCTGCTATGCGAAAATGCCCCTTGTGGAGCAAAAGCCGCACGTGCCATCCGTGCACTCCGTTTTGACAATCTCTGGACTGCCCGTGAGTTGTTCGATCAACTGAATGATGCCGAGATAGAGGCGGCAGAGAAAGCGTGTATCCATTATGACAGACCGATCCGTATAGCGGAGTTGAAGAACCACTGCGTTGACAGAACTAATACTGCTAACACAGAAAATCTCCCCTCTCTGGAATTGAATTTCTGTGACATGGTATGCGAGAACCCGTTCTTCTTAGCGAGTTCGGCTATATGCACCAATTACGAGATGGTGGCACGTGCGCTGGAAGCCGGTTGGGCGGGGGTATTCTACAAGACTATCTGCAAACAGGACATCCGCGAGGTGAGTCCGCGTTTCGACGCCGTACGCAAGGAAGGCACGCCGTTCGTTGGCTTCCGCAACATGGAACAGTTGAGCGAGAACCCCTACACGATGGACTTCGACATCCTCCATCACCTGAAAGTGAACTACCCGAGCAAGCGTATTATCGCGTCCATCATGGGGCAGACCGAAGAAGAATGGGTGGAGTTGGCAAAGATGGCGGAAGACGCAGGCTGCGATGCGGTGGAACTTAATTTCTCCTGCCCGCAGATGAAGCTCACGGGGCTCGGCTCCGACATCGGACAGAACAACGAGTTGATTCTGTTCTACACGTCATTTGTGCGCGACGCGGTGAAAATCCCCGTTATCCCGAAGATGACACCGAATGTGCGGGAAATGTCTACCCCCGCACTGGCTTGTTTCTATGGCGGTGCGTCCGGCATCAGTGCCATCAACACCATCAAATCCATCACCATGAGCCACGACGCCGAGGTAAGCGACAAAAAGACCGTCAGCGGTTACTCCGGCAAGGCGGTCAAGCCGATCGCCCTGCGCATGATATACGAGATGACGGGTAACCCGATGTTGCACAAAGCCGGTATAGAGAAGCATTTGGATATCAGCGGAATAGGCGGTATTGAGACCTGGCGCGATGCATTAGAATTTATCCAACTTGGGTGCCGCAACGTGCAGGTATGCACCGCCGTCATGCAATACGGTTACCGCATCATCGACGACCTCATTCTCGGTCTGCAGCACTACATGCAGGAACGCGGTATTGTGGAGTTGAAGAAACTTGTGGGAGAAGAGTTGAAAAATATAGTCCTGCCACTTAATCTGGACCGTGAGACGATGGTATTCCCGAAAATCGACCGTGATAAATGTATTGGATGCGGACGGTGTTATATATCCTGCCAGGACGGCGGACACCAGGCTATCAGTTTCGGCGAAGACCGCAAACCGCGTATTATCGGTCAGAAATGCGTCGGTTGCCACCTCTGCCGTCTTGTCTGCCCCACCGGTGCCATCGGCCAGGCGAACCGTATGCCCAAGAAAAACTAAGTTCGCGAAGTTTGAGTCCGTTGCACAAAAAAGGGAACCCTTTCGGATTCCTTTTTTTGCGGTGCGGACGAGACTCGAACTCGCGAAAAAGCCGAGTCTAAATCCTATTTTTCTCCCTGACTATCAATCAGTTAGTTAGCAATTTCAAAAAGCGTTTTGCGTTAGGACGGTTTGGGCA
>Ga0265298_10005013_pt1 | contig 16750 bp, 15 predicted proteins | sample AusTroGonzalo_MG_3_FD_193486 | JGI IMG/M metagenome (GOLD analysis project Ga0265298, IMG submission 193486) | Bovine rumen microbial communities from tropical cattle in Woodstock, Queensland, Australia - Gonzalo_01 | ecosystem: Host-associated > Mammals > Digestive system > Stomach > Rumen ... | reverse complement strand
TTATCAGTACCACCAGATATGGTATTACCTTTAGATAGGCAACCTCAGGGATGTCTTGTGGTGAATGGATGTCGGCTCCCATGAATAGGTATACCACGAGGATGACCAGTGCTGCTGGTATCACGATGAATGAGTTCACGCGGAACTTATCGCTGAGCTTACAACCCTGTGTAGAAGTGGCTATGATGGTGGTATCAGAGATAAACGACAGGTTGTCGCCAAAGAACGAGCCACCCACCACCACGGCAGCCATCATTGGTGCGCTGGCTCCCGTCTGTTGAGCCACTCCCGCAGCAATAGGCGTCAGTGCTACGATGGTGCCTACACTGGTGCCCACACTCAGCGAGATGAAGCAGGCTGCCAGGAATAGTCCAGCCAGTAGCATATTGCCAGGCAATAGTGTCAGTGCCAGGTTCACGGTAGCATCGATGGCTCCCATCACCTTAGCAGTATGGGCAAAGGCACCAGCCAGTATGAATATCCATATCATCAGCATCATCTGTCCCTTGGCCGCACCATGACTGTATATGTCGATGCGCTCGCGTAGTGTGGCGCCACCGCTGATGATGACAGCATACATCGATGCTGCCATGAATGCTACGGTGATGGGCACTGTGTAAAAGTCACGAGCGATGATACTCGTGACCAGATACAATACTACGAACACCGCTATGGGTGATAATGCTATCAGGCCTTTCTTCATTCTCAATTCTCAACTCTCAATTACAACGTCACTCCGTTCTTAAAGATTGATATCTCGCGGTAGCCGTTTTCCTCATTGCGAGCAAGCTCACCGCTGGCCACTGCCAGCACCTTGTCGATAAATTCTGGTAGCAGCTCCTGCATGGTGCGTCCCTCAATCAGCTGTCCTGCTGAGAAGTCCACCCAGTGGGGCTTGTTCTTGGCAAGGGTAGGGTTGGTGGCTATCTTCATGGTAGGTACGAAGGTGCCGAAGGGTGTGCCGCGCCCAGTGGTAAACAGCACGATATGACAACCTGCTGAGGCCAGCGCCGTAGAGGCTACGAGGTCGTTGCCAGGAGCCGACAGCAGGTTCAGTCCGCTATGCTCCAAGCGGTCGCCATATTCCATCACACCGCTCACTGGTGCCTTGCCACACTTCTGCGTACAGCCCAGCGCCTTGTCTTCCAGCGTAGAGATGCCGCCAGCCTTGTTGCCAGGACTGGGATTCTCGCCTACAGGCTCACCATGTGAGAGGAAATAGTTCTTGAAGTTATTAATCATCGACACCGTCTGCTCAAAGAGCGCTGGTGTCTTACAGCGATTCATCAGAATGGTCTCTGCGCCAAACATCTCTGGCACCTCCGTCAATATGCTCGTGCCACCCTGTGCCACCAGCCAGTCAGAGAATTCACCCACCAGTGGGTTGGCCGTGATGCCGCTAAAGCCATCGCTACCACCACACTTCAGTCCCACACTCAGCTTGCTCACACTCACCTCCTCGCGCTTGTCTTGCTTAGCCTGAGCGTAGAGCTCGCGCAGTATCTCCATGCCAGCCTCCATCTCGTCGCCTTCCACGCGTTGAGTCACCAGCAGTTTGATGCGCTCTTTGTCGTAGTCGCCCAGCATGGCCATAAAGTCTTCAGGCTGGTTGTTCTCACACCCTAAGCTCAGCACCAGCACACCACCGGCATTGGGGTGCAGACAGATGTCGCGCAGCACCTTGCGGGTGTTCTCGTGGTCTTCAGAAAGCTGCGAACAGCCATAGTTGTGGTGCCACGTCCATACCGCATCAATACCTTCTTCGTTGGTCTCCTTGCGCAACTGTTCTGCCAGGCGCTCGGCCACACCATTCACGCAGCCCACCGTAGGCACAATCCATATCTCGTTGCGCACGCCCACACTGCCGTTCTTACGAACGTAGCCCTTGAAGGTTGAACGTTGAAGGTTGAAGGTTGAAGGTGGAAGGTTGAAGGTTGAAGGTTCATAGTCCTGTCCGATAGGATTGTAGGTGTATTCCAGCGTACCGCTGAGGTTGGTCTTCAGGTTATGCTCATTCACCCAGTCGCCCGCTTTCATATTCTGCAGCGCATGGCCGATGGGATAACCGTATTTAATGATATCATCACCTTGCTTTACGTCCTTGATGAGAATCTTGTGGCCTGCTGGCGTGTCTTCGTTGACTGTTATCTGCAGGCCGTCAACGTCGATGATGTCGCCCTTCTTTTTGGGGACAAGACAGACCACCACCGAGTCGGCAGGATTAATTTTTAAGAATGTTGCTTGTTCCATCAAGTCTTTCCAGCGTAGTAATTTATCCGATATTCTTTCTTCTGTAGAAGTCTATATTTTCCTTGGTCAGCAGCTCGATAGGCATGTAGTTCACCGAGTCCACCTTCTTCTTCAGAATGATGGCGTTAAACAGTGTATCGATACAAGCGTAGCCCTGCATAAAGGCATGCTGAGCTATCAGACACGAGATGCTACCCTGACGCACACACTCCGCATTCTTCGGCACCATATCGTAGCCCATGATCTGGATGTTGCGAAGATTGCTGCGCAGCAAGTATTCGCCCACCAGGTGTGCCTTAGAGTTGAAGGTGATGCAGTGGTGCACCAATGGATGCTGCTCAAAGAATCTCTCCAGTATGGTGTCGTAGCCTTCGCGCTTCTCGTCGAGCGATAGGTTCACCTCATGAATCACCACATTGGGGAAGTGGTCGCGCATATAGTGGCGGAATCCCGTCTCGCGGTTCTCCTGCTGCTTTGATGCCACGTTGCCGTTGCGCATCTGCTTCATCAGCATAATCTCCTTCTCGTGGGGTGTAAACAGCATCATCATTCGTGCTGCATAGTAGCCACTGGCAAAGGAGTCTTGTCCGAAGAATGCCAAGGGGCGCAAGTCGGGCATGTAGGAGTCGAGCAGAATAAACGGCACCTCCTGAGCATGCATGATATCCGTATATTTGCGGGTAATGTCCAGCTTCGAGGGCACTACTACCACACCGTCAGGCTGCTGTCTCAATACCTCGATCATGGCTTGCGAGAAGGTGGTGGTATCAAAACGGTTGTAGTATATCACCTTTGTCGTGATGCGGAAGTCGCGGAAGCGGTCTGTAGCTTCGTTGGCACCCGTCTCAATCTCTTCCCAGTAAGCCTCTGAAGCGTGCTTGGGGAGCACCATAAAGAAGGTGTACGATCTGTTGTAGGCCAACGCCGAGGCATAGCGGTTGGGCTTATAGTCCATCTCCTCCAAAGCCTTCTTTACTTTGGCCAAAGCTTTAGGCGACACATTCGGGCGCTCATGGAGCACTCGGTCTACGGTTCCTACGCTGACACCAGCGCGTTCCGCTATGTCTTTGATTCTAATCTTTGTAGTATCCATAATCTCCCTGCAAAGGTAATGAAAAAAAATGATACGCCAATGATTATTTGCATAATTTTCTTGCCTGAAACGTTAACGCTTGTTTTCTTGAATATTTTTGCCGTTTTTCTTTGTCGTTCTAAAAAATTAGTCGTATCTTTGCAAACACTTTTGACACAACATTTTTTATATAGAAATACCAAAGTAAATGGCAAAAATCGTAACATTAGGCGAAATCATGCTTCGCCTGTCGCCCATGGGCAACGACCGTTTCATTCAGAGTGAGTCTTTCCGTATCATCCCTGGTGGTGGTGAGGCTAATGTCGCTGTCAGTGTGGCTAACTATGGTCATGAGGCTTACTATGTATCAAAGCTTCCTAAGCACGAGATAGGTCAGATTGCCGTCAACGCCCTGCGTCGTTATGGCGTCAATACAGAGTTTATTGCCCGTGGTGGCGACCGTGTTGGTCTCTACTATGCTGAGACGGGTGCTTCTATGCGTCCTTCCAAGGTTATCTACGACCGTGCTCACAGTGCTATTGCTGAGGCTGATCCCGCTGATTTCGATTTCGATAAGATTATGGAGGGTGCTGCCTGGTTCCACTGGAGTGGTATCACCCCAGCCATCAGCGACAAGGCTGCCGAGCTCACTCGTCTGGCCTGTGAGGCTGCCAAGCGCCATGGCGTAACCGTTTCTGTCGACCTTAACTTCCGTAAGAAGCTGTGGACCTCTGAGAAGGCTATCTCAGTGATGCGCCCACTGATGAAATATGTCGATGTATGTATCGGCAATGAGGAGGATGCTGAGCTCTGCCTTGGCTTCAAGCCCGATGCTGACGTAGAGGGTGGCCAGACTGATGCTGCCGGCTATGAGGGCATCTTCAAGCAGATGATGCAGGAGTTTGGCTTCAAGTATGTGGTCTCTACGCTCCGCGAGAGCTACAGCGCTACCTTCAACGGCTGGAAGGCACTCATCTACGATGGTAAGGAGTTCTACCAGTCTAAGCGTTACGAGATTAATCCTATCATCGACCGTGTAGGTGGTGGCGACTCGTTCTCTGGTGGTCTGATTCATGGTCTGCTCACCAAGAAGACTCAGGGCGAGGCTCTGGAGTTTGCCGTAGCTGCTTCTGCATTGAAGCACACCATCAATGGCGACTTCAACCAGGTATCTGCCGAGGAGGTTGAGGCTTTGGCTGGCGGTAGTGCCAATGGTCGCGTACAGCGCTAAATAGTCAAATAGTAAATAGTCAAATAGTCAAATAATTAAGATTGTGGCAAAATTTGATAAGATAGCAGTCCTGAAGAAGATTGGCGACACAGGTATGGTGCCCGTCTTCTATCACAAGGACTTAGAAGTTTGCAAGAACGTGGTAAAAGCCTGCTATGAGGGTGGCGTTCGTGCTTTTGAGTTTACCAATCGTGGCGACTTTGCTCAGGAGATTTTTGGTGAGTTGGTAAAGTGGGCCGACAAGGAGTGTCCTGAGTTGGCTTTGGGTATTGGCTCTATCGTCGATGCTCCCACCGCCGCCATGTATATCCAGCTGGGTGCCTGCTTCGTAGTAGGTCCGCTGCTCAATCCTGACATTGCTCCCGTCTGCAACCGTCGCCTCATTCCCTACTGCCCAGGTTGTATGACCGTCTCAGAGATTGGTAAGGCTCAGGAGTTGGGATGCGACCTCACTAAGGTGTTCCCAGGCGATGTTGTCGGTCCTAACATGGTCAAGGGCCTCAAGGCTCCCATGCCTTGGTCTAAGATTATGGTCACGGGCGGCGTTGCTCCTGAGGAGGAGAACCTGAAGGGCTGGTTCAAGGCTGGCGTCTTCTGTGTGGGTATGGGCTCTAAGCTGTTCCCATCAGACAAGGTGAAGGCTGGCGACTGGCAGTATGTAACCGACAAGTGCAAGGAGGCACTTGGTTATGTGGCTAAGGCTCGCGCTTAGTACCGCAGTCCTTGTATTATTCTCAGCTTGTTTGCCGTCTGATAAGGCAGCGGTAGACAAGCTGAATTCACTCTCTTATGCCTTTCATTATCGCGACATCGACTCCACGGAGTATTATGCTCAGCGTGCCTATGAGCTGTCGTCGTTTGACGACGGCCGTGCCGAAGCCCTCAACAATCTGGCCTTCGTCTCTTTGGTACGCATGGACTACGATAAGGCTGAGCAGCAGCTCAACGAGGCCCTGTCGCTCACCGATAACCAGGTAGAACTGCTCATTGCCGAGGTGCAGCAGATGCGCCTCTGTCAGCGTCGCAGCAACAACCGTGCTTTCTACGAACATCGTGAACAGGCGCAGAGCCACCTCAACCGCATCCGCGAAGAGCGTAGCGAGCTGTCGGCACGCCTGCAGCAGCGCCTCATCTATGCCGAGTCGGAGATGGCTGTTGTCAACTCCACCTATTACTACTATGTCGGCTTGGAGCGCCAGTCCATCGAGGCCATCGAGGCTATGGATACCGAGGCCACGCGCCGCGATACTGCCCAGTACCTCAACTATCTGTATAATGTGGGTGCTGGTGGCATCCTCACCGATGGCAGTGCCGAGCAGATTCGTGCCGACGAGATAGAGTGCCTCACGCGCTGTCTGAATATGGCCGAGCGCCGCCACTATCCTTACTTCAAGGCACAGGCGCTGGAGGCGTTGGCAGAGCATACAGGCAATATGGCGCAGGCTGAAGATGCCTTACGACTCTTCCAGGCCTATGGCGATGTCTATCAGATAGCCGGTGCCTACCGTACGCTAGCCTCTTGCTATCACGCTATGGGCGACGACCATCAGGCGCTCGACAATCTCCATAAGGCTTTGGCCGATGAGCGCATCAATCAGGCTCCCGACTTGGTGGCCAGCATCCGCGAACAGCTCTCTGTGGCTTATTCCGCTATTGATGATAAGAAGCAGAGCGACTACAACCGCAACATCTATATCGACCTGCAGGAGCAGACGCGCCAAGACCGTGAGTTGGAGGCTCGTGCGGGCATTCTCGACAAGGAGGCCACCCAGCTCAACTGGATGATACTGGCCGTGGTGGTAGCCATCTTGCTCTTGCTCTTCCTGTTGTGGCTCTTCAACCGTATGAATCGCCAGCGCAAGGAAGATACCCAGCTCGACGACCTCTTGGAGCAGAAGAACGAGGAGGTTGCCGAGGCTCGTCTGCGTGTGGAGCGCAATGAGCGCCGCCACCTCGAGCAGCGTGCCAAGATATCTGTGGCTATGGGCATCCTGCCCCTCATAGACCGCATCCGCCACGAGGTAGAGAAGGTGGCTGCCGATGCCGACAATACCGAGCGACTGGACTATATCCGCGAACTCACTGATAATATCAACCAGCAGAACGAGATGCTCACCGAGTGGATACAGCTACGCCAGGGCGAGCTGAGCATGCATGTGGAGAGCTTCCCCCTGCAGTCGCTGTTTGATATCGTGGCTCGCAGCAAGACCAGCTTCCAGATGAAGGGTGTGGCGCTCAATGTGGTTCCCACCGAGGCCACCGTCAAGGCCGACCGTGTGCTCACGCTCTTCATGCTCAACACGCTGGCCGACAATGCCCGCAAGTTTACGCCCGATGGTGGCAGCGTAGATATCTCCGCTGCTGAGGGCGATGGCTATGTAGAGGTCTCTGTGGCCGATACAGGCTGTGGCATGGATGCCGACCAGCTGGCCCACGTCTTCGACCATAAGATACAGCAGGGCCACGGCTTCGGACTCATGAACTGTAAGGGCATCATCGAGAAATATCGCAAGACCAGTCAGCTCTTCTCCGTCTGCTCCCTGCAGGCAGAGAGTCAGCAGGGTAGGGGCTCGCGCTTCTTCTTCCGCCTGCCCAAGGGCGTAGTGCGCACCTTGTTGCTGCTGCTACTTTCAACTTTCAACTTTCAACTTTCAACTGTTCTTGCGCAAGCGCCCCTCGAGCGTGCCCACGTCTATGCCGACTCAGCCTACTTCTCCAATGTCAATGGCACCTATGCCCGCACCTTGGAGTTTGCCGACTCCTGTCGCGCCAATCTCAATGCCCACTATCTCCAGCAGCACCCCAAGGGCAAGCTCCTGCTCAAGAGACTGGGCGATGAGGCCACACCGATAGATATCCAGTGGTTCCACGAGGGTGTGGAGACCAACTACCAGATAATCCTCGACATTCGCAACGAGAGTGCCGTGGCAGCCTTGGCGCTCCACGAGTGGTCGCTCTACGCCTATAATAATAAGGTCTATACGCAGCTCTTCAAGGAGCTCAGCGCCGACAATACGCTGTCCGACTATGTGCGCACCATGCAGCAGTCGCAGCAGAACAAGCGCATCGCCGTCTATCTGCTCTTAGTGCTCTTTGTGCTCATCGTGCCAGCCTACTATATGCTCTACTACCGCCATCGTCTCTACCAGCGCTTCCGCCAGGAGCGCCAGCAGCAGACCAGCATCGAGATGGCCGACGATGAGTTGCGCCGTGCTGAGCTGGAGAATGCCAATCTGCACGTGGCCAATAGCGTGCTCGACAACTGCCTCTCCACCCTGAAGCACGAGACGATGTACTATCCCTCGCGCATCCGCCAGCTGGTAGATGCAGGCGATATGCCCTCGCTCGCTGAGGTGGCCGCCTACTATCGCGACCTCTATGGCATCCTCATCCAGCAGGCCATCGCACAAGAGGAGCGCATCAAGCTCCATGTGCACCCCGTAGAGCTCTACGGCCATACCGTCTTAGGCGACGACAACCTCTTGCACTACCTCTTCGAGCTGCTCCTAGAAGCTAGAGGGGAGAGGCTAGAGGTGAGAGATATGATTAAGAGTGAGGTGAAGGACGAGAAGTATGTGGTCTATCACATTCCTCTCACCTCTCACCTCTCACCACTCACCTCTTATCTGGCCCGCCAAATCGTTCGCGACCATGGAGAAGCTACGGCACGTCGTGGTTGCGGCATCGTCATAGATCAAGAAAATAACATCGTCAACATAACATTACCCCGACACAATGGAAAACTTTAAACTGATTATCGTCGAGGATGTACCCCTCGAACTGAAAGGCACAGAAGGCATCGTGCGCAACGAGATACCTGAAGCTGAAGTCATTGGCACCGCAGCCAACGAGAGCAGCTACTGGAAGCTTATCAAGCAGCAGCAACCCGACCTGGTGCTGCTCGACCTCGGACTGGGTGGCTCCACCACCGTGGGCGTCGAGATATGCCGTCAGACCAAAGAACTCTACCCACAGGTAAAGATACTCATCTTCACGGGCGAGATACTCAACGAGAAGCTATGGGTTGATGTCCTCGACGCTGGTGCCGACGGCATCATCCTGAAGAGTGGCGAGCTGCTCACCCGTCGCGACGTCATGGCTGTGATGGAAGGCAAGCAGCTGGTCTTCAACGAGCCCATCCTGCAGAAGATAGTAGACCGCTTCAAGCATGCCGTATCCTCGCAGCTGGCTCGCCAAGAGGCACTCATCAACTACGAAATCGACGAATACGACGAGCGCTTCCTTCGCCACCTCGCGCTGGGCTTCACCAAGGAGCAGATAACCGGCCTTCGTGGCATGCCCTTTGGCGTAAAGAGTCTGGAGAAGCGACAGATGGAACTCGTGCGCAAGCTCTTCCCTGGTGGCGAGAGCGTCAATGCCACCCGTCTGGTAGTCCGCGCCCTCGAGTTGCGCATCCTCGACATCGATAACCTCGAACCCGATATGGAATAACTTTCATTGCGAAGCCACACTTTGACCTTCAGGTCAAAGAACTTTCCACTTTCAACTTTCAACATTCAACTTTGAAAAAAATATTGCCACATATTGCCGTAACGCTCTTCGTAGCCCAGCTGCTGCTCATGCTCGTGTCGTGGCTGCTCAGTGCCGCCTTCCCTGATAGTGACATCCGCTCGCTGCTCTCCAGCGAGGGCTTGCGCTGGTTCTTCGGCCATTTCAGCCACCAGCTCGCCACCCCCCTGCTGCTCTGCCTGTTGCTGCTCACCATGGCCTATGGCGTGTTCCGTCGCAGTGGCATCCTCAGCTACCGCGCCACCTTCCGCGAGCGCCGCGCCCTCACCATGACGCTGCTCCTTGCCGTCGTTGCCGTCGCTGTCATCCTGCTGCTCACCGCCGTACCCCATGCCGTCATGCTCTCCGCTATGGGCACCCTCTGGCCGTCGCCCTTCTCGCGCGCCCTGCTCCCCATGCTCTGCTTCATCGTCATCGCCCTCACCGCCTTCTACGGCATTATGGCAGGCTACCTCAACAACCTCTCCGATGTCTATGATGCCCTGCTCTACGGCATCCGCCAGGGAGCACCCCTCCTCCTGTTCTATCTGCTGATAGCCCAGCTCTTCCTGTCGGTATGCTACACCCTGCCAGTAGGCATATAAGTGACTTACGAGACTACCCCTCCATCAGCCTAATCTTCCTTCGATTGCCCGCTGGTCGTACCGCAAAGTGCAGCCAGTAGTTACCTTTGCTGTTGCGTTCTATCAGCAGCTCGTCAAAGTCCTCTTGGCTCTCGTCGCTGATATCCAGCAAGATGACCGCATAGCGAAGTAGCTGCTCCATGCCCAGCACTCGGATATCTACTGCACATCCCGTCAGGTGATTACTCGTTGCTACACCACCCACCAGCTTATTCACAGCAGGCGAACGATACCCCGAATTTATGATGATAGGGTCGTCGCCGTCACCATATCTGTTGTTCCACTCTGAGCGCAGCATTTCCAGCCATCTGGTGATTCTACGGAGGTTCTCTATTGCTACATGGCTGGGTATGTTCCCATCCTTTGTTTTCACGCTCGTTTTGCAAAGCTCCCCCAGCGTAAAGTGCTGGGAGAGTTTTACTTGTTTATTGATTTCTACGTTATTCATTATTCTTGTATTTAAGCTTCAAAAAACTGAATTCTGAATTCTGAGTCACAAAGCCTCTATTCTTCCAATTTCTTATCATCTTATTGGTATTCTCACTATCCAATCCGTTCTGTGTACGCATGCGTCGGGCATCCTCAACAGTGAACTCGTCAGGCAGATATAACAGCAGATTCTTAGGACCACGAGTACCTATACGGCTGTCTTCCTCATTATTGGCTGCTTCTATCTTATTGCCGAAGAACACCATTTTACAGTATAAGTCGTAAGAAAGGCTCCAGCGGATGAAGTCTTCTATAGAGCGCTCCCACTTCATACCGTTAGCTACGTAGATTACGCAAGCTTTCAGCCATGCAATGACGCATGCTCTATGCGACAGGTTCCAGTACGTTTCGTTCTGGTTTAGCTGAGCCATTTCAGCGCACTCGTCCTGCAGCTTCTGAGCCAGCTTGTAAGCCTGCGGACAGTCTATCAAGCCACGAGCCGCCAAGAGATTGTCGATATACGTTTTCAGCGTCTCGTCAAACTCCGCATCATACTTACCATAGACGGGTTGCTTGGCGCCAATCTCCTCCTTGGGAATTGTACAGAAGTTGATACGCGAGATGGGGCCATCGGTCAGTACGTTGCGGAAGAAGCGGCGCCCCTTGAGAATCGTTGTGCAGGCGTTCCAGTTGAAGCGACATTTGGGGCGAGCTGTAACCGATTGGGTGCCAATACGTGTCTGACCGTATTCCGAATCAGGGTCGAAAGCCAGGCACATCAATTGGAAGTGCTGCTTGCCCGTCTGCCCTTTCAGTTGCTCAAAGAGGTCCAGCTCGTTCAGCTTCACATAGACAAAGTGTCCTTCCGACTCGTCCATACGCGTTACCAATGCAGGCTTGGTCATATCGGGGTCTATAATCTGAATCACCAGACCTTCTGGACGCACCAGCTTGTCCTTGTTGGCACCACGTTTCTGGCAATCCTTTTTCCATTCAGCCTCCCTACGCTCATTCTCCTTGTCGCGACGTGCAATATCAGCCATGATGCGCTCAATGGGTTTGTCTATACATCCTTTACCAGCACCTGTTCCAGCCATCAAGCAGTTCATCAGTGTGGCCTCATGCTCCACATTATCCGTATAACAGAAACGAACCTCCTTCAGGTGTGTTGCCAGTGCAGGGAATACAGCGTGTGCTACTGCGGGCTTGTAGATGTCTGGTGTCTTCGATACCAGCAACTGAATCAGTTTTGGCAACTTCTTCGGCATCTCGGGCGGAGTACACACGGGAGTGTCCCCGTTAATCGGGGGAACGGCCTCGCACCAGGAGGACATTTCTTGCACCTGAGCGTTGATGGAGCGCAGATTGGCATTCATAAATCCTTTGCCGGCATCGTACTTCTCGTAGAAATAGTCTATGAGCTTCTTGCAGTCTTCCGTTTGTGAGTAGTTAGGTAGTCGCTCTGCTATCACCGCCTGCAGTTGTTGGCGACTCATTAGCTTACCCACACCCACCGACATCACCGCCATTAGGTTCGAGTGCCAGTTGTGCTCGCCCCATACATCCATTGAGGTAGGGTTTAGCCCTGCCTGTTCTGCACAGAGGTCGAAGGCTGCTAATGTCTTGGGGTCTGCTGAGCCTTGTAACTGAGAAGTTTCTTTGTTCATGTGGTGCTCTGCGCTCTCAGGCTCCTTCTCCTTCAGGAGAGGGCTTTGGGAGAGGCTAAATATCTCATCATCCAGATAGTATAAGTCGCTCTCCGTCGTGGTAAAGAATACGCGCGTAATGTCCTTTGCTCCCTCGTCAAACTCCACCTTCAGCAGCTTGCTCGCCCAGCGCAGATTCTCCTCTTGCGAGAGTTCTGGCTTGCGCTTAAAGACAAGATGATAGCCCTGTGCACGGGCGCTCAGTTCCAGCATCAGCAGTCCCAGCTCGTCCTTCTTACTGAGTATGCGCTCACGTACCACTTGTAAGTCGGTGGGCTTAATGTGGTCTATGTCCATACCCACCGTCGTCGATATCCGTTTCGAACCCTTCAGCGTGCCGTCGTCGTTCGGCAGGCACGAGTAGTTCATCTGAACCAGTCGCGACTTTCTTGTCTGGTCGCCGCTACGCACCGCCGCCACCGTCATCTTCTGCTCACCACCGTTACGCAGTGCCAAATATTCCTCTCTTGTGGGGATGGGGCGCATCATCTTCACCCCATCCTTATAATATATCATGTGTACGCTCATAGTCCCCGTTAGTTGCAGATTAGTTCACGAATTATCTTCTGTGCGATGGCACTGGCCTGACGCACCAATAACTCTGGCAGCTCGCCAATGTGATCATCGTCCAGCGAGAAGTAGAAGTAGTATCTGCCATCCTTCCCGTGCGAGAACGAACAGTTATCGTCGCGGAATATCGGCTTATTCTTCGTGCGCTTGGGCAGCTCCGTCAAATAGACATTGCCATCCCTCATACCCTGCACCTTACACTTGGTGATGAACTGCTCCATCTCCACATCCTCACAACACTCAAAATCCAGTGCGCGCAGACCTGTTTCCAACATGCCAAAGGTCATCATGCCCTCCAGCGTTACTTCTCTCTTAATATTTTTCTTGTTCTTTTTCATAATCTGGTTGAATTAGGTGAGTATCAGGAGAAAGCGAGAAGTTTTAGTTTGAGCTCAATTCAACCGGTAACGTTTCCTCCGCTCACGCCTTCAACTCGATTACTTTAAAATGATTTCTTTCGTAAACACGTTCTTTACTACGCCACCGCTACGGCCAGCATTCATCAGACCTTCCGACATCTGCCACTCAGAACAGACATGATGAGCCTCAACCTCCTGCTTGGTCAGCAGACAGATGCGGGTGTCATCTTGGTAGTCCTTGTTGGCACACGAGGCACAAATCCGATTCACCCTGATGCCACGCTGGTTGCGTACAAACGTTGCTCCTTCCATAGATTACTCCCTTCCGTCAGTGTAGTCAAACATTTCCTTGTCCACATTACTGACACGAGCCAGCAAATCATTAGCAGCAACCAACCCTTTTGATATCACTGGGATGCCAGCCTCGAAGGTCAGCGCATCAAAGTAGTGGTGTATGAACTCCATCATGTCGTCGATGTTGTCAAAAGCATCCGCCTCAGTGACAAAGCCCAAGTCCGTACAGGTGATGTAGAAACGGAAACACTTCTTCTCCTTCACCGAGTCCAGATACTCCAGTGGGTGCACTTCCATCTTCAGAGGGCCGCGACGCCACGACACGTTCCACCTCTTCAGAGCCTCCAGAGTGGCATGCAGCAGACCAGGAATGTCAGGGCCATACGACTGCAACACGGCACCCAGCAGTAGGGCCATCGTGGTCGACTCCACCTTCTCGCCCTCCAAGCATAGCATGTTAATCTTCTCACCACCAATCACACCCTCTTGATACTCGCTGAGCACCATGACCTCAGCGCCCTGATCCACCATCAGCCACTGTGGCTGACCGTCCTTGTCCAAACCTGCGAACATGCACTTGTGCATCAGTCCGCCAATCGCTTCGTAAAAGAATGCTTTCTGTGCCATAGTCCTTACGCCATTTTAGTGATTCTTACCGTGTTCTCAAATCTGCGTTGCTGCTGGCTATCTTGCCACTCACGACACGACAGCTCGTAATCTACCAGATGAGGAACCTGCTGGTTAGGCTTCTGCTGATCCAGTGCCCTTGCCATATCGCCTACAGCCTCGGCAAATACTGTGTTGATACCATCAGTCAGTACAAAACCCGTGCTGACGAAAACCTTCTGCTGACCCTGTTGGTCTGTGTAGGAGCGCTCTCTGAGAGGCAGCTGCTCCTTGATTTGGAAAATTCTCTCCATCTTTACCTTTGTTTTAATTTATAAATATTGTACGTGTGAAACCAGCGTACTTGGGTGTTTGTTGAGACCCGTTTCCACTGGTTTGCGATGGCAAAGATAGAACAAAAAAATAAGTGCCTAAAGAAGCTTTAGACACCTATATAACTTATATAACTTTTTCTATAACTATAACCGCTTTAACAACTCATCACGCAGTTTTATGATGCGTGGCAAAGGACTATAACGGTCCCATTCCTTGATATTTTCATTGAAGATTTGGTTGTCGCTAAAGGCATTGGCAATAGTCCCTTTAGGACATGTAAAATCCCTTTTCCTTTTATATGGCAACTTCTCGACCATATCCTCAAAAGCTGTCTTGCCCATATTCATATTATATTCATCGCGACATATACAAAACACTACCGCATACGCACTATTACCCCAAAAGAATTCCTGACAATGCTCTATAGCTCTGGCAAGTTGCTCTTTAGAAAACACTTTTCTATCAGAATTCTTTTCACCATTTATTATCTGTATGCCGATACCGCCATTCTCAACATTGTTCACCTCATACTCTACCTTCTTCTCAAGAACGAGGTCACCGGCAACATGGATGCCGCCTTTACCAATTGCCTCAAGAGCAGCTTGCAAATCTTCCTTATTCATATCCTATCTGATTTTATCCATAAGAATACCAGTACCTCCGGCAGCAACGTTAGCCACCTCGTGGTCTACGTGCTTGTTGACTACATAGTCACCAGAAATAATCTGCGTGGCATTATTATTTTTCTTACACTCCTTAAAGAAGTCCTGCAGTTCATGTCTATTCTCAATCCATACAGGTTCTTCGCATAACATAGAATTAATAGTTTCAAACAATTCGTATGCCTCTTTCAGTCCGACAAAGACAGCCTTATTCTTGATACTCTCAACAATGTATTTCAACTGAATAGCCTTGTTGCCCACCTTGCCTTGCATCGTTGTGATAATCTTGCTCATCTCATTGATTCTGGTCTGCAGCTGCTCCTCCCTGTGTTGTTGCTCTTTCTGGCTCAACACCCTAGCTTTTTGTTGCTCGCATTCCACTTGCATACGGTACAACTGCTCTTTAAGTTGTCGGTTGCTATCTTCCAAGAGTTTATTCTGCTTCTCCAAATCCTGTATGCGCTTTTTTTGCTTCAACTGCTCATACAGCATTTCTCCTGTTGAGGGATAAGATACTATTTCTTTTACTTTAATATTATCTTTGAATTTCTTCTCTTGAATATCGACAAAGTCCCAAGTACGACCTCCATACTCTCGATATCTCGATAACAATAAAGAGTCGACGGTATAAGGTATGGATGAAAGATAGTCAGTATGTGACAACTGGGTATACATTACTTTGGCGAGTAGACGTTTCTCTTTCTTCGTATCTCCCAAGTAGTCTAAGAACTCCCTTATTCTCTCTAACTCGAAACCGTCTGTCTGTTTCTTCCAGTCAATGGTTTCCAATAGTTCTTCTGTCATCTTAACAGGCGCAAACTCTTTGGCTGACGGATGCTTTCTGTGGCTAACCTCACTGTCGAGGTATGCAAACTCTTTAGCAGAATCGCGCAGATAGTGCCTAATTATGGTCAACATGGGCTTTTCTGCTGTTGGTGTCTCCAAATAGATATAGCAGAGAGCCATAACCATTCCTTTAATGTATTTTGTTGTTTCTTTAGGATACTGACTTTGAGTTAGAATCGAGGTTGTATAATCATAGTAGTTGTCTAATACGTTATCGTCCATCAACAGCATCGTTGTCAGATAATACGCTTCATTGAAGATTGTCAGCAGAATATCTCTATAGTCGTTGCGTTTCTTTCTGAGAAATAAATACTGACGCATCAACCGAGCCATTTCCCAATTTATTGAATATGGATCGTCTGCTACGAATTCTTCCAGACTGTTTCTATCTTTATAAATCAGTTTTCTTGGTACTTTTGTGTAGTTCATTATGATTAAAGTTATTGTTGTTTAATTATAAAATCCTGGACAATCCCATGACTCGCTTTTTAAGCGAATGCAAAAGTACAAAAAATAACTGGGCTATCCCAATCGACAGCCCAGAAATATTTGCAAATAATAGTTAATACACAGTACGGTTAGCTTCGCTGTGTACTTGCTGCCTGCTGTCAAAATGAAGGGAGGGACAATTTGTCCCTATCCTTCAAATATTTAATTTGCATTATCCGTTATTCCGTCTATCTCCTGCATCAGTCGCTCTGTTTGTTGTAGTACGTAGATAATGCGCTGATAGTGCTTCACGTCCTCAAAGCCGAGGGTCATGCCCTTACGGTCTTTCAGCCATTTCTGAGCAGGCTGATAGCCACCAATGAAGAAGTTCCAGGCGGATTCTGGTACGCCCTCAAAGTATTGGTCGCTGTTGATATAGACACGGTTCTGCTCCCAGCGGTAGCAGTCCACTTGCAGGGTGCCTGCTTGTGGGAATGATACGCCTGTTGAGTTAGGCAAATCTTCCATCAAGTGCAACTGTCGCAGTTCAGCACCTTTCTCTGCTAAGTCGCGGAATTTCTCTGCATCTGTCGGATAAGGTATGCGAGGGAAGTCAATCTTCAAAAATTCCTTATAGCGTTCACGATAGCTGGGGCTATGCAGTACGGCATAGATATAGTCGAAGAGGTCTTGCGGATAGAGTACCCCATCAACTCCCTCTACGGGGTCTACTAAAATATTGTCATCAAAGCAAGGAAGGTAGTTCAGCCCCTTGGCAATCTTCTCATAAAGTTCTGTCTTGAAGTT
>Ga0265298_10005007_pt1 | contig 16772 bp, 11 predicted proteins | sample AusTroGonzalo_MG_3_FD_193486 | JGI IMG/M metagenome (GOLD analysis project Ga0265298, IMG submission 193486) | Bovine rumen microbial communities from tropical cattle in Woodstock, Queensland, Australia - Gonzalo_01 | ecosystem: Host-associated > Mammals > Digestive system > Stomach > Rumen ... | reverse complement strand
GTTCACGCGCACGCCTTTCTTGCGGCCGTAAAGCGCACCCATCTGACGGGCTATCGACTCTAACATCGCTTTGGCGTCCGACATGTCGTTGTAGCCGTAGAAATACCGTTCGGAGGCGATGTAGGAAAGCGCCACCACGCTGCCGCCTTCGGCGATGGCGTCCATCTCCATGGCGGTGCTCAAAATCTTGTGCAGACTCAGCGCCGAGATGTCCAGCGTCTGCTGGAAATAGGTGTAGTTGGCTTTCTCATATGCCTTGTGCCTGCGCAGGTTGGTGCTCTGAGCCACCGCGTGCAGAATAAAATCCACGGGCTCGCCCAAGAGTGCCTGCGCGCGCGTAAAGAGCGCCTGTATATCCTCTATTTTCGTTGCATCGCATACCACAAGCGGCATTCCATTGGCTGCAGCCAGTTCCGACACGGTGCCTAACTGGATGGCGGTGGCGGTGTTGGTCAGCACCACCGATGCCCCTTCCGATGCGCAGCGCTTAGCAACATGCCAGGCCAACGAACGTTCGTCCAGCGCACCGAAGATAATACCTTTTTTACCTTCTAACAATCCCACTTTATTTTTCTTATAACTAAATTCGGGCGCAAAGGTACAAAAAAAAAATCACATATGCAAAAAAAAACGCATTTTGGCGCGTTTTTTTGTTAAGAAAGTTTGGAAAAAAGAATATTCTCTATCAATCGGGCCTGATAATCGCGGGAGAAGAGGCGTTGCTGCTCCGGTATGACAGGTTGTCGTGTAAAGCCGTTTGTCTGCCATTCGCGGTAGCGGTCGAGGATGAAATGGGCGACCTCCTCCACGTTTTTTCCCGCAAGACCGGCATGGGTCTGATTGATGACCTGCTCCAGGCACTCTTCGTCACTGCGAATGCACAGCACCGGCTTCTCCACTCCCAGCGCCTCGAAGAACTTGGTTCCCATGATACCGTGTGCCCCTTGCGGTGTACTACGGCATGTGAGCACCAGCAGCACGGAGGACTGATGAAGCAACGGAAGCAGTTCATTCCGCGGGATGTATCCGCTTATCCGGCAGCAGTCTCCCAGTCGGTAACTGTCCGCCAGCTGCTGGAGCGGCTCCATCGAATGGCTGTCGATGTGGAAGACGATTTGCAGGTCTTCGCGCGCTATCTGACGGGCATTGATGAGCGATTGCAGGGCTTCGAACAACAGTCGCGGGTCGCGAAAAAGCAGGTTGTATATTTTGCCGGCATAGGAAATGACAAACCGGTCTGTCTTTACGTCTTTGGGATAGAACTCTTTTGTGTCGTAGCCGTTGTAAATCAGGTGGGTATGTTTGTTGTACCGGCCTAAGATGTCCCGATGCCAGGGGGAAATGGTGATCACATGGTCAGCCGCGCGCAGAGCACGGTTGCGCAAGCACAGATTATGGGCGGTGAATAGATGATGCAACCATCGGTTGAGCCGCTTTGAGCGCAAGGGTGCCTGTGTGTTGAACGGGATTTCTCCCCATTGCTCGGCTATGTCACGTATGTCCGCAACGAACGGAAGGCGGTATTTGCGGGCCAGCCTTCTTGCTGTCTGCAGCGGGAAATAGTAGCACGTGCTGCAAAAAATAACATCGTATTCAGACACCTTGACCGTCCTCTCTATGAAAGCCTGGAAATGCCTCTCCCGTGCGCCGAAAACCTTGTCTGCCAGGTAACGCAGCTCCGTGTGCGGAGCCTGATAATAGGCAGTGGAGAACCACTCTCCGAACGGTGCTGCAAAAGGCTCCACGCCCTTCTCGCAATCGCTGAAGACGGTGCACGAATGTCCTTGTCCGGTCAGGTACCGGCATAGGCTGACAATGCGCGGCGCATGCGCAGGGGGCGCAATACTGTCGGTTAGTATGAGGATACGCTTTGCCATAGGGTGTTTACGATTTGTGCCGCGCTGTGCCCGTCTCCGTAGTCGCTGATGAGCTGTCCGGCGGAAGCAGTCCGTGCGGCCTGAATGATCCGTTCCGTGTCCGAACCGGCCAGTTGGTTCCAGTGCGCCTGAACGGTCTCTGTCCATTCGGTCTCGTCCCGCAGCGTGACGCACGGCGTGCGCTGGAAATATGCTTCTTTCTGTATTCCTCCGGAATCGGTGATGATGAGCCGGGCATGTTTCTCCAAGGTCAGAATTTCGCGGTAACCGATGGGCTCGATAACCCGTATATTTGCCGCCGAAAGAAGCAATTGCTGCAAGTCGGCCGATGCCCGGACTGTCTTGGCGGTGTGGGGGTGCAGAGGCAGCAGTACAGGCGACTGCAGCTGTGCCAGTGCGGAGAAGATGCGTATGAGAGCCGGCACGTTTTCCGCCGTGGCGGCGCGGTGGATAGTGGCCAAGATGAAATCCTTGGGCTGCACCGGATAAGTCTGCAGGACAGCCTTTTGCTCGCTTTCGTCCGGCAGGAAAAGCAGCGCGGCGTCATACATCACATCCCCTACATGATAGATATTAGCGGTGATTCCCTCATTACGCAGGTTTTCGACTGCAGTCCTTGTGGGGCAGAACAGCCAGGTGGCTATCCGGTCCGTTTCAATCCGGTTGTTCTCCTCCGGCATGGACAGGTTGAAACTGCGCAGCCCTGCTTCCACATGCGCCACAGGCAAATGCAACGCATAGGCGGCCTGAGCGCCTGCAAGCGTGGAATTGGTGTCCCCATAGACGAGCACGACATCAGGCTTCTCTGCGGCCAATACAGGCAGGATAGCTTCCCGCATGCGGGGGATGTCGTTGCCGCAATTGAGATGCCATCGGGGCGAAGGGATATCCAGTTGGCGGAAGAAGAGTTCACTCATGTTGTCATCATAGTGCTGTCCGGTATGCAGGATGTATTCCTCTATATCCATACCGTCAGCCGCCATGCGCTGAACGGCCTTGCTGACCACCGCTGCCTTGACGAACTGCGGACGGGCTCCTATGATGGTGATGATTTTCATTGAATGAGTTGTAACAGTTTGGTATAGAGTGATTTGTGGTACGTGTCCGGGGTAAGGATGGAGTTATGCCACAGCAAGCACAGGTCCCCGTGGTGCAAACGCACTTTTTCAATCAGCCGCTCGCATACGAAATACGCTTCGTCTTCGCCCAAGTTCATATAATTGGCGTTGCTCAGGGAGCAGTCCATGATGGTGAGTGGGTGGAGGGTAAGTGTTGTCAGTTTGTATGTGAGGGGATTGATCCATCTTACGGCGCGGGTGGTCTGAAGGCGGAAGCCTGCCTGGTCTGCAAAACCCATGGTGAAATCATCGGTAATACCGGCCTCAACCAGCGCCTTGAAAAAACGTATTGAGCCACGCAGGTAATGGGAGCGGTGGCAGGTGGTGCGGATATCCGGTACGGAGTAGTCGATATTTTTGAGCTTGCCGTAATAACTGGAATGGATGCCGAGTTTGGCACCGCTGTCAAGCAACCTGTTCAGCAGCCGTGTGAAATCCCGTCCGTGCAGGTTATACTGCGGGTAGTCGTACCCTTCACCTTCCGTCATCTTGACGAAATAGATGACCGATGTGAGACTGCCGGCGGCGCCTGAGGTGACCAGTTTGTCCTGTTTGATGAGCCACGGGAAAGTGTAGAGCGGGTCAAGCCGGATGTCCTTCCACGCATCAAGTACTTTTCGGCCTTGCCCTTTCAGGAAGCCGCCGAGTGCACCGCGCAGGTGGCGGTATTGGGAAATGGTGTCAATATCGTGCGTCAGGTAGATATGATTGAATCCGGGCGTCGGAAGCGGTGCGTTGAGCAGCTTGAGCAGCAGTCGCGCATGCTCGTCCAGCATAGGGATCTGCAGGCGGTTGTTGTATCCTAACAAGGAGAAATTAGCCGTGAAACGTCCATGCTCATCGCGCTCGGTATTGAAGAGTTCTTCCGCACGGGAGGTAAAGAAAAAGGCGTTATAGACGATGTCGGTGCGGATGATGGCTTTGTGTTTTGCAGGCTGCTCCACCACCACGTTTTTCATGTCCGGCGCAACGATGCGGAGACCTAATTCGCCGTTGGGCACAATGAGCACGTCGTAGTGCTCCAGCTCCTTCTCATCCGCCGTGTACGCCACGCGCGATGCCAAGGTCTCATCACCGTAGCAGAGCCATGTGATGAGGTAATCAACCAAATTCGTGAGTAATTCAGATTTCATATTATTCTTCGCTAAGAAGCTCCCATTCGTACATTTTCTGCTCGATCTGGTGCTTGGTGGTTTCGTATTTCTGGAAATTCTCCGCTGTCTGGTTGTCCGGAGAAGCCAGCAGCTGCTCCATTTCGGCTTGCTGCTGCTCCAAGGCGGCAATGGCGGCTTCCACTTCCGCAATCTGCCGTTCTTTCTTGCGCCGTTCCGCGGCTGCGGCTTTCTGGGCGGCGTAGTCGGCTTTGGCCGAAAGACCGGCTGCGCCTGTCTGACCGGTATCGCTGTCTGACCGTTTGGCTGTCAGACCGTCCTTCGGACTGTTGGATTTCTCCAGTTCCTGCAGCGTGCTGATTTTCTTGGCGCGGAGGAAATCGTAGATGCCGCCGAGGTGTTCGCGCACATGTCCGCCTCCGAACTCATACACTTTGCTGACGATGCCGTCCAGGAAATCACGGTCGTGACTGACGCAGATGAGCGTGCCGTTGAAGTCCCTGAGGGCTGTTTTGAGCACGTCCTTCGACTGCATGTCCAGGTGGTTGGTGGGCTCGTCAAGGATGAGCAGGTTACACGGCTCCAGCAACAGGCGTATCATCGCCAGACGGCTTCGTTCGCCGCCGCTGAGCACTTTGACACGCTTCTCGCTCGCCTCGCCGCCGAACATGAAGGCTCCGAGGATGTCGCGTATCTTGGTGCGTATGTCGCCAACGGCCACATAATCAATGGTCTCAAAGACGGTCAGGTTTTCATCCAGTAGAGCCGCCTGGTTCTGTGCGAAATAGCCTATTTTGACATTGTGGCCTGTTTTGAGCGTGCCGAGGTAGTCCAGCTGGCCCATGATGCATTTGACAAGGGTCGATTTGCCTTCGCCGTTCTTGCCGACAAACGCCACTTTCTCTCCGCGGCGGATGGTAAACGTGACGTCATGGAAGACATTGTGTTCGCCGAAATCCTTGCGCAGGTCCTCCACGATAAGCGGAAAATCGCCGCTGCGCGGAGCCGGAGGAAAACGGAGATTGAGACGGCTTGTGTCCTCTAAATCAACCTCCAGCCGCTCCAGTTTTTCCAACTGCTTGATGCGGCTTTGTACCTGCACGGCTTTGGTGGCTTTGTACCGGAAGCGCTCGATGAACTCCTCCGTGTCGGCAATCATCTTCTGCTGGTTGAGGTAGGCGCGTACCTGTTGTTCGTGACGCTCCTTGCGCAGTTCCACGAACCGGCTGTAGTTGACATTGTAGTCGTAGATGCGGCCGAGCGTAATCTCTATCGTGCGGCTGCATACGTTGTCGATGAACGCACGGTCGTGACTGACCATGAGCACCGCCGAAGGACTGTTTCTCAGGAATTCCTCAAGCCATTGGATAGACTCGATGTCCAGGTGGTTGGTCGGCTCGTCGAGCAGCAGCAGGTCGGGGTGCCGCAACAGGATTTTCGCCAGCTCAATACGCATCCTCCAGCCGCCGGAGAACTCCGAGCACGGCCTGTCAAAATCCCTGCGCTCAAATCCCAGACCGATAATGGTCCGGTCCATCTCCGCCACAAAGCGCGCTTCGTCCTCATGGGCGACGGTCATCACCTCGTCCCGCAGCGTCCTGTCATCCTGAAAGAGCATCACCTGCGGCAGATAGCCGATAGTCATGTCCGCTTCCCGTGCGATGCGTCCGGAGGTAGGCGTGTACTCGCCTGCTATCAGGCGGAGCAGGGTAGTCTTGCCGGCTCCGTTCTTGCCCACCAGAGCAATCCGTTCCTTGCGGTTGACAAGGAACGTGATATCATCCAGCACAGGGCGGGACGAGAACTCCATGGAAACGTGGTCAATGGTCAGCATTTGCGCCGGTTCGTTGTTTGTTGATGATGTGCCAGAGGATAAGCGTCAGCAGGGTGGCAAGGCTGAAATCAGCCGCCATCAGCAGCCAGTTGTTCCAATTGCGACCTGCTATCGCCAGACCGATAAAAAGGACACTGACGGACAACAAGACGCAGGTTGTCTGAATATGGTTAAGCCCTGTGCTGAGCAGCAGATGGTGTATGTGGTTCTTGTCCGGCTGGAACGGACTACGGCCTTGCTTGATGCGTGTGAGGCTGACACGGATGGTGTCGAAAATAGGCACCGTCAGCACGCAGATGGCAACAGCCGGGGCGGCATCCATATGCAGGTGTGCCGGCACCTCATGGTAGGCGTTAATCTCGCAGAAATGGAAGACGAAAGCCGTCAGGAGGTAACCAAGGAGCAGACTGCCCGAGTCGCCCATAAAAATCTTCTCCCGGTGCCCGAACACATTGTAGATGAAGAATACCGCCAGCGCACCGATCATGCAGATGGCCAGAATAGACCAGCTCCGTTCGCCTGCAATGCCGAAATAGGTGGCGAAGAAAAGGCAGTACAGCATCCCTAAACCGCTCGCCAGACCGTCTATACCGTCGATGAGGTTGACGGCGTTGATGATGGCTACAAGCACGAACAGCGAAATCGCATAACTGGGAATCAGACCTATCTGCTCTACGCCGAACAACCCGTGCAGATGCGTGATGCGCAGATCGGCGAAACCGATGAGTGCAATGCCCGCTAAAGCTTCACCCAACAGTTTGGCGGTGGGTGTCAGCACCAGCACATCGTCAATGAATCCGACTGCCATGATGGCGAACAGACCAATCAGGAAGAACTGACTCTGGTTCAACTGGTCATACTCGAAAATCAGGTAGGTGAGCATGAAACTGAAACAAATGTTCAGTCCGCCTATATTGGGAACATCGCCGGTGTGACTCATCCGTTTGTTGGGACGCACAACGAGCCCTTTGGTCTTCGCAATCCGTACCACAAGAGGCATTCCCAATAATCCTAACACGAAACTGACCAAACCTATCAGATAGCTGTGGGCGATGAAGAAATCCTGAATCATTGCGGGTCTAATTGCTCGTAAATGGAGTTGTTGCTGATAAACTCAGGCACCAGTTGTTTCATCAGTTTGACGGTGGTGAAGGGTTTGCCTTGACGCGTAGTGGCAATCAGTTCATCCACCTCTTTGCTGATGTCGTCATAGTCAAACTCGCGTACGCGGGCCACCATGATCTTCTTGTTGGATGTCGGCATGGTCGTTTCTTTCTGGTTGAGCAGTTCCTCATACAGTTTCTCTCCCGGGCGGAGTCCGGTGAATTCAATACGGATATCTGTCTCGGGCGTGTAGCCTGCCAGACGGATCATGTTACGTGCCAGGTCCAGAATACGGATCGGCTTGCCCATGTCGAAGACGAAGATCTCACCGCCGTCACCAAGCGTACTGGCTTCCATCACAAGGCAGCAGGCCTCAGGGATGGTCATGAAATAGCGGATGATGTTAGGATGCGTCACGGTCACCGGACCTCCGGCTGCAATCTGCTTGCGGAAATACGGGATGACGGAACCGTTGGAACCGAGCACATTACCGAAACGCGTGGTGATGAACTTGGTGCAGTTCTCGTTTTGTTCATGCAGCTTGCGGAAGAGAGACTGGACGTAAATCTCCGCGATACGCTTGCTCGCACCCATGATATTCGTGGGATTGACAGCCTTGTCGGTCGACACCATCACAAAGCGCTGTGCCTTGTATTTGACGGCCATGTCGGCCATGTTCTTTGTGCCTGCCACGTTGGCCTGAATGGCTTCGTTGGGATAACTCTCCATGAGCGGTACGTGCTTGTAGGCCGCCGCGTGATAGACAATGTCCGGACGCATCTCGCTGAATACCTGCTCCACGCGGACGCGGTTACGCACATCGGCTATAACAGGAATGAAACGGGATTTCGGGAACTGTTTCTGCAGGTCCAGTACAAGGTCGTGAAGCGGCGACTCCGCCATTTCCATCAGAATGGTCACCTGTGGCTCGTATTTCTGTACCTGGCGGACCAGCTCGCTGCCTATACTGCCGGCTGCACCGCTGATGAGCACCACGCGTCTGTTGATGATCTGACGCACATTGTCCGTGTCCACGTTGATCTCCGGACGCTCCAGCAGATCCTCGATGCGGATGGCTTCCACGCGTCCTACACGCTGGATGTCAATATCGTCTATGTTGTCCCACTGCGTGAAATAAGGTGTGGTAAGAATGCGGATGTTGTTGTCAATGAACACCTGCAAGTCTCTGGCGGGATTGATCTCCTGCATCTTGAGCGGAGATACGATCACGTGACGGATGCCGTGCGCCCTCATCCAGATAAACAGGCTGTCGTTCAGGGTGCGTACACGCATACCTACCAGGTCAAAACCGGACTTCTGGGTGGGGTCTGCAATGAAACCTACCGGCTGGTACGGCGCGTTACCTGCCGAGCGGAGCATCTTGGCTATAGCGATACCGGCTGTCTGCGTGCCGTAGATCATGACGCGGGGACTCCCCTGGTTGCGCTGCAAGGTCTCATACAGGGTCTTCACGCCTACGCGGAGCGAAAACAGCATCACGAACGCAAACGGCATGTAAATGAGCAGCATCGAGTTGAGAATGGGATGCGTACCCACTATCTGGTCGGAAACCAGGTTGACCATCATCAGGACAACGCCGGTGGAGAGGTTCGCCATAAAGACCTTGATCGTGTCGATGAACGTCGAGTAGCGCAAGATACCCGAATAGGTGTGGAAGGCCCAGAATGCCAGTAACTGCACGCCCAGCACTATCAGGCACTGCCAGCCTATGCCAAGCATCTGACGGCTTGCGTCAATGTACTTGAGAAAATCACTTCCTACCCATATGCTGAACCAGAACGCGATGGCACAGAGCATCAGGTCAAGTAACAATACACCCCAGCGGGGCAGATAATTCATCTGCGGAAGATGGGAAAAAATGTCCGATTGAAGGACGTCATTCTTTTGATCATTTTTCATGTTGTGATTCTATAATTTTGGCAAGATACTTGCCCGTGAAACTTTCTGTACATTGTGCTATCTGTTCCGGTGTGCCGGTACAAACGATATAACCTCCCTCGTTTCCTCCTTCCGGGCCCAAGTCAATCACATGGTCGGCGGCAAGGATAACGGCAGGGTTGTGCTCAATAATGATTACGGTGTGCCCTTTGCTGATGAGGCGGTTCAGCGCGTTGAGCAGTACCTCGATGTCGTCATGGTGAAGGCCTGTAGTGGGCTCGTCAAAGACAAAGACAGTCGGGTTGTTCTCCTCCTGTGCTAGGAAGGAGGCCAGTTTGACGCGCTGGCTCTCGCCGCCTGACAGCGTGCTGCTGCTTTGGCCTAACTGGACGTAGCCGATTCCTACATCCTGCAGCGGCTTGAGCCGTTTGACAATCTTGGCGCAATGCGGGTCGGCGCCGAAGAAATCAATTGCCTGGTTGACGGTCATGTACAGCACGTCGTAAATCGATTTGCCCCGGTAGTGCACATCCAGTATGTCCTGCTTGAAACGCCGGCCGTGGCATTGTTCGCATTCCAGCACCAGGTCCGCCATGAACTGCATCTCGATAGTGATGGTGCCCTCTCCCTGGCAGGTCTCGCAACGCCCTCCCGGAGTGTTGAACGAGAAATGGGCGGGAGTCAGACCCAACTGTTTGGAAAGCGGCTGCTCGGCAAACAGACGGCGGATCTCATCATAGGCCTTGAGATAAGTCACAGGATTGCTGCGGCTGGAACGGCTGAGCGGATTCTGGTCCACAAACTCCACATCCTTCATCAGATGCAGGCTTCCGTGCAGATGACCGAAATCACCCGTGTGTTCGGCAAAGACACCGCCGTAGTGCTTCTTGAGGGCAGGGTAGAACACCTTGCTTACCAGACTCGATTTGCCGCTTCCGCTCACACCCGTGATGCAGGTCATCGCGTGCAGCGGAAAACGTACCGTCAGGTTCTTGAGGTTGTTTTCGCAAGCCCCCTCGATCTCAATATAATTGTTCCAGTGACGTCTTTGTATGGGGATGTGATAGGAGAACAGTTCCGGCCGGGGCTTTCCTTCGTACACCACTTTGCCGCCATGGATGCCCGCTTTGGGGCCTATCTCGATGATATGGTCCGCAGCCGCGATGATGTCTTCGTCATGCTCCACCACCACGATGGTGTTGCCCAGGTCGCGTAACTCCTTGAGCACGTGAATCAGCCGTTCCGTGTCGCGCGGATGAAGACCGATGGACGGTTCGTCCAGCACGTAGAGCGAACCTACCAGACTGCTGCCAAGCGATTTGGCGATGTTGATACGCTGGCTCTCGCCGCCTGACAAGGTGTTGCTCTGGCGGTTGAGCGTGAGATAACTCAGACCCACATCTTTCATGAACTGCAGGCGGCTGCGTATCTCTTTGAGCAGTATGTCCGCCGTCTGGTGTTCGGTCTCGCTCAGCACAAGCCGGGCGAACCAGGCGTCCAGCTCGTTCACCGTCATTCCGCACATCTGCTGGATCGACTTGCCGCCAATAAGCACGTATCCGGCTTCCGGACGAAGATGAAAACCGCCGCAGGAAGGACAGATGGTCTTGCCTTTGAAACGCGCCAGCATCACTTTGTATTGGATCCGGTTGTACTGTTTCTCCTCCAGCTCTTTGAAGAAGGCGTGCAGTCCGCGGAAGTACTCGTTGCCCTGCCATAGCAACATTCGCTGCTCTGGACTCAGCGCATAGAATGGCGTGTGGATGGGGAAATCGAACTTGGCGGCGTTATACACTAACGGGTCCTGCCATTCCTTCTTCATCTGCGGGCTCTGCCAGCAGGCGATGGCCTGTTCGTAGATGGATTTGGATTTGTCAGGCACCACCAGGTCTATGTCTATACCCATTACCATGCCTACGCCTTTGCATTCAGGGCAGGCACCCATGGGATTGTTGAAATCAAACAAATGCTCGTTGGGCTCGATGAACTGTATGCCGTCCGCCTCGAAACGCTCCGAGAACACCTTTGTACGCCGTATATTGTCCTTTGTACTTTGTCCTTTGTCACTTTGTACATTGACCTGGCACTCGCCGTGGCCTTCAAAGAAGGCTGTCTGCACCGAGTCGGCAAAGCGGTTGCTGGTGGCTTGCTCATGGTCAACGACGATGCGGTCCACCAGCAGAAACGCCTCGTGCCCTTTCACCTGTTGCCACGTGTGCTCATCCAGCCGCACGGTGTCGCCGTCAATCAGCAGACGGCTGAAACCCTGGCTTTGCCATAACGCTAACTGTTCCTTCATGCTGCGTCCTTCCGGCAGGATGATGGGACTGAGCAGGTACAGGCGGGTGCCTTTCGGTTGCTGCTCCATGTAGTTCACCACGTCGCGGATGGTGTTCTTCTTCACCTCTGCGCCGCTCACGGGCGAGTATGTCTTGCCCAGGCGCGCGTAAAAAAGTTTGAGGAAGTCGTATATCTCTGTCACCGTGCCTACGGTCGAACGCGGATTGCGGCTGCTCACTTTCTGCTGAATGGCGATGGCAGGGGGGATGCCTTCGATCTTCTCTACATCGGGTTTCTGCATGCGCCCCATGAACTGACGGGCGTACGAGCTGAGACTCTCCACATAGCGGCGCTGACCCTCGGCATACAGCGTGTCGAACGCCAGCGAACTCTTGCCGCTGCCGCTGACACCCGTTACCACCACCAACCGGTTGCGCGGTATTTCTACCGACACATGTTTCAGGTTATGGGTATCCGCTCCGACTATGCGAATATTCTCATCTGTCACCTTTCAAGCGCTTGTTTTTTCAGTCGTTCCAGTGTGGAGCGCGTCTGGGCGTTGGTCGTGTCCAGTTGGACGGCGCTCAGCTTGGGCACGCGGATGGGCGTTCCGACTTCAATCATATTTGGATTAGCCAGACGGTCTTTATTGGCGTCATAGAGATAAGGCCAGTACACTTTAGAACCGTAATAACGTTTGGACATCCACGCCAGACGGCTTGCTTTGTGCATCGGTTCGGTGGTGATCCACCCTTCGTAAACCGGTTCTGCCATCTCCGCAGTAGGCGTTTCTTCCGGTTCAGCCGCCTCTGTCTCTTTCACCTCTGTTTCTGTCTCTTCAATAACGGCCGGCGTGTCCGGAACAACTGCCGGATCAACTGTTTCAATAGGCGGCTGGGCCTGCAACAGATGCTCGATCCAGTTGCCCAACTGACTGCGGAAGAAGAAATAACCGCCGAAAAGAAGTATCAGCAGCAGCGTGACACAAATCAGCACGTCCCGCAGGAAATGGTGTTCCTTCTTTTTCTTCTTGGGTTTCTCCGGCTCCGCAGGTTTTACGGGCTCCGCAGGTTTCTCCGGCTCTGCCGGTTTCTCCGGAACCTCAGGAACCTCAGGAATCTCCGGCTCCTTCGGTTGCTCTGCCAGCTTCTCTTTCTTTTTGGACTTCGCGGGACGTTTCTTCGGACTTTGTCCCAAATCCTCCAGGATATCGACTATCTCTTCGGCTTGTGCGCCGAGTTTCTGCAGCGGGTCAACGGGCTCTTCTCTTTTCTCCTTGCCCTTCTCGCCTTTCGCCGTTGTCCTTTCGCCTTTGCTCTCCACCATTTCCTTCACGCCTGCCTCCGGCGAGAAAGTAACCTTGTTGTAGCCTTCTATGATGATTTGTTCCCCTGTGGTCACGTTCACGCTCTTGCGGGGCGCAACAGCCTGCAGTTTGAAGATACCCAAACCGTTGATCTTGACCTGTTTGTCTCGCTTGAGCGCTTCGGTCAACTGACTGCTCAAGGCGGTAAGAAACGCGTTAGCAGTCTTCTCGCTCACGCCTGCACGAACGGCCAGGGCGCGGCGTAATTCGGTCCAACTTAATTTCTGTGCCATATATTAAGCCTTTTTGAGTACTTCTTTCATGTTTGCCATTGGTCTGAAAACCAACTGTTTCTTACCGGGTGAAACCATCCGTTCGCCTGTCTTCGGATGAACAATGACGCGCTCCTTGCGCTCTTTGATCTCCAGTACACCCATGCCTTGAAGCTGGATTGCCTTGCCTGCCATGAGGTTCTCACGGATGATGGCATTGGAGGTGGCAAGCAGATGTTCTGCATCTTTCTTGCTGAGGCTTGATGCGTCTGCTATCAAACCGATGAATTCTTTCGTTAGCATAATATACCGTATAAGTCAAATTCTTCCGTTTTGGTTATCTTGACTTCGGCAAACTCGCCGATGAGTCTTTTGTCTTTTAGCGAAGCAGTCTTTGTTCTTTCAGCGAGGCAGTCTATTAAAACCTCGCAGTCCACTTCCGGGCTGTCGTACTGCGTGCGGCCGATGTAGTAGTCTCCTTCCTGACGGTCGATAATCACTTTCTCCGTCTTGCCTGCGAAACGGGCCATCAACTCTCCGCTTATCTGCTGTTGGATGGCCATCAGTTCCGCCACGCGGGCGTCTTTCACTTCTTGCGGGATGTCGTCCGTATAGTGCTTGTTCGCGTACGTGCCCTCTTCGTCGGAATAGGCGAAACAACCCATCCGCTCAAAACGCATCTCTTTCACCCATTCCTTCAAGGCCTCGAAATCTTCTTCCGTCTCGCCCGGATGACCCACAAGCAATGTGGTACGCAGACATATACTCGGAACGCGCGCGCGTATTTCGCGGATAAGGTGGTCCTGCTCCGCCTGGGTGATGTGCCTCCGCATCAGGCCTAACATATGGTCCGTACAGTGTTGCAGGGCGATGTCCAGGTACTTGCACACGTTTGCATGTCTGGCCATCACATCCAGCAGCTCCATCGGAAAATCGGCAGGGTAGGCGTAGTGTAGCCGGATCCATTCAACCCCTTCAATCTGCGCCATCTCGTCTATCAGTTCCGGCAACAGATGTTTTTTCTCCATCGTTTTCTCCCCTCCTTTTAGGGAGGGGTTGGAGGTAGGCTTCAAGTCCAGTCCGTAACTGCTCAAATCCTGTGCAATCACGTTGATTTCTTTCACGCCTTGGCTCACCAGCCATTTCACTTCCTCTAATATCTCCTCTTTCGGCCGGCTTGTGTGTCGTCCCGTTATCAGCGGAATGGCGCAGTAGGAGCACATCCGGTTGCAGCCTTCGCTTATCTTCAGGTACGCATAATGCGTTGGTGTCGTCAGTTTTCGCTCGAAATCATGACATCCGGCCGATGCATGCAAGTCTTTTGTCTTTTGTCCTTCAGCGCAGCGTTCTTTTTTCAGCAACTCCACGAGTTGCATGAAATCGAACTTCCCGTAGTAGGCATCCACTTCCGGCAACTCCGCCTCTAACTCTGCCATGTACCGTTCGCTCAGGCAGCCCATTACAATCAGCTTCCGCAACTTCCCTTTTTTCTTCCGTTCCGCCATGCGTAGTATCATGTTGACACTCTCTTCCTTGGCGTCGCCGATGAATCCGCAGGTGTTGATCACGCACACTTCCCCTTTCGGCGCTTCTGCGTCGTGCACACAACGCCAGCCTGCCGCTTCCAACTGCCGCATCACACGCTCGCTGTCCACAAGGTTCTTACTGCACCCGAGCGTTATAAAATCAACAACTCCTTCTTTCACCTTTCGCCTTTCAATTTCCCAAATCGCAGTGGAACTTCAATCTCACGAGCCTTACATGCATCTCATCGTAATAGTCCTCGCCTAATTCATCCATGGCTTTCTGTATGTTGTCGTCGTCGGCGCTCTTGAAATAGTCGTATATGTCTGCCTCTTCGTCCGGGTCCACCACTTCCTTGATGAAATAGTTGATGTTGATCTTCGTGCCGCTGAATACAATCGCCTCCAGCTCGTCCATCATCTCTTCCATCGACATGCCGCAGCTCTCCGCCAGGTCGTCCAGATCGACGCGTCGGTCGATGGCCTGGATGATCTGTTTTTTCCTTGTGGACTTTTTCGCAACGGTTCTGATGCGCAAATCTTCCGGACGGATGATCTCGTTCTCCGCTACGTACTCTTTGATGATACGCAGGAACTCGTCGCCGTACCGTTTGGCCTTGGCTACACCCACGCCCGGAATGGTAAGCAGCTCGTCCATCGTAATGGGGTAGGTCGTGGCCATCGCTTCCAGACTCGGGTCTTGGAAAATGACGAAAGGAGGAACGTCACATTTCTTCGCCATCTTGCGACGGATGTCCTTCAGGATGGCGAACAGCACTTCATCGGCGGCAGCACAGGTCGCGCCTACGCCTTCCATCATGTCCTCTTCTTCGTCCTGTACCTCTATCGGAACCTCGAACTTGCCGGGCTTGCGGATGAACTTGGTGCCGTCTTTGGTCAACTTCAGGTCGCCGTACGAATCCACGTCTTTTCGTATCATGCCCACTAACAGCGCCTGACGCAGAATCGCGTGCAGCGTGCTCTCTTCCACGTCGCTTGCGGCGCCGAAGTTGTCCAGCTCGTCGTGATGATAACTCATCACTTCCGCCGTCTGGTTGCCGTGAAGGATATCCACGATATGTTCCGCTTTGTGCTTCTCGTTGACCTGCTGGATGGTCTCTAAGGCAATCTGCAGCAACTCGCTGGCGTCTATCTGCTTGTAGGTCTTGCGGCAGTTGTCGCAGTTGCCGCATTTGTCTTCCGTATAGTCTTCGCCGAAATAGTGCAGCAGCAGTTTTCGCCGGCATATCGTGCTCTCCGCATAACTCTGCGTCTCGAACAGCAGCTGGTTGCCGATGCCTATTTCTTTCGGTGTCTTGTCTTTCTGGAAACGCCGCAGGCGTTCGATGTCCTCCGGACTGTAGAAGCACAGACAGACTCCTTCGCCGCCGTCACGACCTGCGCGGCCTGTCTCCTGATAATAGCCCTCCAGACTCTTCGGGATGTCGTAGTGTACCACAAAACGCACGTCCGGCTTGTCTATTCCCATACCGAAAGCGATTGTGGCTACAATCACCTGGCATTCCTCCATCAGGAATGCGTCCTGATGAGCCGTACGCGTCGCCGCGTCAAACCCTGCGTGGTAAGGCTTTGCGCTGATGCCGTTCACTTGCAGCACTTGCGCCAGTTCCTCCACTTCCTTGCGCGCCATACAATAGACAATACCGCTCTTTCCTTCCATGCTGCGGATGAAACGGACAAGGTCCTTGTCCACCTCGGCTGTCTTCGGCCGTACTTCGTAATACAGGTTCGGACGGTTGAAACTGCTCTTGAAAACCGTGGCGTCCGGCATGTCCAGGTTCTTCTGGATGTCTTTCTGCACCTTTGGTGTCGCCGTGGCAGTCAGCGCGATAATAGGAGCTTTGCCGATGCGCTGGACCATGCTGCGGATCTGACTGTATTCGGGACGGAAATCATGTCCCCATTCCGAGATACAATGTGCCTCATCGACAGCGTAAAAACTGATTTTCACACCCTTCAGGAAGTCCACGTTCTCCCCTTTGTTCAGGCTCTCCGGAGCCAGGTACAGCAGTTTGGTCTTCCCTGCCAGCACATCGTCACGGACGGCGTTGATCTCCCCTCGGCTCAGACTTGAATTGATGAAATGCGCCACGCCTTCTTCCTCCGAATAGTTGCGCATCGCATCCACCTGGTTCTTCATCAGCGCAATCAATGGAGAGATGACTATCGCCACTCCGTCCATGATCAGCGACGGCAACTGGTAGCATAGACTCTTTCCGCCTCCGGTAGGCATCAGCACAAACGTGTCCTTGCCTTCCATCACATTACTGATGATGGCTTCCTGATTCCCCTTGAATGTGTCAAACCCGAAATAGGTCTGCAGCGCCTTCACTAATTCCTCGTGTGTTACACTCATATCGTTTTTTATACTGTTACGTATTTTGTTTTTGCGTTTTTCAATTATCGTTTTTGTTTTTTATCCCGCC
>Ga0265298_10005006_pt1 | contig 16772 bp, 8 predicted proteins | sample AusTroGonzalo_MG_3_FD_193486 | JGI IMG/M metagenome (GOLD analysis project Ga0265298, IMG submission 193486) | Bovine rumen microbial communities from tropical cattle in Woodstock, Queensland, Australia - Gonzalo_01 | ecosystem: Host-associated > Mammals > Digestive system > Stomach > Rumen ... | reverse complement strand
GCTGTTGCCAGCCTTGATGGTGCTGCGGTCATCGAAAAGGCCATTGGAGGCAATCACGATGTTCAGTTTCTCCACATCAACAGGCTTTCCGGCATAGCTGCCGTAGTCCAAAGCAATCTCTCTCGTCACCCAGTCCTCGTGCGACACGCTGCTGTAGTATTCAGCAAAAGCGATGAGAGCAGCATCGTCGGTCTTGGTTATCTCGCCACCAGTCAGACAGTCCTTGCCCAGGATGTTGTTGAGGCGGTCGGTCATTGTCACCTTCGTGGCTTCGCCCCACGAGAAGATGCCGACTGCCGTATTGGAAGGGACATCTGCTTGTGTCCAAGTGCCTTTCCAGAGGTAGGCAATGACGGACATATTCTCGGTGCCGTTGCTGACATCGTGCTTATAGGTAAAGCGCACGGCATCGGGATGATAGGCGAAGGCAATGCCACCGAACACGCCACCGTCGGCATTGCGCACGGAGGTCATCTTGGTCTCTGCCGTGGCCCATGCCGTGCCGAGCGTGATGTAGCCGGGAGCCGTGTTGCTTCCTATCGATGCACTTACGTTACTGAGCTTGACAGCCTTGCCGGAACCGTTTGCACCGGGTTTCACCTCCTCACCCACGATGGGCAGCGCACTTTGCGACACATTGGAGATGCACCAACCACTGGGCTGCGTGCCACGAGCCGATGAGACGGTAGCGCCTGCCTCCCAGGGATAGCAGTCCACCCAAGCACCATCGAAGGTGGTGTTGGATAGCTGCTGTGCGCTGGCAGCCTGCATTACGGCCGCCAGCACCATGAGCATATACTTCTTCTTCATATATAGGTGGTTTTGACAGGAACTCTTTTTATAGTCCCTTCATTTAGTTTGCTTTATCGTCTTCGCCCCAGATGTCCCAGAGGTTATTTTCTTTTGTGAGGACTTCGGCGTTAGGATCGGCATTGCCATCCTGAGTACTGAGCGCCATCATGGTCTGAGCTTCTGCTTCGCTGACCTGCAATGCAGGCATCATATATGTCTTCATAACTTTCAATTTGACAATTTACTATTTACTATTATTTCAGCATCTTCTTGCCATTCACAATGTTGATGCCCCTCTGCAACTTCTGGACGCGCTGGCCTGCAAGGTTGTAGATGGCCTCATCATTTTGAATGTCGAATGTTGAATTTTGAATTGACTCAATGCTTGTAGCGTCTTCCTCTGTGAAGAAGAATGCCTTGGCGTCAGAATTAGGAACAGTCAGGTAGGCACGATATGCCTTCACGGTGGGCTGCTGACCCGCTGCCACCTGATAGAAGCCTAACACATCATTGAGGTTCTGCAGAACGTAGCTGCCAACAGGAGCAGAGGTGTCTTCGTAAACACCAGTGAGCAGACCCGTCTCGGCTGCTGCGGGAGCAGAAACGCCGTATGCTGTGAGAGCAATCTCCTTGCTGCCTGACAGCACAACGGGAGTATTAGCAGGAATAGTGCCATTCAATGCGGTCAAGTCGAGGGTCAGGTTGTTTGCGTTGAGGCCGTCAACAGTATAGGCCGTCAAACCATAAGGTACGTTCACCTCGAAGGGAGCGCAGAAGGTGCCGTACTCGGCACTGCCCTTTACGACAGGAACCTCATCGTACTCTGTCTCATAAAGCAGTTCCACATCATCTACATAAAGATGGTCGCCAGCCTGACCCTGTCCGGGGTCTGCATTGGTAGCAAGGTTTATAATAATGTGTAACTGACCGTCGGCAGCATTCTTTGTTCTCTCAAAAGGAACAACAAATTCCGCCCATTCACCGTTGGTGGTGGGGAAGTCAAGCCTTGCCTTTGCAATGACAGTGGACTTCTCTTCGTCTGATTCGTAGGAAGGATCGCTGTATGTAATATAGTTATGATTGTCATGCACGACAGCCTCCATGTGAGCATTGGGATGCTGGGCATTTGCTGCAGCAGGCTCGAACTTCGCCCAGAAGCGAATAGCTGTAGGAACCTTGGAGAGAGTCTCACTCTTTGACGGGTCAGAAGTCTTGCTATAGTTGTAATTTCCCTTGGCAGAGGCCGAGATTGCACCTGCATTGACACAGCCTACTGTAAGATTGCCCTGAGCAATAACACCAAAAACGCTGCGTGACCAGATGTCCACACTATAGAAGCCATCGCTGCCGGGGCGACCGCCTTCCACCATCTGAACCTGCTGGGCTTTTGACACACTTGCATAGCTTCCCTCTGCTGTCTCGAAGGAGTTCCAGTTGTTGGGAGCGTGGTTACTGGAAGTTGCACCACTCCAATTCTCGAAGTCGCCGTTGCCAATCTGCGTTACGCCTGCTGCCACATCGTCGATGACGGTAAGGATATAAGCACCCTCGCCAGTGCCGGACTTTGCCTTGATGCTGCAAGTGCCATTCTTCTTGACTGTCACAGTGCCGTCGGCAGCAACGGTGGCTACATTCTCGTTGCTCGACTCGTAAGTAATCGCATCTACCACATTCTCAGTCGTCAGCGTCTCGTTCTTGTATGTGCCAGTGCTAATGTTGACATACACATGTGAATCGCTATATGTGAGGACAGGTGCACCGGCAACCACAAACTTGGCATAGTAAGTCTGGGTCGTAGGGTTGCCCGAAGCTGTCGAGTTTGCAGTGAACTTTACTGTGTGTGATGCAGTTGTTGCAACGGCATCGCCCGTGCAGTTAGCATTGTCGTACCACCCAACGAACTCGCTGCCCTCGTTTGCCTGTGCATAAAGGTAGTATGTATGCGTGGGAGCAGACATTCCATCACTATTGTTTGTGGCTACCGAAGACCCCTCTGCATAAGCAGGAGAGTTGGTTGAACTATTACTTGCATAAACCTTTCCCTCTCCGACGACATTTGCAACTACCTTGGAATAATAAGTGCTGCTACTTGCCATGGAAGACATTGACATGGTGAACATCACCATGAAGAGGCTTAACAGCCTCGTAACTTTACAATTCATAATCTTATTCATTTATTTGTTCGTTTTGCTTGTTTGTTTCTTAATTGTTTCCATTGTCCAGTGTAATTGACAGCAAGTGCCAACGCAAGGACAATATAAGAATTATCCACCATAGGATTCCCGATGCGCATCAACATGGCAAAACTCCACCCGATGCAGATTACTGCGAAGGGTAGCAGCCAATGTTTGCGCCAACGCCACAGCAGGAGCGGCAATGGGTTGAACGGAATAATGAGCCAACTGAATTCTGTGTTTGGTAGGGCTGAGAAGACAACCAAATAGGTAATTGCCAGCCCTATAATCGATTGTATGACCAAAAGCAGTATCGACAACGGACGTCGCATCCAAAAGCAACTGGCAACAGACAGCATCAGCAAGATGCAGGCAAGCATCATAGGGGACAGCCAACTGCTTTCTTCGATGCTTACGGTCTGACTGACCACTATGTTTGCTTCGCCAAGAACAGGCTGGCCGTTGAACGTCGCTTTCTGCAACACATCTATCAGGTCTTGCGGAACAACCACTTTGTCTGTCACTGCGCATCTCTTGTCTGCTACCGTTCCTGTGATGGAAAAGATGATGAAGCGGTTCCAGGGGAAGTCTTCTGTCTGGTCGCCAAACAATGCACGGCGTGACTTCTTGACAAGCCTTTCGTCCCAACCTCCGAAGGAAAGCGTATCGGGCAGCACTGCCGCACGAATGGCACGCAGGCAGGCCACAGCACAACTTCTGTTGAGGTAGTCGTAGGGAAGGTTCATGCCCTCCTCTACCTTGCCATCAAGATATTGCCATAGCTGCTTGCGCTTTTCCAAAGGGATGTTGATGACGTACTCCGTGATGCCTCTACCATCCTTAGCATAGTCGGCCAATACGCTGTCGGTTGGCACAGCCGCCATGCCCATCTTCAGGTTGCCCATAAAGAAAGTAAGCACCCTGTTCGTGACTGCCTCCGACTCGTAGGTATAGACCACGTCGAGGCCGTAGTGAGGACACTTCATGCGTATGCTGACGTGCCCCACACAGGAGTAGAGCACGTCGGCAGGTGTTGCCACCAAAAGGCTTGCCGTCACAAAGTCGTCGGCTTCGGTAATGGCCAGCGAGTCGGCCTGCCCACGGCATACTGCCGGCGCAAGGAGTGCCAACGAATAGATGATGACTTGGAGCAGACGCATTACGCAAAGCTTTTCCTGTTCCCGCCGGATGAAAGAAGGCTATTGCTGGGACATGATGTCCAGCACGCCCACGAAGTCGGCGATGTCGATTTTGTTGTCACCGTTCAGGTCGGCTATCGCATTGTAGCCACTGGCCGACATGATGTCGAGCACAGACACAGCATCGGCAATGTCCACCTTGCCGTCGCCATTCAGGTCGCCAACGATGCCTGCGGAGAAATCGTCTGTGCCGACCTGCACGACGAGAACCTGACCGAGCGCTTCCTGCATGTCGATGTCGATGGTGACAAAGAGCTTCTCGTCGTTCATCTTGCCCTGAAGCTTGAGGGGTATCTCGCCCACCATCGGGCCAATCCACATATCAACACCCTCTATATCGCCGGGCTGGATGACCATGGGAGCTTCGTAGGTGATGTACCTGAGGCCGTCCTCGCCTTCAGTGGCGATGATGTTCTCGACTACGATGTTGCCCACAGCCAGCTCCTCGCCATCGGATTTGAGGAAGAAGTTCTTGAGCTCGAAATTGATGGTGCCGTCGCCATTGTCAACGACTGTGACATCGGTGACCTGAGGCTCCGAGCTGACGCCGTTGATGGTGATGATGAGCGGCTCGGTATAGACGTGCGAGGGCTTTGTTGAGAAGTCGTCCGTACCGAACTGCACGAAGATGGTCTGACCCATCAAGGGGAAGTCAATATCGATGGTGACGTAAAGCTTCACGTCGTTCATCTTGCCCTGAAGCTTGATGGGGATGTCGCCAAGCATGGGACCAATCCAATCCGACTCTGAGAATCCTTCCATATCACCCGGCTGGATAGCGAGGGCGGAATCGTAAGTGAACTGCTTCAAGCCTGCCTCCCCATCGGTGAGAACAAGGTTCTCTATTATGATGTTACCGACGGGCATGTAATCCTCGCCACTCTGGAGGAGGAAGTTTTTCAGCATGAAATTGATGGTGCCGTCACCATTGTCAACAACGTCCACATTGGTTAACTGCGGCGTTGAGCTTTCGTTGTCAACTGTTACGACCAAACGGTCAGTGTAGGTTTTCGTGTTCTGTGCCATGCCAAAAGCACCGACAAAGGCACAAAGGATTGTGAGTAATGTTTTCTTCATAAAGTTTTATTTTGATTATTGGTTTTGTATTAGATTTTAGATTCGGGCAGACCCGCCTCTTAATTCGTGCGCAAAGGTACAACTTTTTACTATGCCAAGCCGAGAAAAAAGGTAAAACATGGTCTAAATACCGACATTTCCCAACGACTTCCCCCTTTCTTGCCACATCAAACTTCAGAAAAAGCACTCGTGCTTTCCAGCGAAGCACCGCTTCGTCTTTCTGTAATTTCTGTGCTTTCTGTGTGAGTAACCTACAGGGAACAAACCCTCGAAGGACCCGATATAAACCTCCCCATAACACGTCATAAAACTCTTTCAGGCTCGCTATATAATTATTTTCAAGGCGTGAAAATATATTATCAAGCTTTGAAAATATATTATCAAGGCTTGGAAATAGATTTTCAAAGCTTGAAAATAATTTGTAAACACGTTATGTGAAGTTTTGTGGCATGACTTGAAAAACTTCTAATAAGCGATTGGGGATATATACAGCAAGAGCCGCCGGAGTTTTCTCCAGCGGCTCTTGTGCGTTAAATCTGTGTCAAAGCACTCCTTTACTTCTCGGGAATGGGAAGGAACCAGTTAGCCTTGTTGTTAAGACGGCTGCGGAGGTTGGCGTCGATTTCGCCTGTACGACGGGTGGAAACACGCTTTGCCAGATAATCCTCGCCACGGCGCTGAGCGACACGGAAGAGGTCGCTGAAACGTGTGCCCTCGAAGGCAAGCTCCAGACCCATCTCATCGACGATGAGGTCCTCTACAGCATTCTTGACAACCTCAATGTGTGCATTGTCATAGACATACTTCTGAACAGTTTCGGTATCTGCATCCTGAGCAAGCAGGCCGTACTCCTTAACCTTTTTGCCCACCTGGTTTACATAGTTGTACGTTGAGCGGCCGCACTTCACGGGGTCGTTCCAGAGAATCAAACCGCAACCACGCTGGTGGACACCTATCGTGAAGGTCTCACCAACCTTGAAGTCTTCAGACTTCTTGGGGACAACATCCAAATAGGGACTCTCACTACGCAAACCTGTCGATTCAGTTATCATGACATATCGCTGATAGCCCTGGCCAGTCAAAATGCCAAAGTTGAGGTAGGGAGTGGTAGCAGCACTCCTGCATTCCTCAAGGCTGATATGATAACATGCCTTGCCGCAATCCTCGCTGGGCACACTCTCGAATGAATTTTCACTGCGAGGCCTCCAATAGATGTTGGAACGGATTTTGTCCAAGAGCTTGTCGTCCGACAAAGAAATCTCGGAAGAAGAAGCCAACTCGCTACCCCTATACCATTGGAGAATCATAGCCAGTGTGGTCTGTTGGTTGTCGCTGTCCCAGCCAGTAGGAAGATAGGTATTGTCATCCTTCTTGTAATAGCAGAACAAGCTGTCGCCCGTCTTTACAGGATAGTCATAGATGAGTGTGTTAAACTGGGTAGGAGTCATCTTGTTGTTTGCATCCTTACGTGCTTCGTATGTTTCCTTAGGATCCTCAGGAAGCCAATCGGGATGGTTGCAGAGACCAGACTTGAGGATTGCAAATGCATAGCCGGGGAAACCTGCACGATTCAGAGCCTCTGCATAGCGAAGCCATACGGTACTCTTGCGATAGACCATAGGATAGGTATTGATGTATATACCGCCGGGGTTCTGCTTGGACACCAACTTGTCGTAGAGGATGTCGGTGCCGACATAGAAAGTCCATTGCTTACCGATGCTATTGTAAAGCCAAGAACGGCGGGCATCTCCCACATCGTCCAGCACCTCAAGCGTCCAATCATCCTCATTTCCCCAGTTTTCAATGTTACCACTTGAATTTCTAACTGGAGTGCCCACATAAACCTCATAGGTCTGGCTCTTGCAGAGCGCCTCATAACCCTTGCTGGGTGCAAGCTCGTGCTCGTGGATACGGCTCAACCCGACACTGGCACCGCCATTTTCGTCGTTGGAAGTGCGCATCTGAGCCTCGAAACCGAACAGACGGTTGATGTCGGTCAGGACACGGCCTTCGAGCTTACCCTTATTGCTGGGAATACATGTGATGGACTCCGTGGAACGGCTCACCGCACCCGGCTCATCGTATGGCTCGTCATAGTAAATATACCGGGGTTCGCTTGCATCGCCACTTAACTTATCGAAATAGCCTATGCTATAATAATCACCAGGTGACAAAGGTCCGCAGACACCGGAATGACAGATATAGTTATAATAATGCTGGGCAGCTCCCGCATAATTGCCACTTAACAGATAGAGGTCGCCCAAAACGATGGAAACGGGGAACAGGCACTTGCTGCTGTGGCATACGAAATGTGAATTAGCGGGATCCTCATCGCCATAATAGTTATAGGAGAGTGTACCCTGATACATATCCTTATACTGCGGGTCGCTCAGTTTGATTTCCACCGGCTCCATCTTCTCCAGCTCGGGGCCAAGCTTGTCTGCCAGAGTCTGAATGGTGAGCATGGGATGATTCGAGTCAGCAAGGAAGTTGTCAATGTCTTCCGTAGAGAGCATCGGCTCAGTATAGAAGGGAACGCGGTTCTCGCCGTAAGCATAGAGCAACTGCATATACACCCATGCACGGATGGACTGCACCTGGGCATACTCCTTCAGCATGTACCTCTCGCCAGTACCCTTGGTGCGAATGGTGTCGCACATAGCAATATAGGCATTGCAGCTGTTGATAATGTGGTAGTAGTCACGGATGTTAAGATAGGCACATGCTCCGTCCTTCCACCATTTTTCGGGTTCGCCCGTCTCACCAAAGTTAATGATGGCGGCAATGCTGTCGCTGACGTAACCTGTCTCATCTACAAGGTCGCCACGGCATTCGTTCAGGATGACGTAACGCTCGGCAATGTTCTGCAGGGACTTGAGAATGCCCCAATAGGAATACAAGGTGTCCTTCGCCACCTCGTAGGAGTGACGCTCGCTGTTGGGAGAGAGCATGTCCTGACAGGAAGTGGAGAACATGCCCAACATCATGCTCAGCAACATCATGCATATAATAGATTTCCTTTTCATCTTATTCAATTTTGAATTATGAATTATGAATTATGAATTGCATTAGAGGTTAATCGAGACACCAACATTGAAACTGCGTCCGTTGGGGATAAGACCAGTGTCCACACCCTGATAGAGACTGTTGTTGCGGCTGCTCATCTCGGGATCGAGACCCAAGTACCTGGTCACGGTGAAGAGGTTATTAGCCTCGCCCCATACCTTCAGGCCGAGCAGCCAGCTGTTGGTGTAAGGAATCTTGTAGGTGAGACGCACATTCTTGAGCTTGAGGTAACTGCCGTCTTCTACCCAGCGGTCGCTCATGCGCTCGTTGTTACGCCATTCCTCACTGTCGGTGTAACATGCTCTGGGCATATCGGTGTTCTGGCCTTCGTACGTCCAGCGGCGCAAAGCGGCTGTGGTCTGGTTGTAGGTCGTGTTAAGACCCTCAATCTCGCTGCGCTGGTAATTGTAGATGTCATTGCCGACGCTGTACTTGAAGTTGACATCGAGTCGCAGGTTCTTCCAAGTCAGGCTGGTGAAGAGATTGCCATAGATGTCGGGGTTGGGATTGCCGATGACTGTCTTATCGCTCTCGTCGATGATACCATCATTGTTCCTATCTACGAAACGGACGTCACCTGCCTTGAAGTCATAGTACTTCTTGCTCTCATCCTTCAAGCCGGAAGGATACTTGAGGTAACCGAGCTTGCCTGCCGTGCTGGCTTCTGCGTCGCTGGCAAAGACACCGTCGGTCTGCCAACCCCAGAAACTGCCGACAGCATAACCGACTGCCGTGAGGACATTCTCCTCGCCATAGACATTGTCGGCGCGGCCGTGAATGACGTCATAGCCGCCACTCTCATTCTTCTGCTTGATGTAGTAGATGGAGCTTTCGGGAAGTTCGGTAATCTTGTTGTTGTAATGACCCAAGGAAGCACCCAGCTCCCACTTCCAGTTCTTGTTGTTGATTAAAGCAGCATTGAAGCTGAACTCGAAGCCACGGTTTGTGAGGGCACCCTCGTTGGTCCAATACCTGCTCATACCAGACATGTAGGGCAGCTCGCTGACCGTAAGCAGGTTGGAGGTCTTGTTCCAATAAAGGTCGAAGCCGGCCGTGAGGCGGTTCTTGAGGAACACACCTTGCAGGGCGACATTCCACCTTGTGGTGGTCTCCCACTGGATGGCACTGTTCTCAATGTTGTTGAGATAGAGAGCCACCGTGTTGTTTGTGTGCTTCATGCTCTCCCAATATGTGCGGGATGCATAGTAGTCGAGGTCGTCGTTACCGCTCTGGTCGAAACCGGCTGTCAGCTTGAGGTAGTTGACTGCGCCGTGGCTATAGGGGAACCACTTCTCGTTGGTAATAATCCAGCCGAGCTGAACGGAGGGGAAGATGCCCCAGCTAACGCCAGCCAACTTGATGCCCTGTTTGGTATCCCTACCGAAACGGCTGCTGGACTGCATACTTACTGCTGCCTCGGCAAAGTAGCGGTTGGCATAGTTGTAGTTGGCATCGAGATAGTAGGCCATGTCAATCCAGTTGTCGTTGGTGCCACCATAGTTGAGGTAGGCCATGTTCTTGTTCATGACAGGCAGCTTATCGTTCTCGTTGTTATAGCCGCGCATGTAGTTGTAGCTGTATGAATAGTTGTTGTAACGCCACCCGCCGAAGACACCGATAGTATGAGCACCATAGATGTTGTGCCAGTCAAGGCGCAAGTCGTTCTGCAAGGTGGTCTCCTTGGAGAAGAGCGTCTTCTGAACAGCATTGATGTAGCCCAAATCCTGAAGGAAGTAGTTGGTCGTACCGTTGACGGGCAGGAAGTACTTCTCGCTGTTACGTGTCATCAGGAAGTTGAAGCGGTCGCTGATGCTGAAAGTCTTTGTAACCTGATATGTGGGATGAACATTCAGGTCAATCTGCGTGCACTGGGCATAGTTCTTGTTCTCGCCAGGCGTATTTTCAAGAATCCAGTAGGGGTTGCGGAGTGCCTCGTTGATACCGTTGTCGCCAAGCGAGAGCGGGAAGCGGAAGGGATTGTTCACCCAAGTGCCACCCTTGCTGGCATACTTGCCTGCATAATCCGACGAAAGGTGCAGGTACTCGCTGGACGGCTTGTAAATGCCGTTCGCCTGATCCTGTGCCTTGGCAACATCATTATAATAATAGGAATAGGGGCTGATGAAAGGAGCCTGAATCAAACCGAGCACATTGGTCGAACCGATGTTCTGCATGGAGTAGTCCTCGCTCCATCCGTTGTCGATGATGTTATAGCTGACCTGATTGTAGGCAATGTCCAGCTCGGTACGTACCTTCGAGAAGACCTGAATATCGGTATTGAAGCGGAGGTTCAGGCGGCTGAAGTCATTATTCTTGCCGGTGGAATTGGCTTTGGTATAGCCCAGAGAAAGGGCATACATGCCTATGTCGTCACCACCCTCCACATTGATTTTATAGTTCTGGGTCATCGCTGCACGGTACAGGTCCTTCTGCCAATCCGTGTTGTTGTTGAAGACGTTGCGGTAATAGTTCGACGGACTCTTATCCAGGAATGCGTACTGGCTGAGACTGTTTGCCGACATATTCTTGATGGTGCTGACCATGTCGCTCAGGTAACTGCTGTACTGATTGCCGTCGAGCATCGAAATTTTATTCGGAGCAAGCTCCACACCGCCATAGATGCGCACGCCAATCTTCGTTGCCATGCTCTTACCGCGTTTGGTCTTGATGATGATGACACCGTTGCCACCCTTGGCACCATAGAGGGCTGTGCCGTTCTTGATGACCTGCACACTCTCTATGTTCTCGGGGTCGATGCCGGCAAGAAGGTTGTTATAGAAACCCTCGTGCATGGTAACGCGGTCGTACTGGGAGTCAATCATGTTGCCATCCAGAATGATGAGAGGCTGGGCATTGGCATTGATGGAGTTCACACCACGGATGGTCATGTATGAGCCAATGCCGGGAAGACCGTTGCGCAGCACCGTATGGACATCACCAGCCAACAGACGCTCGATGTCCTGGTCAACGGAAACACTGCTGCTCTCGTCAACATAGACTTTCTTCTGCGAAATGATGGTCGTCCCGTCGGTGAAGGAACCGTTGAAGTCGGCAGGAATCAGATTGGCATCAGCAACACCGTCCTTGACAGCCACTTGCAAGGGGTTGTACCCTTCGGCATACACATAGACAGCATCCGAGAAGACAGGAATGGACAACTTGTAGGTGCCGTCCTCCTCGGTAAGGGTCGAGTACTTCTCCAGTCCCAAGGCCTGGATGCGGACACCGCCCATCGGGTCGCCTGTGGCATCTTCGATGACACGACCCTTCACCTCCTTCATCTCGTATGTCTTCTCTTTCTTTTCCTTGGCCACCTTCTTGACGGCAGCCACCTCTTCCTCTTCGTACTCATCCTGTGCATAGACGTTTGCCACGCAGAGACAGGAAAGAGCCGTGAAGCATAGACTTATACCCAAAGTCCTATGCAAGAATGTTTTGTTGAATATCTTTTTCATAATTCTGCTATCGTATTACTATGGGACAAGCTAATCCTTTCTCTCGAGAATGACCTTATCGATGATGAGGTCAAACACATAACCGTCTTCCTTCTTCTTGGTGTTTTCCAAGATGAGCGTCGGATAGGATTTGCGCAAATTCTTATAGGAAACAGGGAACTCGAAATTCTCGGCTACCGTTATCGTGTCAACCGTTAATCCATTATACGTCAATGCTTTTGATGTCAGCGTCTGTTTCGTCTTCTCTGTACCACTGGCCTGGTTGTATGTGATATAAGCCTTAAACAAGTATTTGCTGGCACTGGCATAACGCAGGATGTAATCCTCATCCAACTCTTCTGTTGTACGTGTCTCATACCTTACATTATTCTCGTCCTCCGGATCAACAACCTGTACAATTTCTGTCTTATAGAAATAGTCCATGCTACCTGTCGAAGCAATCAAAGCATACCAATAGGGAACAAACACAACCTTAATGTCATATTTGCCGCTCATAACCTGAGCATTGGGAACGTATGCTGTGGGGCTTTTTCCCTCAAGCTTGATTTCCACGCTGGGGCCTTTGCTCGCGGATTGAGGAGCCAGATAATAGAAGTTGTTATTGCTAACATGTCCATAAATATCTGTGACCTTCTTGAACTTCTCGTTGGAGAACGACAACTTCCTGGATGCATAACCAAAAATCGTGTTCTTCTTGGCAGCAACGTTATAGAACACCTCCTGGCCTTCTATCTCCACTTCTACATCGGGCGTGTAGAACTTCGACGGGAAATTCCATGTGTTAACCTCGTATGCAAGTCCGTTGCTCATCCTTATCGGTTCCACACCACTAAAGAGGTCGGACGGTTTCCAGTCGCCAACAGCACGGAGCGTGTCGCGGAAGGTGTTGAGCATGTACTTGTCTTCGCTGTCCAACAGTTCTTTTTCATCTATGAACTTGTCAAGCGACCAAAGTGGCTCTCCAGAGTTCTTTGGCTGCTTGCGAACATTGAAGACGAGGGGAGAGACGATGTCCATCTTGATGGACATCTTAGTCAGAGAGTCAACTTTACCCTCCAACTTCAAAGCAATGGATGAGCCTGTAGCACCACCATCGCCCAAGGTCTTATCCTCGTATTTGGTGGCATACTTATAAGCCGGCTCCAACTTGGCGTATGCTGCATCCCACGCTGCATCGGTGGGAACTATCATCACGAAAGCAGAGTCCTCACGGTCAATGTGCTCACCAAAACCTTCCTCTGCCATTATCCACTGGTCATCAAGGATGTATGATGTTGTCTCGAACAACTTGTTGGAAGTCAAATAAACACTATCCACGTATGTCGGGTTGCCGTTTTCATCGGGCAAACCTTCGATACTGTAGTCTGCAGAGAAATAAATTGTGTCCTTACCGACCACATACTGGCTGATTTTCGCCTGCGGATTACCGTATTTGAGATGCTCGTACAGATTGTATCGGAAGGGAGCGACGCCCTTCAGTATATGCATCACGCCATTGACCGAAGGAATGTTATACTCGCCGAGAGGTATTCCGTCCAATGTGCGCTGGCTCTTGTCGAAGCTCAGGTTTTTGCCATTGATCATCTTCACCGTGTCAACGCCCGGCTCGGAGATGTTGTGGCGCCAAAGGGCGATGTGGTTGCCCAAGAACTGCTGCTGCACATTGTAGCCGTCTGTCATGTCGCCGCTGGTGAGCATCGACATCCACTTCTGGTATTCTGCCTCTGAGAGCACACTGTTGTCGGGAACCCAGACGGTGTTCACTTGCCCGCCGCCGAGGATGTCCTCGTAGCTGTAATTGGCCACCGGATGCGTATTGTCCTTGTAGTACTTGGCATTCCGTACGATGTCGGCAAAGCGGCTGTATTCAGGATTGCCCTTTATCCTGTCCCACAACGTAGCCGTTGTTTCCGTGACAGACCCATCACCATCGTAATGGTCGTCCCATGTGTCGGTACAACCAGGAACAGCCGTCAGGACTGTACCAAGGACGATTGCACCGATGTATCTGTTGATTCTGTTATTAGCCATATTATTTATGTCTTATATAACTGATTTCTGTTTATCTTTCTCTTACTGCTCGTATTTAGACTTGTTCCATACGGGATTCTGCTCGATGGCACCTTCGCTGGCCTTCACCTCCATATAGTAGATTGGGCAGTACAGACCATAACGGTTCTTGAAGCGGTTCTTCAAGGTGGTGGCAAAGCTCGAATTCGAGCTGCTTGCACCCATAAACATATCGACCATCGTCGACATGCCAGTGAAGCCATTCCCAATGGGCCATGCTTCCGTTGACTCGCGGGGATCGTCATCATTCTTGGCGTTGGCACTGCAACGCTCTGCGAAGCGAACCAAGTCGAACCAGCGCTTGCCTTCGCCAAGAAGCTCTATCTGGCGCTCGTTCATAACGGCCTGAATTACATTGCTGACCTTCACACCTGTCTTATTCTCTCTTGCACCGACATAGGTATTGCCAACCGTGCCAGAAAGAGGATTGCTTCTGTTTTTGTCAAGCTCGCCATTGCCAAGTTCATAATTACAATATGAACGACGGCGGATGGCATTGCAAATCGCCATGGCCTTCTTGTACTCAGTACTGGAGGTGCTTGAACCAGCCAGACATGCATAGGCTTCGGCTTCGATGAGCATCACGTCGGTCATACGATAGACAATCCAGTTGTTGTACTTTGAGGATGTGTATCTAAGACCCGTGATTTTACCGCCTGTTCCGCCCGTCATTTCCAAGAATTTGGTTGCCGGCAGATGGTACTTCATACAATAATAAGTACCTGTGCCCTGACCCGAGCTGGAACTGCTGCTTGAACTACCGCTGATTAACTGGGATTGGCAGCTGACCCAAAGACGGGAATCATATTTGCCGTCACCCTCGAGCTTTTCGGCAAAGAGGACATCCATCGCCTTGTCGTTGACACAGAGATGAGTTCCTTCGCTATAGCCAAAGAGACTATTGACAATCGAATTTTCCAAGTTATCGGACTTACTGTACTGCAGCTCGAAGATGCTCTCTACGCTATTCTTCGCATTAAAGATCAGGGTCTGCGCCTCCAACGCTGGAATGGTCGTGCTTTCAACTCCCACAAAGTCGTTCTTAATCATATCGCAGTACTTGACATCAGTGTTGTTCTTCATTGCAGAAAGTCCCCAGTCCCAAGTCTCTGTAATGAGGGCGCGAATTCCCAAGTTGTTCTTTTCCTCTTCGTTCTGCTTTGCCAAGAACATGAGGCTTGAGTCCGCCTTTTCTGCTGCAAGGCGATAGTCGGTGTTAACATCATGGCTCACTTCCTCGCCATTGACCAAATCCGTGCCTTTCTTCCCATGACGGCCCTCATGCAGTGAGCCGCGCCAGAGGTACATGTCTGCCAGCATGGCATAGATGGCACTTCTGGTAATCATGCCCTTGCTGTCACGAACGTCGCTGAAGCGATTACGAGCATCGAGCTTCACACGCTCACAGTCGTTGATGATGGAGTCAAGAACGACCAGCTGGTTCGTGAGAGGGAAATGTTCCACTTCGGAATCCTTGTTAATCACCTTGGTGGTGTAAGGCACATCCTTGAACGCACGAATCAGGTAAAAGTAGTTCAAGGCACGCAGCGCCGTCATCTCGGCCCTCATCTGTACCCACTCGCTTGTGGTGAACTGCTTGTCCTTTGCAAGAACCTCTTCGCCATGTTGAAGCACCTTGTTGCAATAGTTGATTGTCGTATATACGCCACCCCAGTCGAAAATATCCATACTGGAGTCGGGCATACCATTGATAATGTCAATGTAATCGTTGTGGGTCTGCTGATTGTCGTTGTCGCGGAAAGCGCCGTTCTCATTGTACGAGTCCGAACGGAGGTCACCCCAAAGGACAAGCTTTGAGACAGTTCTCGCCATTTGACGATATGCACCGTTACGCACACCTTCCAGGTCGTTCCTGTCTTCCCAGAAATTCTCTTCCACGACACGGTCTGATGGATAGATGGTCAGCCAATCCGTGCAGGATGACATGCCGAGAGCCACAAGACCCGTAAGGCAGACTGTATGATATATGTTCTTAAAACTTTTCATTGTCGTCACTTTTTTAGAATCCAAGGGTTAAACTACACGTGAATGACTTTGTGCGGGGCGTACGGTTGTTGTCCTTCGACACGGCGAATCCCAGAGGAGATACGTCGGGATCGACACCTGTATATTTGGTCCAGCACCAAAGGTTGTTCAAGGAAGCAAACAGCTTCAGCTGGTTGATGCCAAACTTCTTGAGCTTCTTAGCGTCGAAGTCATAGCTCAACTGGATGTACTGCAGACGCAGGTAGTCACCATTCTCCACATAACGGTCGCTGGGCAGCGAGTTATAGCTCTTGAAGCCGTTGACATTGCTCAATGCGCGAGGAATGACGGTCTCGTCGCCATTCTGACGCCAGCGCCAAGTCGTGGCATAGCTTTGGTTGTGGTTGTTCAACATGCTCTCCAGATTCATGCGTGCCATGTTGACAATCTGATTGCCGACACGGAAGTTGAAGCCTGCGTTGAGAGAAATTCTGCCGAAGTAGAGATTGATACCGAAACCGCCATTGCACTTGGGGTTGGAGTTGCCAAGATAAACCATGTCGTAACGGTCAATCTGTCCGTCGTGGTTAATATCCTCGTAAATGGCATCACCGCCCTGGAACTGGTAGCGGCTGCTTTCATTGTAGCAATAATACATGGGCAAGGGCGTACCCTTGGCATCGGTCAGCATACGTCCGTCGGCATCGTATGCGATTGGGCAAAGCGGCGTTGCACCCGCAGCAAGATTCTCCAGCTGACCACCCTGGCGGCGTGCGTCAGCGGCTGCCGTGTTGATGGGGTTACCGGCGGAATCGTATCCAGTACCAGCATTGCTGCCCTTTTCAACCAAGTTGCCGTTCTCGTCCACCTCGGCATAGCCGTATGCACTGACAGAGGCTGTGGTGATGCCGTTGTGGTCGTAGTCGTACTTATAGACACCCAAATAGCGGAGA
>Ga0265298_10005005_pt1 | contig 16773 bp, 6 predicted proteins | sample AusTroGonzalo_MG_3_FD_193486 | JGI IMG/M metagenome (GOLD analysis project Ga0265298, IMG submission 193486) | Bovine rumen microbial communities from tropical cattle in Woodstock, Queensland, Australia - Gonzalo_01 | ecosystem: Host-associated > Mammals > Digestive system > Stomach > Rumen ... | reverse complement strand
GACCCCGGCGGGGGCGGGAGGCGTTTTTCGCGGGGTCGCGGGGAGCGGCGTCCTTGCCGCGGGCGGGACGGGCGGGGAGGGGGGAGGGGGCGTCGGGTTTGGCGGCGCCCTTGAAAAGGGATTTGACGCGTTGGAGGAAATTCATGGCGGGCGAGGCTACCACCGGGGACGGCGGGGTGCAAGCTTGGCGGCGGGGAGGAAGGCGGGAAAACGGGGACGGGACGAGTTCCTGATTCCAAGATCAAGGAAAAACGACGGAAATCCGCTTGTTTTTTGTGGCATCTGGGGGCGGAACAGGGGCGGAGACCCCGCGCGGGCGGGCGGTTTCTTTTGTTTCGACAGGCGGGGGGAGGGGCTGTATAGTCCCCGCCCCGTATCCCGAAAGGTTTTCACGATGACGATTCCTTCTTTTTTGGTTCCCCTGGCCATGATGACTCCCCCGCAAGGGGCGGAGGGCGCGGCGGGGCAGCAGTCCGGCGCGTTCATGTTCGTGTGGATCGCGCTGATGGTCGCGTTGTTCTACTTCATGCTGATCCGGCCGCAGAAACGGCGGGAGAAGGAGCGCAAGGCGCTGATGGACGCGCTCAAGAGCGGCGACCGCGTGGTGTTTTCCGGCGGCATCCTGGGGGTGGTGACGAACGTGAAGGAACGCACCGTGGTGGTGAAGGTGTCCGACGGGTGCAAGATGGAAATCCTGCGCGGGGCGGTGGTGCAGGTGGTGGAAAAGGGGGCGGCGCCGTCGGAGACGGAACAACAAGCCTAGGCCGGGGGCCGGGCGAACGGGACATGTAAGCGCCGCCGGCGGGTTTCCGCGGGCGGCGGGACGAAGACAACGACAAGGAAAGCAAGATGAAGAAGTCGATCTGGAAATGGCTGTTGCTGGCGGTTCTCACGGGCTGGAGCATTTCGTTGGTGTATCCGCCGAAGGAGAAGATCAAGCTGGGGCTGGACTTGCAGGGCGGGACGAGCTACACGCTGGAAATCATCAAGGAAGACCTGCAGGGCGGGAGCGTGAAGGACGCGCGCGACCGGGCCATCGAAGTCATCCGCAACCGCGTGGACTCGATGGGCGTCGCCGAGCCGAACATCTACCCGGACGGGGAAGACCGCATCGTGGTGCAGATTCCGGGGATGAAGGCGGAAGACCGCAAGCGCGCGTCGGAAAACATCCGGCGGGCGGCGTTCCTGACGTTCCGGATGGTGCACCCGGCGAACGACCAGCTGGTGTCGGCGCTGTTCGCGGAATCGAAGGTGCCGGAAGGCTACATGGCGGTTTCGATGCCGTCGCGGTCGGGCGTGCGCGGCGGGGAGCTGTGGGTCCGCAAGGGCCCGCCGCCGACGGAAGAGGAGCGGGCGAAGCTGGCGCGCTTCGAGGAGAAGACCGGCTACGACCTCCTGCTCGAAAAAGAGATCATCGACGGCAAGGAATACTTCCGCCCCTACTACGTGAACCAGAAGCAGGAGCTGACGGGCGCTTCGCTGAAGAGCGCGGACGTGGGCTACGGCAACATGGGCCAGCGCTCCGTCCAGTTCTCGCTGGACGCGCGCGGGCGAAAGATTTTCGGGCAGCTGACGAGCGACTACGCGCCGGGCGGGGCGAAGAACCCCGACCCGAATTCGCACCGCCTGCTGGCCATCGTGCTGGACGGGACGCTCTATTCCGCGCCGCGGATCCAGACGCCGATCCTGGGCGGCGAAGGGGAAATCACCGGCTCCTTCACGCTGGAAGAGGCGAGCGACCTGGCCTTGGTGCTGCGGGCGGGCGCGTTGCCGGCGCCGCTGCGGGTGCTGGAAGAGCGCACGGTCGATCCGACGCTGGGAACCGACTCGGTCAACAGCGGGAAGATGGCGGCCCTCATCGGGCTGGCCGCGGTGGTCGTGTTCACGATGTTCTACTACCGCTTCGCGGGCGTGGTGGCGGCGCTGGCGCTGATGCTGAACCTGGTCCTCCTGCCGCTGGGCATGTGGCTGGTGGCGGGCCTGTTCGGGATGTTCGGGGGCAACGGGATGGGCACGGGCGGCGGCAGCTCGCTGCCGGTGATGACGCTGCCGGGCATCGCGGGCATCGTGCTTTCCGTGGGCATGGCGGTGGACGCGAACGTGCTGATTTTCGAGCGCATCCGCGAGGAAATGTCGCTGGGCAAGCGGTTCGGCGCCGCGCTTGACGCGGGCTACCACAAGGCGTTCGGGACCATCCTGGACTCGAACCTGACGACCCTCCTGGCGGCGGTCATCCTGTTCTGGCAGGGGTCCGGCCCGGTCAAGGGCTTCGCGATCACGCTTTCCGCGGGCATCCTGGCGAGCATGTACACCGCCGTGGTGGTGACGCGGATGGTCTTCGACCTGCTGGAAGGCCGCGGGATGCTGAACAAGCTGACGATGATGCAGCTGGTGCCGAAGACGAACATCGACTTCATCGGCCTGCGGAAGGCGGCGGGCGTCTTCTCCGTGGTGGCGATCGCCGCGACGCTGGGCCTGTTCGTCCACCGCGGGGCGCGCAACTTCGGCGTGGACTTCACGGGCGGCGTGCAGCTCTCGCTCTCCTTCGAGCAGAAGGCGGAAGTGGACGCGTTGCGCAAGGCGCTGGAAGGCGCGCCGGAAATCCGCGAGGCGGCGCTGATCCAGTACCAGCGGGCCGGCGGCGAGGACCTCTCGGCCGAAGTGCTGGCGCTGAAGGTGGCCAGCGCGGAGGAAAGCGCGGCCGCGATCAAGGTGCTGCAGGAGCAGTTCCCGGAGAGCAAGTTCGGGTTGCTGAGCGAGACGGTCGTGGGGCCGCAGGTGGGCGAAGAGCTGAAGCGGTCGGGCATGATCGCCGTGGGCATGGCGCTCCTGGGCATGATCCTCTACATCACCGTCCGCTTCGAGTTTTCGTTCGCGGTCGGCGCGGTCGTGGGCCTGGTGCACAACGTGCTGCTCACGCTGGGCGTCTACGGCCTCTGCGGGCGGCAGCTGACGATGACGAGCATCGCGGCCTTCCTCACGGTGCTGGGTTACAGCGTGAACGACACGATCGTGGAGTTCGACCGCATCCGCGAAACGCGCAAGCTGCGCGGCGGGCGGCTGGACGCTTCGGTGGCGAACGACGCCATCAACCAGTGCCTCGCGCGCACACTCCTGACATCGATCACGACCGCGCTGAGCGTCGTGGCGCTGATGGTCTTCGGCGGCGGCGAAGTGTTCGACTTCGCGCTGGCGATGTTCATCGGCGTGTGCGTCGGCACCTACGCGAGCATCTTCGTGGCGACGCCGGTCATGCTGGCGGTCCGCCCGAAGGCCGAAGGCGCGGCGGCCGCCGTTCCGGCGAAGGCCGCGAAAGGCGCGAAGGCCGCAAAGGCCGCGAAAGGCAAGTAAGCCTTCCGGGAGGGGTCGCGGCGCATGAACGCGGACGCGCGGGCGAAGTTCGGCCACGAGCGGCGTTGGGTGCTGCCGACGGCCACGGAGGCGGAAGCGCGCCGGCTGGCCGAGGCCTACGGGATGTCCGTGCCGCTGGCGATGGTCATGCTCTCGCGCGGCATCACGGGGGAAGCGCGGATCGACAAGTTCCTCAATCCGCGCCTTTCCGCGCTCTCCAACCCCTTCCTGCTGCCCGGGATGGCGAAGGCCGTCGACATCATCCTCGGGCACGTCGCCGCAGGATCGACCATCCTGGTCTACGGCGACTACGACGCGGACGGCGTGACGGCGACGGCGCTCCTGATCCAGGTGCTTTCCCGCCTGCACGCGGTGGCCGTTCCGTTCCTGCCGAACCGTCTGGAAGACGGCTACGGGCTCACGCCGGAAACCCTCCGGCGCTGCGTGCGCCAGAGCCACCCGCAGCTCGTCGTCACGGTCGATTGCGGGACTTCGGCCTGCGCCGCCGCGGAAGAGGCGGCGCGCATGGGCGTGGACATGGTGGTGACCGACCACCACCTGCCGACCATCGACGGCCTGGCGGATGTCCCCGCGCTGGTGAACCCGAAGCTCGCGGATGACGAGGACACCCTCATGCTCGCGGGCGTCGGCGTGGCCTTCAAGCTCTGCCACGCGCTCGTGAAGGTCGCGCGCGAACGGCAGATGCCCGGCGCGGACGAGGTGGACCTGCGGAGCTACCTCGACCTGGTCGCGATGGGGACGGTGGCCGACCGCGTGCCGCTCCTGAACGAAAACCGCATCCTGGTGGAGCACGGCCTGCGCCACATGAACCGGACGCAGTCGGCGGGGTTCCAGGCGATGATCCGCGGCGTGGGCCTGACCCTCGGCGAGCTCGACACGTTCCAGGTCGGCTACGTCCTGGCCCCGCGCATCAACGCCATCTGCCGCCTCGGCGACGCGAACGTGGCGCTGGAGCTGGTGCTGACGGACGACCCGGTGCGCGCCGAAACGCTCGTCAAGGAAGTCAGCAAGGCGAGCTTCCGGCGGCAGGGCATCGAAAGCCAGATTTACGAAGAAGCCGTGGCGGAATTGGAAAAAACCTTCCGCCCGGAGGTGCCCGAACCGGTGGTGCTCTCCAGCCGCACGTGGCACGCCGGCGTCATCGGCGTCGTGGCGTCGCGCATCGTGGCGCGCTACAACCGGCCGGCCGTGCTCCTGACGGTCGGGAAGAACGGCGTGGCGCAGGGGTCCGCGCGGTCGATTCCCGACCTGGACATCCTCGCGCACCTGACGAAGTGCCGCGGCCTGATGCGGCACTACGGCGGGCACGCGATGGCGGCGGGCATCGAGGTGGAAGAGGAAAACCTGCCCGCGTTCACCGAAAAGTTCAAGGCGGTCTGCCGCGAAACCCTCGCCGGGGCGGACCTCCGGCGACGCCTCCTGATCGACGCCATCCTGCGCCCGGAAGACGTCGGGATGGCCCTCTACCACAGCCAGATGCGGATCCAGCCCTACGGCCATTCCAACCCGTTCCCCGTCTGGATGGTGCGGCGGGTCAAGGTCATCGCGCCGCCGGTGGCCATCCGGGACCGCCACCTGCGGATGTCGCTCCAGATCGGGACCCGGACGCACGACGTGATGGGCTTCAACATGGCCTACCGCGCCCGCCCGCAGATGGGCGACGTGCTCGACATCGCCTTCAACATGGTCCCCAACCGCTACAACCCGGACGAGCTCCGCCTCAACCTCCAGGATTTCCGCCCCGCCGAGTGAGGCGCAAAAACCGCCGGGGGCGTTTGCGGCTTGCCGGAGAGAGGGGGGAAGGGGTAGATTCCAATCTTTGGCGCGAGTTTCCTCCTGCGCCGGAAAGGAAAACCATGAAAACCCGTTTCTTCTTCCTGACCTGCCTTTTCGCGGCCCTGGCCTTCCCCGCATGGGGGACGGAATTGCTTTCCGAGGGGTTCAACGGCATGACGAACAACGCCTTGCCGAGATTGGGGGGGGAATACTGGCGGTACTCCAATCCGAAGACCGGAAAAGACATAACGAGCATTACGTATTACAAAAAAGACACCTATTCGACCAATCCGCCATCCATCAAGCTGGAGGAAGACCGGATGCTCACCAGTCCGGAGTTTCCCGTGGGCACGACGGGTGTGACGAACATTTCCTTCATCTGCTACAATTCGTCGGCCGGTGCTTGCAACAACGCCATCCAGGTGGATGGCCTGGTCGGGACGAACTGGATTGAAATCGCCACGTTGAAGGGCGAGGACATCGTTGTCGGTTACTACCTTTATTCCTTTCCGATTCCGGCGGAAAACGCCCAAATGAACCGGTTGCGGTTCCATTTCGCCAACTTCGGGGAAGCCACGGCACTGGACGACATCATGGCGGAAGGTCCGTTCCGCGTCACGTTCGACCGGACATACGGTTTCCGGCTGCCGGAAGGGACGGGTGGCGCCATCACGGCAACGGCGGAGTACGACTTCGCGACGGCCGACACGGAATTCGAGCATGCGTGGAGCGGCAGCATGGAAGGGACGGATGCGGTGCTGGCGATTCCGGCGGACCAGGCGCCGGGAAACTACTTCGTGACGTGCACGGTGGCGGTGTCCGGCGACGAAGGGACGCGCACGTCGAACTCCATCGCCTTCCGGGTGCTGGCCTACCACGACATCACGGTCGAGGCGAGCGAGCACGGCGTCGTCACGGCCAGCACGAACAAGGCGGTGGAAGGGACGATCGTGACGCTGGAGGAAACGCCGGAAAGCGGGGACTACGTCCTCTCGTCGATTTCGGTCAACGGCGAAAAGCTGCCCCGCGGCACGCTGGCATTCGAGATGCCGGACACGAACGCGACGGTCGCCGCGGTTTTCAAGAAGAAGGAAGAAGGCGACCTGGTCATCCCGTTCGACGACAGCACCAGCAAAACCCCTTCATACGCTTCGGAAAGCTTCCTTTCCAAATGCATCTCGGAAGGAATCGGCGTCACCAACGAATTCATCGCGTTGCGTTGCCAGGGCGGCGACAAAGTGGACGGCAGCGACACCAACCTGTCGATGCGCATCCAGCACGCCGGCGGGGGCGGCCACATCACGAACGGGTTTTTCGCGGTGGCGGACGCGCTGGAACACCCGATCGCCCGGATCCGCTTCGACTACAAGGCCTACAGCGCCACCCACGTGGACAAGGACTGGGCGGTGGAAGCCAGCACGGTCGGGGGGACGAATGCCGCGAATTGGACGACGCTGGCGGCCCTGAAGACAGCGGAGGACTGGTTGGAATGCGACGTGACGAACAGCCTCCTGGAAGCCGCCACCTATTTCCGCATCGTTTCCAAGAACACGAAGTCGGCGTCGGCCATGGCGAATTTCGACAACATCCACATCTGGTACGGCGAAGCCTACCGCGTGAACATCCGCGGCGTGCGGTACGGCGCGCGGGTGGTTTGCGACACGGAACACCCGCTGCTGCTGACCGCGGTCGGAGCCGACGGCACGGAACCCTACGGGTACGAATGGACCGTCAACGGGACGGAAGCGGGGAGCGGCGGAACCTGCGAATTCTCCGATCCGGGACTCTACAAGGTGGACGTGAAGTGCACGGACGGCAGGGGGTCGAATGCCTTCGCCAGCGTGGAATTCACGCTCGAAAAACAATACACGGTGGCGTGTGCCGCCACGGGAAAAGGCACCATTTCGGCCAGCACGAACAAGGCGTTCGCGGGCGATACGGTGTCGATCGAAGCGAAGCCTCAGGCCAAATCCACGCTGGATGCGCCTGTCACCGCGACCTGCGACGGCGAAACGGTGCCCATCTCCGTCGGCGAGACCGCCATGCAGGAGGGCGATTGGACGTATCCCTACCGGATGGAAGGGCTGTCGTTCACCATGCCGACGGGCGACGTGGTGGTCGCGGGAACCTTCCGGGACGTGCGGACCGAGGCGGCGTTGCCGTTCGAATGGCACGGCCCGTGGAAAAGCACCACGAACACGATCGACGGCGTGACCGCCAAGATTGATTCGAGGGACACGGATTACGCGGACAAGACCGACTACGACCGGGAAGGGAACGGCGCGGCAAAATTGGGAACCTTGGATTCATTCTACCAGATTTGCTTCGACAGCACCCCCGACGAACTGTCGTACATGTTCAAGGGGAACTCGTTCACGAGATGCGATTGCACCGTGTTCCGGGTGCTGGAATCGGCGGACGGCACGAATTGGACGGAGGTCGCGAGCTACGCGGCCGAACAGGATCCGGACGACCCGGACAAGCCGGACCTTACCGGCGGGTTGTATGCCGTGACGAACAAACTCAGTCCCTGGTGCCGCTACGTGAAGTTCGGGTACAAAAGCAAGGAAGACACCGATGGGAAAGTCGGTCTGGACGCCATCGTCATCACCAAGGGAGAAGCTTCCGAGTCCGTGACGGTGAAGGCGACGCTTTCGGGCGACGGCATTTCGTTCGCGAGCGACGGTTCCGCGACGCTGAACGTGACGCTGGAACCGGAAACGGCGCTTTCGGCGGATGAAATCGGCATCTGGGCGGCGAGCGATTTGACGGCCGCGCCCGGCACGGACGGCTCGTGGACGAACGTCGGGGACGCGGTGGTGCAACCGGCCGGAACGGGATTCGACATCACGGTTCCGGAAGGCACCGGGAACTTCATCTCGATCGGCAAGCCGGACTTCCTGAAGGAATAAGGGCGTTTCGATCCGGGGGGCGGAAGGCGCGTGGAAACACGCGCCTTTTCCGCGCAACCGTCCCGCCAACGAGGCGCCCGGCGGCTAGAGCGGTTTTCAGAATACTGCAGCCGATTCCTTGGGAGGTGCGGCTTTCAGCCGCGCCAATCAGTTTGGGCGCGACAAGAATGTCGCACCCCCCAGCCTTGCGTCCACATGTTTTCGAAAACCGCTCTAGTGCCCGATCAAGGGGATGGAGGGGAAGGCGGAGGGGCGGGGAAGTGCTGGAGGATGCCGGCGGGGGTCTTCTCCGAGAAGTCCGCGTGGCGGCCGGGAAGGTGGTTGGCGAAGATGCCGGGGAGGATGCGGCCTTCCTTGCCGCGCGGGGCCCAGAGGGTCCAGAAGGCGGTGCCGGGGGCGAGTTCGTCGAGGCGCGCGGCGAAGGCGGAAGGGTCGTCCGCGCGGAGGACTTCGATGCGGGATTCATTGAGGGAAAACCAGTCCTGGGCGTACGCGCAGGCCACGGCATGGTGGTAGCCGCCGAGGAGGATCGGTTCGGAGCCGCCGGCGCGGCGGGCGAGCTCGGCGACGGCGTCGGGCATGGACCAGGAATAGATGCGGTCGGTCAGCAGGCGGGAAAATTCCACGGGAACGGCGGCAACGACGAGGGCCAGGGCCAGGGGAAAGCACCGGGCGCGGAGGCGGTCGAGGCCGAGGGCGAGAAAGAAGAACGCGAAGGGCAGGAGGAAAAGCAGGTGGCGGGATTCGATGACGGAATCCGTGCCGGTGCGGACGGGCCACTTGCCCAGCGACGAAGCGAAAACGAGCAGGGCCAGGGCCGAAACGGACAGCAGCGAGACCGCGGCCACGGGGCGGTTCCGCGAGGCCATTCCGGCAAGCAGCAGAGCCGGAACGGGGAGGAATAGCGCCACCCGCAGCGGCGAAACGGCAGACGGCACGGGAAGGACGGCGAAAGGATCCCGGAAGAAAAGCAGGGCCCGTTCGCCCCACCAGGCGAGAAAGGCGGGGACGGATCCGCGGGGCGGGAAGGCGGGGGCCCAGAAGGTGTCCATGATGCCGGGCATGGTGGCGGCGGTGTGGGCATGGGATGCCAGCACGACGATGCCGCCGAGGCCGCCGAACAGGAGGAGGTCCGCCCAGCCGGAACGGGACGGGCGGTGCCAAGCGCCGCCGGAGCGGAGGACCGAGAGGAACAGGACGAGGCCGAGACCGGGGAGAAGGAAGAACTGGGTGTGGGAAAGGAAGGGGCCGGCCAGGAAGACGGCGGCGAGGAGCGGGCGCGGACGCCGTCCGGCGCCGAGTTCCAGCGCGGCAAGGAGGGCAAGGACGGCGAAGAGGGCGTCGAAGCCGTACTGCTTGAATTCGGCGGAGTAGTAGACGAGCTGGGGGGAGACGGCGGCGAGGAGCGCGGCCGGCGCGGCAAGGCGGGGCGCTCCCGCGCGGGCGACGGCAAGCGGAAGGAGGACGAGGACGGCCAGTCCCGCAAGGAAAAGCGGAAAGGTCAAGGCGCGGTCGTTCCACCCGGACCATCCGCCGATGCACTTTTCGAAGAAGCAGAAGCCGACGGGGGCGGATTGGCCGAATCCGAGCGGTTCCGAAAACAGTTCCGGGAAGGAAAGGGTGCGGAGGCCGGCCTTGAGGGAATAGGAATCGATCCAGAAGCTTTTCGTCCACCACAAGTCGGAACGGAGGAGGGTGCCGAGCAGGAGGGCGCCGAGCAGCAGGGCGGTTTCCGCCGCGCGGACGGGCGGCATGCCTTTCCGGGAAAGGAGGCGGGAGAGCGGCCAAAGGAGGGCGAGGGAGAAGAATGTTCCGAGCAGGGCGCGGAAGGAGCGGGCGGCCGGATAGGTGCCGTCGAAGACGGCATCGGGCCAGCCTCCGTTGTTCCAGGCGAGAAGCCGGGCGGAAAAGGCGGAATCGCGGCCGTGCCAGAGCACCGCCGCGAAGGCAACGGCGGCGGCGAGCGAGACCCAGGCCAGCGTCCGGGAGGACAGGAGAGGAGACCCGGATTTCATTTCCGTCCGGCGAGGAGAAAACGGAGGGTTCCGCGGAGGCCGAGGCAGTGCAGGAAGGTCGAGAGCGTCCGCCGCTTGCGGGCAAGCCGGGCGGAAAAGCCGGCGGGGCGGGCGTTCGGGTCGCCGTGGAGGAAACGGCCGTCGCCCTGGAACGGGAGGTCGAGCAGGGCCGGGCACGCGGCGCGGATGACGGCGGCCTGGTGGCGGCAGGCAATGCGGTCCTCCCGGGCGAACGACCGCAGGATCGAAAGGATGCGGCGGCAGTTGCAGGGCTGGATCGAGTCCATGCCGGGAATGATGTCGAGGGACTGCTCCACGGAGGAAAGCCAGGCGCCGCCGCGCTGTTCGAGGTAGTAGCGGTCGACGGGATCGAGCGGGGACGGGACGGAGCGGCAATGGTCGAGCCACGCGGCGAAGGCGCGTTGGAGGTCGGGGCGGAAGCGGACGTTGAGGAAAGCCGACGTGAACTCGGACAGGTCCGACGCCGTGCGGAAGAGCTTGTGTTTTTCGCGGTAGTATTCGCGGACGGATTCCCAGACGCCGCCGCGGAGGACGGCGACGCGGCAGGAGGGTTCGCCGGGTTCGGGGTATTGGCGGAAGGCGTAGAAATTGCGGTCTTCGTCGACGGCGAGTCCGGCGCAATGTGCGTCGTAGGCGCGGAAACGGGCTTCGTCGGGCTGCGCGGGACGGGGAACGAACCGGTGGGGACGGCCGAGAAGGGCGGAAAGGCGGGGCGGGAGCTCGCGGTCCCCGGCGCGCAGGCGGCGGTGGTCCATCGTGAACGTTCCGAAATCCACGCCGGCGTGGTGGAGGAGGGCGGCGAGGGTGCGGGAGTCGTAGCCGGCGGTAAGGGGAAGCCGGACGCGGCCGGGGTAGTCGGCGGCGATGCGGCGGAGGAGGACGTCGAAGGCGCCGGTGACGGCGGCGATCCGTTCCGCGTCCGAGGCGAACGGGGGCGCGGGCGGTTCGGGCGGACGTTCGAACGGGGTTCCGGCGGCGAAATCGAACCCCTGGCACGGAAGCAGGCGGAACACGCCGGGTTGCGGCGTGAGCGGGCCGGGATAGAAGTCCATGCCGCCGAATTGGTGTTGCAGGCCCGGACGGCGCGGGCGGAAGCCGAGGTGCTCCCCGAGCAGGGCGAGGCTGGAGGAGCAATCGGTATTGCGGTAGAAGACGCCGAGGAGGCCGGAGGCGTCCATGCGGAGGCGGCCGTCGCGCAGGAGGATCCAGCGGCCGCTCCAGGCGTCGAGCACGCGCTCGAGTTCGCCGTCGGATTGGCATGCGGCGGCGGCGGCGAGCGGGTCGGGGACATCGGGGGCGCAGGACCAGGCGAGACCGAGGAGGACGGTGCGGCGGTCGGGCGTGGCGCGGACGCGCAAATCCGGGTGGAAGGACAAAACGCTACCGTCCGGGAGGTCGAGGTGGCGGAATCCGGGGCGCTCGAAACGGCGGCGCGAAAGGACGAACTGGCGGGCGTGGGTGCAGGGGGCGGCCGGTGCGCTCCGGACGTGGGAGTTGAAATGCACCCGGTCCCCGGCGAGGCGGATGTCGCGGTCGAAGAGCGGGGTGAAATCCAAGCCGTTTTTCCACATCGCGAAGGGGAAGGATATCTGGTCGCGGCGGGACCCGGCGGCGAGTTCGTCCCACCACGCGGCGAACATGGCGCGGACGCGCGGGTCGGCGGGACGGAAGGCGAGGATGCTGGTTTCGGCGAACGGGTGGCGGTCCGGGAGTCCGGCGGCGCGGTAGCGGGCGACCTGGGCGCGGAGGAGGGCGGGGTCGTCCTTGCCGCGGAAAATGCAGGCTTCGACTTCGCCATAAACGTTGTCGCGGTCGAAGTGGCGGAGGGTGGCGAGGGGATTCGGCCCGTCCAGGAGTTTTTCGCGGATCGCGCCGACGACGCCGTCCCGGAGGAGCAGGTTGGCGTCGCACCAGACCACGACTTCGGCACCGGGGAAAAGACCGGGACCGTGGAGCTTGTGCCAGCGGGCGTTGCGGACGGGGTCTTCGCTTCCTTTCCAGGCCAGCGGGCGCAATTCCCACGGGCCGTGCGGTTCCGGCGGCGGCGTGTCGCAGAAGCAGACGTAGTCGACGTCCGCTTCGGGAGCCTCGGGCAACTGGAGCGGGTCGTAGCTTCCGGTGATGGCCGTGTAGACGACCGTCGCCGCGGGGCGGCCCGCCCGCGCGGCCTTCGCGGCGGCCCAGGCGGCGTTCCGCTTTTCCTGCAACCAGGCGGGAAGCGGGACGAACTGCGTCGGGCGGAGGACGGGGAAGCCTTCGGCGTCGAGGGGCGGGCGGTTGGGTTTGCGGACTTCGTCCGCCGCCGCGAGAAGCGCGTGGTGCGCCACGGGGGCGTCGCGCCAGAAGGCGTACGGGCCGGGCGGGAAAACGAGGGCGATGCGGGTGCCGCAGAGGCGGGCGAGAAGCCGGAGGCGGGCGTCTTCCGTGCGGGGGAGCGGGAAGCCGGAGAGGCGGAGCGTTCCGGCGGCGGAAAGGTCGGTCCGGTCGAGGGCGGCGGGATCCGCGGGCGTTTCGTCGCGCGTCTTTTCTTCCGCGAAGGGGGCGGGGGCGTCCGGCGCGGCGCCAGTGGCGGAATGGTCGAGAAGGGAGGCGTAGAGGTCGAGGTAACGCGCGGCCATCCGGCGGTTGCCGTTCCGGGCGCCGGTTCCGTTCTGCCAGGCGCGGACGGCTTCGACAGCGCGTTCGAACCCGGCGGCATCCGCGGCGGCGGAACGGAGGCGTCCGAGGATTTCGCCGGGGGCGGCGTCCGGCGGAAGGAGCCAGCCGCCGCCGGGGCATTCGCCGCGCAGGCGCTCGCCGGGGGCGCCGAGGTCGAAGGCGGCGACGGGAAGGCCGACGCTCCAGCATTCGGTGAGCGTGTGGCACCAGGTTTCCGGCCAGGGGGAGGGGACGAGGGCGAAAGCGGGGCGGATTTCCCGGACGCGCGCGGGGAAGGCGTTCCGCTCGTAGGGGCCGTGGAACACGAGGCCGGGGACGGCGGGCGTGTCTTCGGGCACCCGCCCGAGGACGTGGAATTCGACGGTGCGGCCGCCGTCTTCCGCCGCCATCGCCCGGACCAGATCCGACCCTTTGTAGGGCGCGAAGATGCCGGGCACGAGGATGCGGACGGGGCCGTTTTCCACGGGCGGGACCGCGAGCGATCCGAACGACGCGAAATCGCGGCCGTGCGGGATGACGCGGAAATCGGCGTCGCGGTCCCGGAGGACGGGCAGGAGCGACTGCAGGCGCTTTTTCGCATCCTCCGACGTGGTGACGAAGGCGCTGCAGAACGGGGCGATCCGCTCCCCGAAGCGGCGCTTCCAGGCTTCGCAGAAGCCGGGGTCGAGCCGGACGGCCTTTTCCGGGGCTCCCCGCACCCATTCCGTGAAAGGCGTTTTCCCGTCGGCGACGCCGTCCGGGCGGAATTTTCCCTCTCCGTCCAGCAGTTTGTAGGCGGGGGTGGCGGCGTAGTAGTCGTGGCAGGAGAAGACGACCGGGATGTGCAGGGCGCGGAGGCGGGAAAAGTAGCCGGACGAGCCGCGGATCAGGTGGCGGACGTGGACGAGTTCGATGCCGAGGGAGAGGACCCAGCCGACGAGAATGTCGTCGAACGCCGCGAGTTCGTGCGAGCCGAGGGGCGGGAAGTCGGGCAGCGTCCGGGCCGCGATGCCCACGAGTTTGCCGCCGGCGATGCGGAACAATTCCATTTTCAGGTCGTCGCAGCGGAGCAGGTAGGCCTCCATGCCGTCTCGGGCGGCCCCGGCGAGGTCGAGGGTCGTGAACAACGTGCCGCCGCTGATGACGCCGCTGATGACGAACAGGACGCGGGGTTTCGGGCGGACGCCTGCCGCCAGGGTCCGCGCGAGCAGGCGGAAGCGGGGCCTTTGGCGTTCCCAACCGCGGAAATTCGCGGTTTGGAGCGCGTCGAGTTCCGGATAGCGGGCGCGGAGGAGCAATCCGGCGCGCCGGACGCGTTCCCGCTTTTCCCCCGAACCGAACGAAGCGGCGTTGAGATGCCAGACGAATGCGCGCGGCACGATGCGGTGGGCCCAGCCCCTGCGCCAGGCGCGCAGGCAGAGGTCGTTTTCCTCGCCGTACCCCTTGCCGAAGGTTTCGGTGTCGAAGAGGCCGACGTCGTCGAGCATGTCGCGCCGCAGGTAGAGGCAGAAACCGTGGCCCGTGTGCCAGTCGAACACGAGGTCCGGCCCGTGGAGCCAGCCGCGGGCGGTTTGCGCGACCGTGGTCCCGGCGGGCATGGGGTTGAAGCCGGGTTCCGGCACCGAGACCGCGCCGGAATTGTTGGAAACGGCGGTGGCGCTGCCGATGCGCTCCCCGCCGTAGACGGCCAGCCGCAGCGTGTCCGACCAGCGGGGGGAGACGACGACGTCGCTGTTGAGCAGGATGACGTCGCGCCGGCCGGCGGCGCGGATGCCGTGGTTGCAGGCGCCCGCGAAACCGGCGTTGCCGTCGAGGCATTCCACCCGCACGCGGCCCGGCCAGGCGGCGGCGAGGCGGAGGAGGGCGGGGCGGACGCGGGGATCGGGACTGGCGTCGTCCACGAACAGCAGCAGGACGTCGGGCGGCGTGTGTTCCAGCAGGGAGGCGGCGAGCGGCGGCAGGAGTTCGGGATGGCCGTGGACGGGGACGACGACGGCGAGCGGCGGCTTGGGAACCGCTTCGGCGCGGGCGTTGCGGACGGCGGCCTGGGCTTCTTCCTGCGCCGTGCGGGCGGGATGCAGGGACGGAACGAGCTGCCAGACGCTTTCCGCGTCCGGCTTCCGCCGCCCGAAGCGTTCCGCGTGGGCGAGCAGGGGATCGCGCGAGGGCGGTTCCCGGTCGGATTTGAGGGCGGCATCCAGGACGGGATCCGGCGCGCGCCGCATGCGGATGCCGTTGCGGCAGTAGTCCAGCAGCGGCGAGGAGAAACGGCGGGCGACCACCGCCGGATAGGCCCAGCAGTAGTAGTCCCGGTCGAAGAGGCCGCTCCGGTGGACGGCGAGGGCGTAGCGGAACAACTCCCGTCCGGCGCGGGAATTCCGCAGGAACGTGCCGACGAGGCCCCGGAGGAGGCCGATCGCGGCGCCCGCCCGCTGGCGGAAACGCCGTCCGCGCGAAAAAGAGCGGCGGAAAGCGGTCAAGGCGGGCGGTTCGGGCAGGGCGGGAAAATCAGGCGTCGACATGGACCGACTCTAGCACGGGCGTCCGACGGAGCAAAGGCAAAGCCTTTCCGGCGGGGTCCGGTTCCGCCGCGTCCGGGGCGAAGGAAAGCGCGCCCGCGATGCGGGCGGCGAGGCGGCCGGCGGCCTCCGCGCCGCCAAACGGGCCAATATCGTCGAGCACCGGCACGTGGAGGGCCGCGAGGCGGCGGCGCAGGGAGGGCGGCACGAGCGCCGGATCGAGCGGGGCGGCGAGTTCGATGCCGTATTCGAGGATCCAGGAAACGATTCCGTCGTCCGTTGCCGTTCCGCGTTCCAGGAGGGCGCCCGCCGCGCCGTCTCCGCGCAACGCGCGGGCGGAAAGATCGGAGAGCCTGGCCGTGCCGTCCGGGGCGCGGACGCACAGGAACGGTTCGAACGAGGGGCGGAGCGCCGCGAGGAGGGCGTCGAATCCCTCCGGAACGGCGCCGCGGGCCAGAAACAGCACGCGGGGCAGGAGAGGGGCGGTCCCGTCGCCGATTCCCGCCGCGACGGTCCGGAGCCACGGGGAAAAGGCGTTCCACCGGGGATAGTTCGCCGCTTCGAGCGCGTCGAGCTCCGGGTGGCGGAGGACGAGGGCGTGGCGGGCGATGTGGACTTTGAACGCCTTGTGGAGACGGCCGAACGAAACGGCGTTGAGGTGCCAGACGAACGCGCGCGTCGTGATGCGGTGCTTCCAGCCCTTTTCGAAGGCGCGGAGGCAGAGGTCGGCTTCTTCGCCGTAGCCCGAGCCGAAGGTTTCCGCGTCGAAGAGGCCGACGTCGTCGAGCATGTCGCGGCGCAGGTAGAAGCAGAACCCGTGGCCGGTGTGGAGGTCGAAGGCGGTCTCCGGGGCGTGGAGCCAGCCGCGGGCGACCTCGGCAACGGAAAGGCCGGGGGGCATGGGGTTTTGGCCGCGGTCGGGGACGGACGCGAGACCGGAATTGTTGGAAACGGCGGTGGCCGTGCCGATGCGTTCTTCCGCGTAGGCGGCGAGGCGGAGGGAATCGGTCCAGCGCGGGCCGACGACGGTGTCGCTGTTCAGGAGGATGACGTCGCGGCGGCCGGCGGCGCGGATGCCGTGGTTGCAGGCCCCGGCGTAGCCGCGGTTGGCGTCGAGGCATTCGACCTGCACGCGGCCGGGGTTGTCGGCGGCGAGGCGGAGGAGGGCGGTGCGGACGCGCGGATCGGGGCTGGCGTCGTCGACGAACAGCAGCAGGACATCGGGCGGCGTGTGTTCCAGCAGGGAGGCGGCGAGCGGCGGCAGGAGTTCGGGATGGCCGTGGACGGGCACGACGGCGGCGAGGGGCGGCTTGAGGGCCGCTTCGGCGCGGAGGCGTCCGGCGGCGGCCGCTTCCCGGCGGTCCGGGCGCAGTTCGCGCCAGAGGCGGCGGATGGTGTTCGCGGTCGGCGTTTTCCCGGGAAAGAGGCGCGTGTGCAGGAGGAGCGGGTTCGCATGTGGCGGGAGGAGGTCGGGCGGAAGCGGCGGGCAGGCGGGGGAGAAACGCCGTCCTTCGCTTCCGC
>Ga0265298_10005004_pt1 | contig 16774 bp, 22 predicted proteins | sample AusTroGonzalo_MG_3_FD_193486 | JGI IMG/M metagenome (GOLD analysis project Ga0265298, IMG submission 193486) | Bovine rumen microbial communities from tropical cattle in Woodstock, Queensland, Australia - Gonzalo_01 | ecosystem: Host-associated > Mammals > Digestive system > Stomach > Rumen ... | reverse complement strand
ACGGTGGTCCGACAATGGACGAGCTCATTACATGGAGCGGAAGAATCGAGGAAAACACAGTAAGAATGCAGGACATCGTTAATGACTTCCTCGTCCTTTCGCAGTGTTCACATACAAGCAGGATGGAGATCTTCGATATCAGAGATGCCGTTAATTCGGCTTACATGAATGTCCAGGATTATCCAGGAGCTGCAAATGTCAGATTCACCATGCCCGACGATTCTGCTTATCCGCTTCTTTACGGTAATTCAAAGCTGATCGTAAGAACTATCGTTAACCTTCTGACCAATGCAATCAAGTATATCGGATTTGAAGGCAAGACCGTCCAGGATCAGGTACATATCAGCATCGCGCTGATTGATGACAGAGTTGCCGTTCAGGTAGACGATAACGGAAGAGGCATTCCGGCTAAGGATATCGACCATCTTTTCGAGAGGTTTTACAGAGTTGACAATTCAGGCAATAGGGAAGTCGGCGGTTCAGGCATCGGACTTGCAATCGCGAAAGAAATCGCAGACATGCACGACGGCGTTATCAGCGTTACTTCCACATTTGGTCAGGGCGCAACCTTTGTTTTGAGCCTTCCCACCGGAAAGACTGTTTTTGACGGTGCATACAGTGATGCAAAGGCCGGAATAATAAGTGACAAACCTCTCCACAGAGCTGCCGCATATTTCCTTGGACTTCAGGAGTGCGAAGCTGTAAGATCTTTGGGCTACAAGGATCTTGAGAATCTGGTCGATGAGTATGAACTGATTCCCGAGGCTGAAGTTACGGCAAGAGACAAGGCTTTGGCTAAGCTTCTGGCGTCTTTCGGAGACGAGAGATTTGAAGAACTCAAGGACGAGCTTCTGTATGTAGAGGATTTCTTTGACGAAGAGGATGGTCCCGTTACAGGACTCGAGCAGGAGAGTGCAAGAGAGACAACCATAGAGGAAGTGCCTCTGACACAGATTCCGCAGCCGGCAATGCCCATGGTTGAGCAGATATCGGCGCCTATCGAGGTCATCATGCCGGCAGAACCCGTTCAGGCAGAGCCGCAGATTCAGCAGGTACAGCCCGCAGCTGAAGCTGCTCCTGTAGTAAATGAACCGGCTTCCGTTATTGAACAGGCTCCCATCATGGAACCTTCTGCCCAGATCCATCCGCAGATTCTTCAGGAAGAAGCTGCAATACGGACAAGAGAGGAAGAAGAGGCCAGATTGCAGGCAAAAGAAGAGGCAAGAAAGCTCTTGACACAGCCCGTTGTTCAGATAAGTGCCGAACAAAGGAAGACTGTATCGCAATTAAATCGTGAATCTCGCGAAAAACGCGTAATTCACCCAATTGAACCGCAGAAAAGGTATAATAGTAAGAGTGCTGTAAAGAAGGAACAGGCTGAGGTGGAAGAAACTGCCCGTTCCGAAAAGAGTGAGGTCGCGGTTAAGTCGTCGCTCAAGAAGATTCTTGACGATTCTAACCCGCGCAAATAAATGGAGTGCTGATGGATCAGGTGGAGTATAGCGTAGGTAAAAACTATGCTTATGAGATAGTGGGCGGCAAGCCCCTTAAGGGTGACATAGAGATAAGCGGCAGCAAGAATGCCGCTCTTGGTGTCATAGCTGCTTCAATCATGGTCGACGGAGCATGCACACTGGAGAACGTTCCTGACATTTTGGACGTCCATGTCATGTTTGACCTGTTAAGATCCTTAGGCGCCAGGGTTGACGCAATCGACGAGCACACATACAGAATCGATCCTACTTCCATTAATACATACAAGGCATCAGGTCCGCTCGTTTCCAGAATCCGTGCTTCCTACTATCTGATGGGCGCGCTTTTGGGCAGATGCGGCAAGGCTTCGATCAGACTTCCCGGCGGATGTAATTTCGGCCAGCGTCCTATCGACCTTCACCTCAAGGCTTTCCAGCTTATGGGTGCGAAAGGTGCCAGACCGTCAGACATCAACAGCGGTATAGTAAATCTTGAAGCAGAACCTTTGCATGGTGCAAGGATCTACCTCGATATCGTAAGCGTAGGCGCAACGATCAATGCAATGCTCGCAGCCTGCAAAGCCCAGGGCAAGACAGAGATCATCAACGCAGCCAAAGAGCCCCATATCGTAGACGTTGCGAACTTCCTTAACTCAATGGGTGCGCGCATCAAGGGTGCAGGTACTGACGTCATCAAGATTACCGGTGTTCCGGTTCTCCCCGGAAACTTCACCTACTCGATCATTCCTGACCAGATCGAAGCCGGCACATACATGATCGCCGCAGCGGTTACAAACGGCGACGTTACCATTCATAATCTGATTCCTACACATATGGAGCCCTTGTCCGCAAAGATGCGTGAAATGGGTTACCAGATCGAAGAGGGCGACGAATCGATCAGAGTTTTCAGATATAACTACGACGAAGAAATCTATCCTACAAGCGTAAAGACTTCCCCTTATCCGGGATTCCCGACGGATCTCCAGCCGCAGACCGTAGTACTTCTATGTTCTGCTGAAGGCCAGAGCCGTATGCACGAGAACGTCTGGCAGAACCGTTTTCAATATGTTCCCGAACTTGCGAAAATGGGTGCCAACATCAATGTCTACGAGCGTATCGCATGGGTAAACGGCAAGACGGATTTCAGAGGTGCAACCGTTGAGGCAACTGACTTAAGAGCCGGTGCTGCTCTTGTATGTGCGGCACTTGAAGCTGACGGCACCACATATGTAATGAACGCCCAGAGAATTGACAGAGGATACGAGCACATCGTAAAGAAACTCACCGAATTGGGCGCTACCATCAAGAGAGTAAATCACACACCCGAATACGGCGAAGAGGATACCGAAGCATGACGGGACCCGACAGGATCGTCCCTCTCTATTCATCTTCCAGCGGCAATGCGACACTTATCAAGTGCCGTGGTACGTACATCCTTGTTGACTGCGGAATGTCTTGCAAAATGATGACCAAGGCATTGGTCGACAGCGGTGTTTATCCCGACGATGTAGCTGCAATTTTCCTTACTCACAGGCATACGGATCACGTTAACGGCGTGCCTGTTTTCTCCCGAAAGTATCACACCCCGATTTACGGAACAAAGGCAACTCTGGCTGTTCTTGACGGACTTGCTTCGGAGGTTACCGAGATCGAAGAAAACGATATTGTCATGCTCGAGAATGGTCCGGAAGTAAGGGCTTTCCCAACGCCGCACGACGTTAACGGTTCAGTCTGCTACCGCATCTTCAACCAGGATACGGGTAATTCAATTGCGGTTATGACCGACCTCGGCAGAATGAACGACGGCATGAAGGGCTTCGCAAGAGCTTGCGATGTCATCCTTCTCGAATCAAATTACGATCCTTACATGCTCGAGAACGGTCCGTATCCCTGGCCTCTTAAGAAGAGGATCTCCGGTGGACACGGCCACATAAGCAATCCGGAATCAGCAGAGAGCGCTGAGTTCTTCATTAAGAACGGTACGAAGAAGTTTATTCTGGGACATTTGTCTCCACACAACAATACACCTCTTCTGGCGAGAAAAACATTTACTACGATGCTTGCAGACAGAGGCTTTGTCGAAGGCATTGACTACGAAGTAAAGATTGCCAAAAAGGATGAACCGACAGAAGGATACGTCTTATGAAAATAACTGTCGTATGCCCCGGAAAGCTTAAGGATAAGTGGCTCAAGGACGGTATCGATGAGTACAAAAAGCGCCTGTCCCGTTTTGCCACACTGGAATTCATTGAAGTTGCAGACTGCCCAGATTCAGTTCCAATGAACGAAGCACTGAAGCGCGAGGGAGAGCTGATCTTATCCCATATCAAATCAGCAGACATTGTTTGGGCCATGGATCTCGGAGGTGAGAATGTTTCATCCGAGAAGCTGTCCGAATATTTGGTTTCTGACATCGAGAAGGGCGGAGGTTCACTGAAGATCGTCATCGGTGGCAGCAACGGAATCTCACCTGAAGTCCGTTCACGTGCCAACCGCAGAATGTGCTTTGGCAACATTACACTTACGCATCTCATGACACGCCTTGTTCTGTCTGAGCAGTTATACCGTGGTTTTAAGATCGCCAAAGGCGAGAAGTACCACAAGTAATCCCTATCTGAAGTGTTTTTCGATGAGCTCGTCGAGATGCCTTATATCCAACGGCGTTTCAGATGTTTCTAATGTGAAGAACAACCTGTCACCAAGATAAATATCCGCAGTTGAATACAAATTGATTCTATTAACCATATCCTTTCACTAAAATGGCGGTTTTAGTGAACCTAAAGTCAAAAAAAGGGCCTTTAGGTTCACGACCAGAACACCAAGGTGGCGCCCAAGTGGAGAATTCAATCCTAAAACGGCAACATATCAAAAATCGTTCTTTATTCGACTAAAGAAAATGCTTGACTTATACCAGATGTCCAATTATAATCCTTTAGTCGACTAAAGAAATGTCAAAAATGACACGCTATCGTCATTTGCCCTGCATATATAAGGCAAGTACAATATGGACTATAAGTAAAAATGGAGTGGTTATATGGGAAATAAGTTTTACACACCGGACGGATTTAACGATCAGTTCCCGGGAATCTGCGGAGTAAAAAGGGAGCTGGAATCCAAGCTCCGCAATCTCTTCCTGCTCAACGGTTACGAGGAGATCGAGACTCCCGGCGTTGAGTATTTTGATGTTTATAAGGAGTTCGTAAAAGAAGAAGAACTCTATAAGTTTACTGACAGCAAGGGCAGCCTTCTCTGCAACCGCTACGACGGCACCATCCCTACGGTAAGATTCTGTGCAGGCAGAAATTACACGCTTCCTGTCAGATTCTCATATATTGAGAATATGTACCGTTCAGGCAAGGCAGGCGGCGGCAAACTCTGCGGATTTACACAGGGCGGCATTGAGCTTCTCGGTGCCAGCGGTGCCAAGTCAGATGCTGAAGTTCTTGCCATTGCAATCAAGTCAGCGCTTGAGATCGGCATTACTGATCTCCAGGTTTCCATCGGTCAGGTCAAGTTCTTTAAGGGACTGATGAAGCAGCTCGGCATCGATGAGGAAGGCCAGCTCAAGATCAGAAACGCAATCGCAAACAGAGATTCAGTTACTATCGAAAAGCTCGATATCAGCAAGGAAGACAAAGAGACTCTGCTGATGCTCACTGAGTCAGGCGGAACATACGATACGATCGATCAGATCCTTCCGAGGATCACTGATGATGGTGCAAAGGAAGCACTCGATAACCTTAAAGAGATTCTGGACATTATGGAGAGATACGATTTCCTCAAGTTTGTTTCAGTTGACTTAAGCCTCATCGAGAGCATCGACTATTACACGGGAATGGTATTCAAGGGCTACACGTATGAGGTAGGTTTCCCGATCATTTCAGGCGGAAGATATGACGACGTCGCCAAGTCTTTCGGCAAGGAGATCCAGGCCGTAGGTTTCTCAATCTCACTTACACTTGCCATCACAGCACTCATGAGACAGGACAAGTTCGTTCCCGCAAAGTGCGCGAGCGTTATCGTCGGAGGTGATTTCGAATCAGCAACTGCAACAGCGGAAGCACTCAGAGCAGAAGGCACCCCCGCTATTCTTGATACAACGGGAATGGATGAGGAAGCTCTTGAGAACTACGCGAAAGAAATGGGAATCGAAACAGTTATGTATATGGATGGAGGTGAAGTCTGATGCTTACTATTGCTTTACCTAAGGGCAGACTCGCCGATCAGACACTGGATATCATGGAGAAGGCCGGATACGACGTATCCGCAGCAAGAGACAAGTCCAGAAAGCTCATTCTTGAGGACAAGGATGCAGGTTTGAGATTTATCCTTTCCAAGCCTTCAGACGTTCCTACATATGTTGAATACGGCGCCGCAGACATCGGCGTTGTAGGTAAGGATACACTCCTTGAAGAAGGAAGACAGCTCTATGAGGTTCTGGATTTAGGCCTCGGCAAGTGCAGAATGTGCGTTGCAGGTCCTGCAGAGCTTAAGAATAAATTAGATGAGATCCCTAACAAGAGAGTAGGAACAAAGTATCCCAACATCACAAGAAATTATTTCGAGGGAGTAAGAGGCGAGAGCGTTGAGATCATTAAGCTCAACGGTTCCGTCGAGCTCGCTCCTCTTACCGGACTTGCAGAAGTCATCGTAGATATCGTTGAGTCCGGCAGAACGCTTTATGAGAACGGACTTGATGTATTGGAAACTGTTGCTGACATCTCCGCAAGACTTGTCGTTAACCGTGTTTCAATGAAGATGAAAGAAGAAGAAATTAAGCCGATGATCGCCAAGCTCAAAGAAGCTCTGGCCGATGAAGAGTAAACGTAAAGGGGGATAATCATGCGCTGTAAGTTAGTTGACGGTACTAAGGAAAACCTGAAGGCAACAGTCGAGAGCCTCGGCGTAAGAGGCAAGATGGACTTAAAGCCCGTCATCGAGACAGTTCAGAATGTTATCGATGACATCAGAGAGAACGGCGACGCTGCACTTCTCAAGTACACAGAAAAGTTTGACGGCGTTAAGCTCACGGCAGACCAGTTAAGAGTATCTGAGCAGGAGATAAACGATGCGATCAAGTCAATTGATCCTGATCTTCTGACAATAATGAAGAAAGCCGCTGCCAACATCAGAAGCTTCCACGAGGAGCAGAAGGAGCACGGCTTCATGATGGATGTCGGCAAGGGCGCAAAGATCGGTGTCCGCGTAAGACCCATCTCCATTGCCGGCGTTTACGTACCGGGCGGTACGGCACCTCTCCCGTCAACGGTTCTGATGGATGTCATTCCTGCTTCCGTTGCAGGTGTCGAGAGAATCGTTTTCGCAACTCCTCCGAGAAAAGACGGCACCATCGCACCCGTTATCCTCGCTGCTGCTTCCATCGCAGGAGCAACGGAGATCTACAGAATGGGCGGATCACAGGCTATCGCTGCCATGGCGTACGGTACAGAGTCGGTTCCGAGAGTAGACAAGATCTGCGGCCCCGGAAACATCTATGTAAATACGGCTAAGCGTCTGGTCTTCGGCCAGGTCGACATCGATATGTTTGCCGGACCTTCCGAGATCCTCATCATTGCTGACAAGACAGCCAATCCGGATTTCGTGGCAGCAGACATGCTCTCACAGGCAGAGCACGACAAGATGGCTTCCGCTATCGTTCTTACTGATTCAAGAGAACTTGCGGAGAAGGTTTTGGAGCTCGCTGACCAGAGATCAGGGAAGGCAGAGCGTAAGGACATCCTCGCTAAATCGATGGAAGATTATTGCGCCATCATCGTCTGCGACAGCCTTGATACAGCAATCAATTTCTCCGAAGAGATCGCACCTGAACACCTTGAGATCTGCGTTGAGAATCCTGAAGTTCTCGCTGCAAAGATCAATAACTGCGGTGCAATGTTCTTGGGCAACTATTCACCGGAGCCTCTTGGAGATTACTTTGCAGGACCGAACCACACACTTCCCACATCAGGAACTGCAAGGTTCTTCTCACCTCTTAACACAGGTGATTTCTATAAGAAGATGAGTGTCATCAACTATAATGAACAGACACTTAAGGACGTTTATAAAGACGTAGCGGCATTTGCTGACAGCGAAGGACTCGGTTGTCACGCTGCTGCCGTCAGAGCAAGATTCGAGGACTGATTATCTTGAGTAAATATTGGAACAAACTGATAAATGACATTGAGCCTTATGTGGCAGGCGAGCAGCCGAAGCCGGGGCAGAAGGTGATAAAGCTCAACACGAATGAGAATCCTTATCCGCCGACGCCCAAGGTAAAGGAAGCTCTCGATAATTTCGACCTGTCCACCTTAAGACTCTATCCTGACACGAATTCAACGGATGTAATCAGGGCTGCTGCAAAATTCGACGGCGTATCCGAAGAGAACATCTTCTGCGGCAACGGTTCAGACGAGGTTCTGGCAATCGCTTTCCAGACTTTCTTCGAGAAGAAGGCGCTTACCGGTCTTCCTGTCCTGATGCCTGATTACAGTTACAGTTTCTATCCTGTTTTCTCTGAGTTCTATGACATCAGAAGACAGACGATCGCGCTCAAGGAAGATTTCAGACTCGATCCTGACGATTACATCGGAGTTCCCAATTGCGGAATCGTTTTCGCGAATCCGAATGCGCCTACATCAAGGGCGATCGCTGTTGAGGACTGCGCGAGGATCGCTGCGGCAAATCCCGATTCGGTAGTGATCGTCGACGAAGCTTACGTTGCTTTCGAGGAGAATTACGAATCAGCAGTTTCCCTTATTAATGAATATAAAAATATATGCGTTATAAGGACCCTCTCGAAAGCATTCTCCCTCGCGGGAATCAGACTGGGTTACGCGGTAGGTTCCGCTGAGCTCATTGAAGGACTTAGAAGGGCAAGGGATTCATTCAACTCATACCCCGTTGACCGCCTTGCACAGAAGGTAGCTGAAGCAGCTCTTCTCGACAAGAATTACTACGATGAGACACGCGCGAAGATCATTGCCACACGCAAGAAGTTTATAGGTGATATTGAAAAAATGGGCTTTACGATGCCGCCTTCATCAGCAAACTTCGTTTATGCCAAACCGCCCAGGTCAATTGGTGCGGACACACTGTACCAAAATCTCCGCAATAAAGGTATACTTGTAAGATATTTCAATAAACCCGTATTGTGCGATTATCTGAGAATATCGATCGGTACGGATGAAGAGATGCAGGCGTTGACTGACGCTATCAGACAGGAGGTCCAGAATGCCGAGAACAGCTGAGATTGCAAGACAGACAAAAGAGACCGACATCAGGGTTAAGATCAACCTGGACGGCAAGGGTGAGAACAACATCGATACAGGTATCGGTTTCTTCGATCACATGCTTACGGCTCTCTCGAAGCACTCAGGAATCGACATGGACATCGTCTGCAAGGGTGACCTCAACGTTGATGCTCATCACTCAGTTGAGGATGTCGGAATCGTTTTGGGTCAGGCATTCAGCCAGGCCATAGGTGACAAGGTCGGCATCAGACGTTACGGTTCAGCTTCCATTCCGATGGATGAGGCACTGGGTACCTGTTCACTCGACATTTCCGGCAGAGCTTATCTCGTATTTAACTGCGATTTCGCAGCTGACATGTGCGGAGAGATGGATACACAGCTTTTTGAGGAATTCTTCAGAAGCTTCGCATTCAATGCCGGCATCACACTGCACGTCGCATGTCCTTATGGTGCCAACGACCACCACAAGGCAGAGGCCATGTTCAAGGCTCTGGCAAGATCATTGAGACAGGCAACGGAGGTCGACCCCAGATTCGAAGGTCAGGTCGTCTCGACAAAAGGCGCATTATAATTTTTGGAGGATACATAAATGCTTATTAAGGATACTGATTTTATCGATCAGCCGATGCTCTCTAAGGGCAAGGTTAGAAACATCTACGATTTGGGTGATTCACTTCTTCTCGTCGTTACGGACAGAATCTCAGCTTTCGACGTTATTTTCGATGAGCTGATCCCTGACAAGGGAAGAGTACTCTCTTCAATCTCCGAGTTCTGGTTTGATTTCACAAAGGACATCATCCCGAACCATGTCATCACAACCGATGTTTCAAAGTATCCTATGGGCTTCGACAAGTATAAGGAAGAGCTCCAGGGAAGATCCATGCTCGTTAAGAAGGCTCAGATGCTTCCTGCAGAGTGCATCGTAAGAGGCTACCTCGAAGGTTCCGCTCTTAAGGAATACAACAAGTCCGGTACAGTCGGCGGCATCAAGATGCCTGAGGGAATGCTCCAGGGCGACAAGCTCCCTGAGCCTTTGTTCACACCTTCAACCAAGGCTGATGAAGGACACGACATCAACATCACATACGAGCAGTTAGTAGACCTCATCGGCGAGGCTGATGCTTCCGCGTTAAGAGATGCATCTCTTGCTCTCTACAAGAAGGTTTCAGAGTTCGCGCTCACAAAGGGACTTATCCTTGCTGATACAAAGTTCGAGTTCGGTAAGATCGACGGCGTTCTCACAGTATGCGACGAGATGTTCACACCTGACTCTTCAAGATTCTGGGATGCAGCTGAGTATGAACCCGGACACGCTCAGAAGAGCTTCGACAAGCAGTTCCTCAGAGAGTGGCTTGAGACACTCGACTGGGATAAGACATACCCTGCTCCGACTCTTCCCGAGGACATCATTGAGAAGACGGCAGCTAAGTATCGTGAGTGCTACTCACGTATAACCGGAAAGGAAATCTGATCCTTTGATTGCAATAGTAGATTATGGAATGGGTAACCTCGGCTCAGTCGAGAAAGCGTTAAGACACATCGGCGAAGACTGTGTCATCACTTCGAATGCCGATGATCTCATGAATGCATCGGGAGTTATCCTTCCCGGTGTGGGTGCTTTCGCTCCTGCAATGGACCAGCTTAACGACAGGGATCTCGTAAACCCGATCATCGACTGCGTTTATTCAGGCAAGCCCTTCCTCGGAATCTGCCTCGGCATGCAGCTTATGCTCGAAGGTTCCGAAGAGAACAGCGTCGAGAGAAGAGAGACAAAGGGTGTCGTATCAGGACTTGGAATCATTCCGGGTTTTGTCAGACGTTTCCCTGATAACGGTCTCAAGGTTCCACAGATGGGCTGGAACAGATTAACTGACGTAACCGGAAGACTTCTTACCGAAGGCGATTACGTTTACTTCGTTCACTCATATTATTGCCAGCCGGTCGATGCGAGAGACATCGCAGCGAAAACGGAATACGGCATCAGTTACTGCGCTTCTTTCGAGCGTGACAATATCTTCGGCATGCAGTTCCACCCGGAAAAGAGCGGAGAGGCCGGACTTAAAATATTATCTAAATTTGTAGCGGAGACCAAAGCATGATCATCTTACCCGCAATAGACCTTATCGGCGGTAAATGTGTCAGATTGAGACAGGGCAGATATGATGACGTTACTGTCTATAATGATTCACCCCTTGACCAGGCATTTATGTTTAAGGAAGCAGGTGCGACATGGATCCATGTCGTAGACCTTGACGCAGCAAAGAGCGGCGTTCCGGAGAACCACGAGATCATTAAGGAAATCTCGATCAAGACGGGCCTTAAGGTCGACACGGGCGGCGGAATCCGCAATATGGACACTCTCGCAAAGTGGATCGAAGAATACGGCGTATCAAGAGCAGTTCTCGGTACGGCAGCAGTCAAGGATCCCGAATTTACGAGAAAGGCTCTCGAAAGATTCGGCGACAAGGTCGCCATCGGCATTGACGCACACGACGGATATGTTTCAGTTGACGGCTGGACGGCAGATTCCGAGCTCAAGGCAGTCGACTTCGCACTTAAGTGCAAAGAAGCAGGCGCAACAACAGTAGTATTTACCGACATCGCAAGAGACGGAATGCTCACGGGCCCTGCAGTCGAACAGACAAAGGAAATGGTAGAGGCTACTGGCCTTAACGTTATCGCTTCAGGCGGAATCGGTTCCAACGAGGACGTTGAGCTCATCAAGACTTCAGGCTGCGCAGGCGTGATCATCGGTAAGGCCATTTACGAAGGAAAGGTAGACCTGGCAAAATGCTTACAAAACGTATAATCCCCTGCCTCGACGTCAAAGACGGCAGAGTTGTCAAAGGCGTTAACTTCGTATCCTTAAGGGATGCCGGAGATCCCGTTGAGTGCGCCAAGACATATAACCTTTCCGGTGCTGACGAGCTGGTCTTCCTCGACATAACCGCAACTCTTGAATCAAGAGGCACGACGGTCGAGATGGCAAGAAGAGTTGCAAACGAGGTATTCATTCCTTTTACCATCGGAGGCGGTATCAGAACCGTTGAAGACATAAGAGAACTCCTTAACGCAGGTGCCGACAAGGTTTCACTGAACTCCGCAGCCGTTAAGAATCCCGACTTTGTTAAGGAAGCTGCCGAGATGTTCGGCTCACAGTGCATTGTATGTGCCATTGATGTTAAGGCCAGGGAAACAGGTTTCCCCTCCGGCTACGAGGTTGTAATTGCCGGCGGTACAAAGCCTACCGGACTTGATGCTCTCGAATGGGCAAAGAAGGCAGTATCCCTTGGAGCAGGAGAGATCCTTCTCACATCCATGGACAAGGATGGTACAAAATCCGGTTACGATAATAAAATCACATCTCTCATTTCCGAGAACGTCGGTGTTCCGGTAATCGCTTCAGGCGGAGCGGGAACAATGAAGGATTTTGCTGACGCGATCAATGTCGGCAAGGCTGATGCGGTACTCGCCGCAAGCCTTTTCCACTTCGGAGAGATACAGATCAATGACCTCAAGGATTACCTCGAGAATGAGGGAATCCCGGTAAGGAGAAGTTTATGAGCGACAAAGCCCTGACCCCGCATGAGATGTGGGCACGCATGAAGAAGAATTCCGACGGCCTGGTTCCTGCCATCACGCAGGATTATGAGACAGGTGACGTTCTCATGATGGCTTATATGAATGAGGAATCTTTTGCCCTTACATGTGAGACAGGTTATATGTATTATTATTCGAGGTCCAGAAATACCCTTTGGAAGAAGGGTGAGACTTCAGGTCATGTACAAAAGGTCATTTCCTGCAGCATCGATTGCGACAGGGACACTCTTCTGTATAAAATCGACCAGACCGGCGCTGCCTGCCATACAGGCAACAGGACATGTTTTTACACAGAACTTAACGACTGGGATCCTTCCCAGGACAAGGAGGAATAACTGATGGATATTATGAGAGAGCTTTACAGCGTAATTATGGATCGTAAGGAGCACCCGGTTGAGGGTTCTTATACTAATTACCTTTTCGAGAAGGGAACAGACAAGATCTCCAAAAAACTCGGTGAAGAGGCAGTTGAGGTAGTAATCGCCGCTTCACAGAGAGACCGCAAGGCTACGATCCAGGAGATCGCTGATCTCGAGTACCATCTGCTGGTCCTCATGGCTGACCGCGGAATCACTTTGGATGATGTCGAGACAGAATTAAGATCCCGCAGAAGCTGATTTTTATCTGTTATTACCGCGCATTGCGCGAAAAATGGCACATCCCGCATATTTTTGTTGACTTTTACCCCTGGCCCGTGATACAATCTTCGCGCTAGACCGTTCAGGTCTTGTTTTTAGTTGCGCGGAAATTTGCGCTCAGGGACCTCAAAAAGCCCTGAAACACAACGTTTGGAGGTATTTGGACTATGGCAAAGGCCGGAGCTCGCGATAAGTTGACTCTCGCATGCACAGAGTGCAAGCAGAGAAACTATCAGACATACAAGAACAAGAAGAACAATACAGAGAGATTAGAGCTCAAGAAGTATTGCCCCTTCTGCCGTAAGCACACAATTCACAGAGAATCCAAGTAATTCTTAAAGGGACGTTAAAATGGCTGATAACAAAGGTAACATTTTCAAGCGCATCGGCAAAAGAATCTCTGATGTCTTTGCTGAACTTAAGCGCGTAACGTGGCCTACGGGAGAGAAGCTTGCAAAAACTGCAGCCGTAGTTCTCCTCGTAATCGTATTTTTCGCTGTTTACCTTACGCTTCTCAGCTCAGGCGGTCGTTGGATTCTTGACCAGGTCGGTTTCTACGACATCGTTGAGACGACAGAGACTTCCGAGACTGTTGCTGCTACGGAGGCTACTGTTGCAGTAGCTGAAACTGTAGAAGAGACAGAGGCTTCAGCTGAAGGCTAAGGTACATTTTTAGGAGTATATAAATGCCGGATAATAATGATGCTAAGTGGTATATAATTCATACCTTTGGCGGATATGAGAAGAAAGTTAAGACTTCCATAGAGAATTATGCTAAGGCCCAGGATATGGAGAACATCATCCAGGAGGTCTATCTGCCGACAGATATCGTCGTTGAGACGAAGAACGGCAAGCGTAAGGAAGTAGAGAAGCTGAGATTCCCCAACTATATCTTCTTGAAGCTCGTTTACGGCAACAATGATAAGGTTGATAAGGATCTCTGGTACAAGATCCGTAATACTAACGGTGTTACGGGCTTTGTAGCACCTGACCCCAACAAGCCGATCCCGATGACGGACGAAGACCTCGTTAAGATGGGTCTTATCGTTCCTACGAGCGTAGAGGTCGATTATCGTCCCGGTGATCTCATCATCATCACAGACGGTCCTTTCAAGGACAGCAAGGCTGTTGTTAAGGACATCAATGAAGAAAAGCAGCAGGTTACGGTTACTGTTTCAATGTTCGGCCGTGAGACTCCTGTCACACTCGACTTCATTAAGGTAAGAAAAGTTTAATTAAGTTTATTTTCAGCTCTTAAGCTGTTGATAATAAAAATTTTATTTGGGAGGTGGCCAGTATGGCTAAGAAAGTCACAGGTTATGTAAAACTTCAGATACCTGCAGGCAAAGCAACACCCGCGCCGCCGGTCGGACCAGCTCTTGGACAGCACGGTATCAACATCGCGCAGTTTGTCAAAGAGTTCAATGAGAGAACAGCTAAGGACGCAGGTCTCATCATTCCTGTAATCATTACAGTTTATGCAGATCGTTCGTTCACGTTCATCACGAAGACTCCGCCGGTACCGGTACTTCTTAAGAAGACCGCAAAGATCGAGAAGGCTTCGGGAAGACCTAACATTGATAAGGTAGCAACAGTAACATGGGAAGACTGCCTCAAGATCGCTGAGATCAAGATGCCTGACGTAAACGCTGCTGATGTAGAAGCTTGCGCAAGCATGGTAGCAGGTACAGCACGTTCCATGGGAATCGTTGTTAAGAAAGACTGAGAAAGGAGAATAGAGCATGAAGACAGGCAAGAGATATGCTGAGCTTACAAAGCTCGTTGACAGATCTACACTCTATGATCCTTCCGAAGCAGCTAAGCTTGTTTGCGAAACAGGTAAGGCTAAGTTCGATGAGACTGTAGAGCTTCACGTAAGATTGGGCGTTGACTCAAGACACGCTGACCAGCAGGTTAGAGGTGCCGTAGTTCTTCCTCACGGTACAGGCCGTACAAAGAGAGTTTTGGTTCTCGCTAAGGGTCCTAAGGCTGATGAGGCTAAGGAAGCAGGCGCTGAGTTCGTTGGTGATGACGATCTTATCGATAAGATCCAGAAAGAGAACTGGTTCGATTTCGATGTTATCATCGCTACACCTGACATGATGGGTAAGCTCGGTAGATTAGGTAAGGTTTTGGGTCCTAAGGGCTTGATGCCTAACCCTAAGGCAGGCACAGTAACAATGGACGTTACAAAGGCTGTTAACGAAGTTAAGGCTGGTAAGATCGAGTACAGACTCGACAAGTCAAACATCATTCACTGCCCCGTCGGCAAGGTTTCTTTCGGCGCTGAAAAGATCGAAGAGAACGTTAAGGCATTGATGGAAGCAATCATCAAGGCTAAGCCGGCAGCAGCTAAGGGCCAGTACATCAAGAGCTGCTCACTCGCATCTACGATGGGCCCTGGAATCAAGGTTAACGCTACAAAGTTCTCTTGATTCTAACTAATTACAATTAAATACCTTTCCTGCCAAAGACAGCAGGTGAAGTCATTGCAACGTGATTTCTGAAATGTCCGTTAAACGGGCGGCCGGCCGAGGAAGGAACATTTAATTCTCTAGGATTATTTCGTCCCCCTTGGTTTACCTGTCAGGTTACCCAGGGGGGTTTTTAATAGAATAAAACAAGGAGGAAAAACCAATATGCCCAGTGAAAAGATTCTGGCAGCTAAGCAGAAGCGTGTTGAAGAGCTTACTTCTGAGTTGAAGGGCGCTACAACTTATGTATTCGTAGCTACACGTGGTCTTACTGTTGCTCAGGACACAGAAATGCGTGCAGAGCTCCGTAAGGCTGGCGTTAAGTTCGAAGTTATCAAGAACACTGTTTTAAGACGTGTTTTCGCAGAGCTTGGCTATGAAGGACTTGATGACGTATTTGAGGGCCCTACAGCTGTAGGCTACTCTAATGACATCATCGCTCCTGCAAAGATTCTTGCAAAGTACGCTAAGGACATCGAGCCCATGGAGATCAAGGGCGGCATCATTGACGGCAAGGTTGCTTCAATTGACGAAGTTATCGCATTGTCTCAGGTACCGGATCCGGAAACACTCCAGACTCAGGTTGCATATTCTTTGCTTTTCCCTTTTACAAAGCTCGCTATGCTTGTAAAGGCAGTTGCAGAGAAGAAGCAGGAAGAAGGCGGTGAAGCTCCCGTAGCAGCACCCGCAGCAGAAACAGCTGAAGCAGAGACACCTGCTGAAGCACCCGCGGAAACACCCGCAGAGTAATTAGCTAAAATTTCATAGGAGGAAACTTAAAATGGCTAGTGAGAAAGTTACAAGCATTCTTGAAGAAATTAAGGGTCTCTCAGTTATCGAGCTTTTCGATCTTGAGAAGGCTATTGAAGAGGAATTCGGCGTATCCGCAGCTGCAGTAGTAGCTACAGCAGGTGCTGGTGCAGGCGCTGGCGCAGCAGCAGCTGAGCAGACAGAGTTCACAGTTATGCTCAAGAGCTTCGGCGATTCCAAGATGGGCGTTATCAAGGCAGTTAAGGATGTTCTTGGTATGGGTCTTAAGGAAGCAAAGGAACTCGTTGAGAAGGCACCTGTTGCTCTCAAGGAGAACGTTTCTAAGGAAGAGGCTGATGACCTCATGAAGAAGCTCGCAGATTGCGGCGGTGAGCTCGAGCTCAAGTAATTCTTTTAACTTAGAATTAATTTCCCAAGAGGTTGTCTCTTATGAGGCAACCTCTTTTATTTTGGAGACGTGACTCCGTCGAGTACGCGAGGAACGAAGCGTACGAGACAATAAACCACCCGCTATGCGGGTGCGCGACAGAAGTTATACAAAGAAGTCACCTTTCCCTATAATCGAGGTG
>Ga0265298_10005003_pt1 | contig 16775 bp, 16 predicted proteins | sample AusTroGonzalo_MG_3_FD_193486 | JGI IMG/M metagenome (GOLD analysis project Ga0265298, IMG submission 193486) | Bovine rumen microbial communities from tropical cattle in Woodstock, Queensland, Australia - Gonzalo_01 | ecosystem: Host-associated > Mammals > Digestive system > Stomach > Rumen ... | reverse complement strand
AGAAAACACCTTATTGACACAGTTCAAGACAGCGGTAGTCCCATCCATCCTCAATTGTGAATGTCCTCGTGGATATATCTTTTCCGTATAAGCACATTGAAAGAAAAATGGATGCGTGAACTCTTTAGGGGCAATCTGTACTAATTGGTCATAGTCGCCGCGAAGCATTACCAAGTCTATATCGTCATCCCATGGAATGAATCCGTTATGTCTGACCGCTCCCAATAATGTTCCACCATCTGCCCAAATTTTTAGTTTGTACTTATCACAAACATTCAACAGTTTTTGAAGTAGGAGTAACTCGACTGTCCATACTTTATTCATCATGACTGTAACAAGATATCCGTCTTTCATTTCTTCCTGAATGTTCATCTTCATAATCTCAATAATAATATTGTCCTTTCAATGGCATCCTTAATTCCATATTTCGGAACAAATCCAAGAGATTTCAAAAAACCATTGTCTAATACTGCATTCTTTGCAATACTATAACCTCTAGATTCTTCTTCAACCGGCAACTCAAAAACCACATTTTTATTTACGCATGTAGCGCATATTTTTGCAAAATCTCTCAAATGGACATTACATGATTCATTAGAAATGTTGTATATACCCCCAAACTTACCATGAAGCATTACATGCAACAACATGGCAACGGCATCAGAGACATAAACATAAGAAAACAGCTGATCACCTTTACTCTTAAGCACGATGTCTTCGCCAGTAATCGCTTTCTTAATAAACTGTGATGAAGCTTTTGTATCAGACTCCAGCATCGTAGGACCGAACACCCGCGAAAGACGCACTATTTTTACCTGCACGCCATACTCTGAAAAATATGACTGGCATAAAGCCTCTCCAACGCGTTTTGACTCCGTATAACATGACCGGGCTGTTGACAAATCCAGTTCCCCTGTATCATTTTCCTTGAAAGGCTTATTATCCCTTGAATTGCCATATATCTCTACCGTTGAAGGGAACAGAACCAAGCCACCATTATTCTTCGCCAGATTCAAGGCGTTTGTCAGTCCCATGACATTGATTTGAACTGTCTCAACAGGAAAACGAGAATATGCCAAAGGATGGGTATAGCTCGCAAGAGGGATAATATAATCTGCCTCCAAATCATCCGAAAACTGCTGACAGACATCCTGTTCGATAAAAACAAATTCTGAACGGCCAAAATATTCTCCCAATCTAATCGAAGCTTTTTCTTGATTTCTACCCACGGCATAAACTTTTACCCCTCCAAAAAGCATCAATGCATCAATAAGATGAACGCCTATTAATCCGGTCGCACCTGTCACAAGAATGCTTTTGCCTCTCAAAGAGTCTAAACCTTTAATTGAAAGGACATTTGCAAGATCTTCTTGATACAACGGGTGCTTTTTGTCCAATTTCATAGCAACATCCATTTACTTCAACCTATCGTCATTCATTTTCTGCATATATCCTTTAAACAACTCAAGGTCGTCTTTGGTGGTTAATTTGATATTCTTATCGGAGCCTGCGGCGAAATGCAGCCTCACCCCAAGATCTACCATCATGGTATTTGTATAGGAAGAGCCATATATCCCTATTCCCTTATCGAATGCTTCGTGGTACTTTTCATCCAACAAACTAAATTCATACGCTTGAGGTGTAGACACTCTTCTCAGAGTCTCTCGCGGTATGAACTGTGTGGATGTAGTCTCATCCTCCTGGCTTACCACAAAAATTTGTTCATTATAAGGCATGGAAGTAACAGCATTCCCATATTCTTGTGCCTTTTCTATCACATCTGTCAGCACAAAAGAATCTATCAGCGGACGAATCCCATCATGAATAATTACGAAATCTCCCTTCCCCACTTTTCCTTCCAGACTATAGACGCCGTTTCTTATGGATTCTTGTCCGGTATTACCGCCTGTAACTATCCATTTCAACTTATCAATATTGTATTGCTTTGCGTATGCCCATACCATGGATTCCCAGCCCACAAGGCAAACGACTTCGATTGCATCCACCAAAGGATGATTTTGAAAACCTTCCAAAGTATAAATTAATATGGGCTTGTCCATAACACTGATAAACTGTTTGGGGATAAATTGGCCCATCCTATGCCCTGAACCAGCAGCTATAACGATTGCCACATTCATGTTTAAGTTTTATTATGCAAAAACAAGATACCTTACTTTCTATAAATAGTCAAGCCCGCCAAACCCCTATCCCTCGACAACTATAAGACGTGAGAACTTACAGGCATATTGGTTTTCGTTTTCAATAATCATTTTCTTAAGGCGTCTGGCCAGCGTCATTAGCCAGGAGACAAATAAAGAGGCGGCATGTTTGTTCATCTAGTGCCTCATGTTGTATGCTGCAGCGGTCATCAGCGTGTCGATGGTATCTCCGCATGTCCCTTTAGGACAGTAGTGAATAAAGACCATTAAAACGAACACGAAACAGTATCATCAGTCTCCTTTTGAGGGTTTTAATTTCACGACATTTCAAATAATCCCTCCATGTATTACAAATAATTGTCCTACACTTCTTTCTAACAAGAGTTTTTTCACTAGTCACTCGATAATTGTCTAGATAAGAGGCCATATTTATATATAACGCTTCCAATAAAAACCTGTGAAATTTTAGATATTTCCCATTATCACCACGCAACCGCAAAAGATTATTGTAGATCAGTTGTGTTTCGCAACGAGATCTGATGCTTCTATAGTCTAAAGAATGAATAGCTGATGTATCTCGTTGCAACCAAAAATAATAACCATCTATAATACCTATTACTTGGGGTTCTTTTAAGAGTATTTTAATACTCACATCTCTATCTTGAGCATATTTATAGTTTTCACTACGAATATCCTTCATCAATTCTCTTCTACAGAATTTACCCCACATTGAAAATACGCTAAAGCCCTCTATGGGATAAGAATAATAACCCCACAATTCCTCCAGAGACTTTTCCATGAAGGTCGGTATAATCTTTGAGGTTACATTTTCATTCATACGCTCAGTTTTACTATATCCCACTATTGCCAAATCATATTTCTTCCCTGATGAGCTTTTCTGATTGATGGCCTCATGCATCACTTTAATGATGTCCTTATGGAAATAATCATCTCCGTCAGGAAACCAAAGGTAGTCTCCATGAGCGGCATCTTGGCCCGTATTGCGGGCAGCCCAGAGACCTATGTTCTCTGGATGATGGATAACCCGCATACGAGAGTCTTTGGCCGCAAACTCATCGCAAATCCGCCCCGAGCCGTCAGTAGACCCGTCGTTCACAAGAATAATCTCTAGATTCCGATATGTCTGCATCTCGATGCAGGCCAGGCAACGAGGCAGATAGTCCTCAATGTTATAGATCGGCACGATGATACTGACTAGTTCTTCTTCCATTCTTTCCCCCTTCTTTTCTCAAATGTTGAAACGCCGCATCACGGTTTCTAAGATCGGCGCCATGTCAAAATACTTGTACTCAGCAAGACGGCCACCGAAGATTACATCCTCTTCCTTGTCGGCCAAAGCCTTGTAGCGCTGATAGCGCGCATTGTTTTCAGCATCATTTACTGGATAAAACGGCTCCATGCCCGGTTTCCACTCTGAACTGTATTCGCGGGTAACGACGGTTTTGGGATTCTCAAAAACTGCATCACCAAAACTCTCGAAATGTTTATGTTCAATCGTTCGCATATAAGGAACCTCCCGATCTGAATAGTTTACGACGGCATTACCCTGCCAGTTGGGAGTATCCAAAACCTCATGCTTGAATGAAAGCGCTCGCCATGCCAAGGGACCATAACAATAGTCATAGTACGCGTCAATAGGACCAGTATACACTATCTTGTCGGCCATTGCTGTCAGTTCAGCGCGATGTGCAAAATAATCGCAGTTCAAACGTATCTCTATGCCCTCCAATAAGCCATCGAAAAGTTTATTATACCCGCCGATAGGAATTCCCTGGTAACAATCATTGAAATAATTATTGTCGAACGTGAAACGCAGGGGAAGTCTCTTGATAATGAATGCAGGTAACTCTGTACAACTCCGTCCCCATTGCTTTTCCGTATAGCCTTTTACGAGAGTTTCATATATATCTCGACCTACCATACACAACGCTTGCTCCTCCAAGTTAGCAGGATCGCGGCCGTTCAAAGCCACGATTGCTTCGCTTTTCTGTTCATCGATTATCGCCTTCGCCTGATCAGGAGTAGATACACCCCACATTTGCCGAAATGTATTCATATTGAACGGCAGATTGTAGAGCCGTCCTTTGTAATTGGCAAGTGGGCTGTTTGTGTAACGGTTGAACGAGACTATGTCGTTCACAAAGTCCCATACCTTCTTATTGGAAGTATGGAAAATGTGAGCGCCATACTTGTGGACATCGATTCCTTCTATGTTTTCGCAATAAACATTGCCTCCAACGTGAGGTCGTTTGTCAATGACCAAACATTTCTTTCCTGCGTGTTTAGCAAAACAGGCAAAAGTAGCACCATAAAGGCCAGCGCCTATGATTAGATAATCATATCTTCTCATACATCCTTCGAATCCACCGCAAGGGCAAGACTTTGCCAGTTTTCCGCCAAAAATGAACATAATGGATAGGCATCCATTTCTTGACCACCAATACGTCTGTTTCTTCCCATACCTCTCGGCAGGCGTCTTTCAAGTATTCGTCAAACTTGGCCAAATGAATTTTATCATCTCTGGTGGCTTTTTTCCAAATCAGTACTATCTTATATATCATTATTGCATTCAATTTAATTTGATGCAAATTATGAACATCTGCCAAGGGCGATTTTGACACATCATATTTTTTCCTGTTGTCAACCAATGTCTTCAAAACAGTTTCCAGTTGCCAAACATTTTTTGACAGGACAGTGTCGTCTAAAGACTGACCGGCACGCCCTCTTAGATACTGATATACATAAAATTGATAATAGACACATTGTCTCACGGCATACTGCGGACAACTCTGCCACTCTGTATCTGTATAACTGATTCCTTCAGTCTGCCGATATCCAATACTTTGCAAAAACTCCGTCCGATAGGTCACCATATACATAGCATAGTAGGCAAGTTGATTTGGTGGAAACTGGTTGAAATCAAAGACTTCGCCAACAGGAATGGTTTGTTCACCGCTACCGGTCTCTTTACCATTTTCGTTCACTACATTATATGCCGTCAAAACCAAATCCACATCTACGGTAGATAATTGGTCAAGCAATTTTTCGAACTCACACGTATTAAACCAATCATCAGCATCCAATATTTTGATATACTTCCCTTTTGCTTCAGAAAGGCCTCTGTTCACGCAGGATCCGTAATGACCATTCTCCTTTTCTACAACCCTAAATGTATCCGGATATTTCGCTTGGAAAACTTGTGCAATAACCGACGAATTATCCTTACTGCCATCGTTGATAACCAAAACTTCAAGCATATTCATCAACTGAGGACGCACTATTAACGATTCCAAACACCTATGCAAATAATTCTGCATATTGTATGTCGGAACGACGATTGTAAGGATCTTCTGCCTCATAAGACGGATTTATACACTTCCATGATCTTGGCGCCGTATATCTCATTAGACAGGTTCTGTTTTGCAAACTCCTGTGCTTGTAAAATAATCTGCTCCTGATTGGTTTGACAAACCATTTTCAACAATTCGGTGCACTCTTCAACAGTATTGAAAAGCCAACCTGTCTCGCCGTGTTTTACCAAATCGAGCGTACCACCAGAAGCAAGAGCGACAATCGGGCATCCATAAAACATGGCTTCCGCAGTCGTACGCCCCATTCCTTCATTAACTGAACAATTGAGATATGCCATTGCTTGTACAAAAAACATCTTTACATCTTTTTGAGCAGGAATGAAATCAATAAAACCGGCACAACCATAAGCGTAAGCTAATTCCAATAAATATTCTTTATAATATTCGTCACAATTACCAACAAATTTCAATCTAATGGGATATTCCTTTGAAGAAAAGGAGAATACTCTACTTTTACCAAAAGCAACAATAGCTTTCGCTGCACCTTTTGCTTCAGTTATCCAATTAGAACAAAACAATATGTATGGTAGTTTCGACCTATCAAATAAACTGTCTTTGACACTACGGACAGCATCCAAAATAGTCCAGGTTTTCTCATTCTTTAAAAACCAATGCGAACGACACGCTTCAGAAACCACAATTCTCGCATCAGCACAATTAATCATCTTATTCAGCCTTTTTATAGGAATTGCGCCGACATGTAAAAAATCAACAAATTCCCTCACATGCCAAACATGCCTAGCTTCCAAACTCTTAGCTAAATCATGTCCTATCAGTGTCGGCGCCGTATTGGTATGAACAATATCTATCTTCCGATTTGATAATGTTTTTATTACAAATTTGACACATGGAACATCAAATCTCAGCCTTTTCACAACCAACATTCTCCACGGCTTTGTAAGGACAATTCTTATGTTGTCTCTCAGCGGCAATTTCAACGCATTCAGATAAGGATGAACCAGACATTCTATTCCTCGTGAAGAGAAAAAATAATATGCCGGGGTATCTTTTTCCGTAAGAAGAATAATTGGCTTAATCTGATCGCCAAGAGCGGCTATCATATCTCCCAATGATAATGTATCCCCCGACAAACCTCTACTCGGACTCACGAATAAAACAGTAATCATCAACCCTTGATATTAGGTTTGACTACCTGCACACAAGCCTCATACAATCTTGGGAAAAACCAAGCGACAATGAACTGTGACTTGTTCCTTATAGAAAAATGTCTCATAAAAAGGAATTCCCGACTTAAAGACCTGATCAATTTCAAACTTAATGAATTAAAAGCCACCTCATAATCCGTACCCTGTTCAATCCTACGCCGTTTGACCATCTGTAAAAAGCCGTATCCAATAATCCATGCCCTGTATTTCTTAGCATTCTTCCCGCATTGTACGCAATCAAGCATCTTGAATCGATTCAATGTATTGAAATAAAGCCGCTTGGCATTATGGGAAGGATTGTTTTGAAGAGAATCTGGATTTTCGACATACCAATACAGTTTTTCAGGAACAAAAGCGATGCTGTCGATCCGCTGAAATACCCTTAAATTGAAATCCTGATCCTGAATGCTATAATAATCATGAAAACTGATTCCTTCCAACAGTGTCCGCTTATAGAGCTTGTTCCATGCTACACACCACCTCAGATCGACAAAAGCGAGCATTTGAAAAATCACTTTCTCCGTTGTCAGTATTTCTACAGATTTTTTATCACGGACTCGATGCGTATTACCATCCAAAGAGGCATGCCAATAATAATCATACGCCGAAACTGAAAGACTTGTCTCCTCAATAGCCGCTATCAGAGTTTCGATGGCTTGTTCATGAATATAGTCATCTCCATCCAGAAAATAGATATACTCTCCTATTGCCTCTCGCAACCCTGTATTCCGCGGGCCGCTTACGCCAGTATTCTGCGTATGATGAATTACGCGGAAACGGCCATCCATCTTACTGAACTCTTCGCAGAACGTGCCAGACCCATCAGTCGAACAATCATCCACCAGAATCACTTCCAGATTCCTGTAAGTCTGCTGCCGCACACTCTCCAACGAAGTCGGAAGGTACTCCCGGCAGTTATATACATTCACGATGACACTGACCATTCCTTCCATTTACACCGTATCTAGGAAATTTTTCTGGACTTTGTTAAAGATGATGATGCCGAGGGCCATGATGGCGAGCATGAAGCAGAAACTGTAGGCGAGCCAGCCCCAGCCGATGAATTCGCCGGCACCGAGGAAACCGTATTTGAAAGTCTCCAGGATGGGGGTGACAGGATTGAGGCACATTAGGGTATGGAGCGATATGCCAGCTATATATTTGCCTTCTGTCTGGCTGAGCGGATAAACGATAGGCGTGGCGTACATCCAGAGCTGCACGATGAAGGTGAAGAGGATCTGCAGGTCACGGTATTTGGTAGTCATCGACGAAACGATGGTACCAAAACCGAAGGCAAGGCCCGCCAGCATCAGAATCAGCAGTGGCAGCAAGATTGCATACCAGGTAAGATGCGCTCCACACGAAGGATCGAAGATAGCATAGCCCAGATAAATAATGACAAAGAGGCCGAACTGGATGCCCAGACGCAAAAGGTTGCTGGTCACATCGGCCAGCGGCATCACGAGCCGAGGGAAATAGACCTTGCTGAAGATGCCTGAATTCTTGACGAAAGTATCAGACGTCTTCGTCAGGCAGTCGGCAAAGTACTGCCACATGCAAGTGCCGGCCAAGTAGAACAGCGGTTGTGGGACACCGTCGGTGGGGATGCCGGCAATCCCGCCAAACACCACCATGTACATGGCCACGGTGAGGGCCGGCTGAAGGACATACCAGAGCGGTCCGAGGACGGTCTGCTTATACTGGACGATGATGTTTTTCTTGACCAGCAGGAGCAGCAGGTCACGGTAGCGCCACAGTTCCTTAAAGTCGACGGCCAGCAGGCGGTCCTTCGGCTTGATGACGAGGTCCCAGTGTTCTTCGTTTTCTGTCATGGTTGAGTTCCGGGTCAAGCCCGGAATGACGGGAAAGGGTCAAGCCCGGACCCGAGTGTAGCGAGAGCCGTGACCGGAGGGAGCGAATGACATTTATCGTGATCGTTTGTGCTTGAAAAGGATGTTACCCAGGATGCGCCAGAAATAGTGCCAGTCCGTCCGAAGGGGATGCTTCTTGTAGGCTTCGATGTAGCGGCGTTCGGAGTCCTGTACTTCTTCGATGGTCTGGGGCGTCTTCTCTTCATAGTAAAACGGCGGCATCAGGCCCGGTTTGACGCTGATGTGCAACTCCTGCATTTCGGGTGTATAGAGCGACAAATAATGCCGGCTCAGCGGGCGGACGCCGACGAGTTTCATCTGACCCTTGAAAAAGTTGATGATCATGGGAAGTTCATCGAGCCAAGTACCGCGAATGCGCTTCCCGAGGTGGTTGACCCGGAAATCGTTGTCAAATTTCCCTTCTTCGCCAAGCCCGTGCGTTTCGTACATATAGGGCTGGAGGTATTCCGAATAGGGGTACATCGTACGGACTTTGTAGACACCGATCATCTTGCCCTTGTACCCCACGCGGGGCAGTTTGACGAGAATGCCGTTAGTAGGGTCATCATCCCAGATCGGGGCACGCTGTTTCTGGGCAAGGACGAAAAACTTACCGGCGTAAAAACGTTCGTAGATGACGTCGAATCCCGCCCGGCATATCCGGCCCAGAATCTCCACGCGCGGGAAAGACCGGTTCTTTCCTTTCGTCACTGCCATATAAAACCAGCGGGTCAGCTTCAGCCGGGCCATCACCCGGTGCCAGTAGAAATGCAGGCTGCACAGGAAACGACCGTAGCGGCCGGGATGTGCCCGACGGATTTCCTCAGCCTGATAGCCGGAGGTTCGGGAGTGACAGACCATGATTCCCTCGTCGGCAAGGACCTCGTTGGCATGGTTGAGCAAGGTGTTGAGATGTCGTACGCGTGACAAATCCCCTTTGAAGCCAAGAACTTTGGGATGTCGGGGCTTGAGCTGCAGCACCGAGTCCAGGTCTTGCGAATCGGCAAAATACGTATCCGGTGAGAAAATAGCTTTGTTTGCATACAACCATTCGCACATGTCGTCCATCGTTTCACCCTGGGCATCACGCAGGATAAAACGTATCGAGGGATAGGTCTCCATCGCCTTCAGCAAGACCGCCCGGTGGGTCTCGACGCTCTCGGCGTAATCGGTCAGCGGGGCCGGTTCTTCAGGCCGCAGCGAGACCAATGGACGCTTGATCAAATGGAATTTCATGCTTTGTCCAGCGCGCTACGAAGCGAATAGCAAACTGCGAAAATCTCTTCGAGCGTGATATAAGGATGCATCGGCAGCGACAGCACCTGATTGCAAAGCCGCGTGGCGACCGGACAGCTTTCTGCAGCCGCCAGGCCTGCGAATGCGGTCTGCAGGTGCATGGGCTTGGGATAATATGCCATGGCCGGAATGCCTTTCTCTTTCAGGAATGTCTGCACGGCGTCTCTTTGGACCACATCGCGCAGGCGAAGGGTGTACTGTGCCCAGGAAGAATGAAAGCCTTCGGGAACTACGGGCGTCGCGACCACTTCTTTCAGCTGCGTTGTATAGCGTTTCGCCGCGCCGCTCACTCTCATGGTTGAAAAGGATGCCGGAGCAGCAGAACATGCCGTACGCTTCGCGATACTCCCGCACGATCCAGTATCCGTAGAGTTTTGCAACAGCATAGGGCGAATAGGGATGGAACGGGGTATCCTCGTTCTGGGGCACAGCCTCCACCTTTCCGTAGAGTTCGGAGGTTGAAGCCTGGTAAAAACGGCACGAGCGCTCGAGATGGCAGGCGCGCACGGCCTCCAGGACACGGAGGACACCCGTGGCATCCACGTCGGCTGTAAACTCGGGCGAATCGAAGCTCACCTGAACATGGCTTTGCGCCGCCAGGTTGTATATTTCATCGGGGCGGACCTTATCCACCACTTTGACGATGGACATGGAATCGCCCAGGTCTGCAAAATGCAAATGAAAATGCGGCTTTCCTTCCAGGTGCGCAATCCGTTCCCGAAAGTCCACTGAGGACCGACGGATGATACCGTGCACCTCGTATCCTTTCTCCAACAACAATTCGGAGAGATAGGAACCGTCCTGGCCGGTCACACCTGTGATCAATGCTGTTTTCATAGCTTATACTATGTCCATCCCGCGCCTCTTATGGCCTGCATACCACCCGGAAGCCGTGAGTGGAAACACGGAACCCGGGATAATTGCTGCCGCGCCTTGAAACACGGCAGTCAGATTCTTGAAAACCGGCACCACCCCCACGGCATACACGGAAGGCGCCGGATGACGGGCCGGCGGGGTTGTCCGTATCCTCCTCGTCGTAAGTGTCGCTATACCTATCCTGGCACCATTCCCACACATTGCCGCTCATGTCATAAATGCCAAGCTTATTGGGCTTCTTGGAGCCTACCGGATGAGTGGACGAATGGGAATTCTCGAAATACCAGGCAACCTGCGTGATATCGTCACTTCCGGCATATCGGGTCGTTTCGGCTGCATGGCCTCCCCTGGCTGCATATTCCCACTCGGCTTCCGTAGGAAGAGAATAATGTTTTCCTGTCTTTTGGCTGAGCCGGTTGCAGAATTCCACCGCCTCGTCCCAGGTAATCCAGTACATGGGATAATTCCCTCCTAAACCGTAATATGCGGCAGCTCCTGCAAGATGCTTCTGACGTGAGATGTCAGTGCCCATCACGGCCCTCCATTGCGCCTGTGTGACTTCGAACTGTCCGATATAAAAATCATTTACCTTTACTTTTCGTACAACAGCCTCGTCTGCACGGGCATCCTCTCCCTGTTCCTCGGTTCCACCCATCAGGAACTCTCCGCCCCTGACATAAATCATTTTCATATTCACACCATAGGCGGATTCAGTATAATTTGCGACATGGTTTTGTGCAGTTGTCGCCACTGTTGCTGCAAACATGAACAGCAGACTGATAAAGTATTTCATAAATTACCTCCGATATTACAAATGAATAAAAAAACCTACACCGTATCCATGAAATTCTTCTGGACCTTGTTGAAGATCAGGATGCCGAGCATGAGGGTCAGGCACATGAAGCCGAAGCTGTAGGCGAGCCAGCCCCAGCCGATGAACTCGCCGGCGCCCAGGAAGCCGTACTTGAAAATTTCGATGATGGCCGTGACGGGGTTCAGGCACATGAGCGTGTGGAGCGAAAGCCCGGCGATGTACTTGCCCTCCGTCTGGCTGAGGGGATAGACGATTGGCGTGGCATACATCCAGAGCGTCACCAAGAAACTGAACAGGATCTGCAGGTCGCGGTATTTGGTGGTCAGCGACGAGATGATGGTGCCGAAGCCCAGGGCCAGGCCCGCAATCATCAGCACCAGTAGCGGGAACAGCAGCACATACCCGGTGAGGTGCGCTCCGCAATCGGGATCGAAGATCGCGTAAGCCACATACACCAGCAGGAACAGCCCGAACTGGATGCCGAAGCGCAGCAAGTTGCTGATCACGTTGGCCAGCGGCATCACCAGCCGCGGAAAATACACTTTGCCGAAAATGCCGGCATTGTCGACGAAAGTATTGGAAGTCTTGGTCAGGCAATCGGAAAAATACTGCCAGAGGCAGGTGCCGGCCAGGTAAAACAGCGGCTGCGGAACGCCGTCGGTAGGAATGCCCGCAATGCCGCCGAACACCACCATGTACATCACCACGGTGAGCGCCGGTTGCACCACATACCACGCCGGACCGAGGATGGTCTGCTTGTACTGCGTGATGATGTTGCGCTTGACCAGCAGCATGCACAAGTCGCGGTAGCGCCACAACTCCTTGAAATCAACCGCCAGCAACAGTTCCTTCGGCTGGATGACCAGATCCCACTTCTCCTGTTCCGCCATGTTATTTCGAGTGCTTGCGTTTCAAGACAATGTTGCCCAGGATGCCCCAGAAATACCGCCAATCCGTGGCAAAGGGGTGGGCCTTGTAGGCTTCAATATAGGCTTTTTCCGATGCCTGCACGTCTTCAATGCTTTCCGGCATCTCCTTCTCAAAGTAGAAAGGCGGCAGCAGTCCCGGCTTGACGCTGACGTGGAGCGCCTGCATTTCTGGCGTATACAAAGCCAGATAAGAAGGGCTTAGCGGACGGATGCCCACCAGTTTGAGCTGGCCCTTGAAGAGGTTGATCAACATCGGAAACTCGTCGATCCATTTTCCGCGAACCAGGTGGCCCAGTGGGTTCACCCGGTAGTCGTTGGCGAATTTGCCGCCTTCGTCCAGGCCCCAGTATTTCAGCATATAGGGCTGCAGGTATTCCGAATAAGGATGCATCGTACGCAGTTTGTAGACGCCGATGATTTTCCCCTTGTATCCGACCCGGTTGAGTTTCACGAAAATGCCGTTGGAAGGATCGTCGTCCCAGATGGGCGCTTTGATTTTACGGCACAACAGATACAGGTCACCGTCGCGATAGCGCTCGTTCAGGACTTCGAAACCGGCGCGATACATTCTTCCCAACAGTTCCACACGGGTAAAGGAACGGTTCTTTCCATTCGTGACGGCCATGTAGAACCAACGGGTCCACCGCATCCGGGCACACATGCGGTGCCAGAAAAAATGCAGGCCGAAGACAATATAGCCCAGCACGCCGGGATGCACCTTCATGATGACCTTCCGCTTGAGCGCGGACGTCCGGGAATGGCAGACCAGGTAACCGCCTTGGGCAAGGGCCTCGTTGGCCTTGTTGAGGAAGGTATTGAGGTGACGGATGTACGAAAGGCCCCGCTGGCTGTAGACGAGGCTGAGTTCCGCTCCGGCCAGGTCGTCAAAAACCTGGCCGTCGTCGGTATTGACGACGAGGCTTCGTTCATCCAGTTCTGCCCGGATTTCCTTGAGGTCTTCATAGCCTTCCAGCGCCCGGTTGAACTGCGCATATTGCTCCATCAAAGCTTCTGGAGTGGCCAACGCGCCCGAAGCCACTTCCTCCCGGAGTTTCCTCCAGGCTCTTCTTCTGCTCCTAGTAATGGGACCGGTCAAGCAACAAGCGGGCGGATGGCTCCGCATACCCGATTGATATCTTCAGTCGTCAGATAAGGATGCATCGGCAACGACAGCACTTCGCCGCAAAGACGCGTGGCCACGGGACAAGCGTCCGCGGCGGCCAGTCCTGCAAAAGCGGTCTGCAAATGCATGGGTTTCGGATAATAGACCATGGCCGGGATACCAGCCTCTTTGAGTGAAGCCTGCACAGTATCTCTCTGCGTTCGGTTCTGGAGTCGGATGGTGTACTGGGCCCACGACGAAGCGAATCCTTTCGGTACGACCGGCGTGGCGACAATGCCTCCCAACCGTAATGTATATGCGGCTGCGGCATCCTGCACGGCCTTCAACTCCGTTTCCGCGAAAGCCCTGAGCTTAATACCGAGAATCGCCGCCTGCAACGTGTCGAGGCGGGAATTCAAACCGATGCGCACATTGTCGTATTTGTCGGCGCCCTTGCCGTGGATGCGCAAAGAGCCGATGCGTGCTGCCAGTTCATCGTCGTCGGTAAACACGGCGCCACCGTCGCCATAGCAACCCAGCGGCTTCGCCGGGAAAAACGACGTGGCCGCAATGTCGCCGAAACTGCAGGCTTTCCGCCCGCCGATCGAACCGCCGAAGCCCTGCGCTGCGTCTTCAACGACACGCAGCCCGTATTTTTGGGCGACGGCACGGACCGCCGCGAAATCGGCAGGCAGGCCGAACAGGTCGACGGCAATCACCGCTTTCGGCTTCCAGCGGCTTTCCGCCAGGGTGGTGGTAACAGCCCGCTCCAGGTCTGCCGCATCCAGGTTGAATGTATCTTCCCGGACATCCACGAAAACCGGCGTCGCGCCTTCCAGCGCCACCACTTCGGCCGAAGCGAAGAAGGTGAAGTCGGGCACGAACACGGCATCGCCAGGCCCGACGCCCAGCGCCTTGAGCGCGAGGGTCAATGCATCGGTTCCGCTGGCGCAAGTCAGGCAGTGTTTCACACCCGTATATACCGCCAGCTCCGTTTCCAACTCCCGGACTGGCGCACCCATGATGAACGCGCCCGAAGCCAGGACGTCGCGCACGGCGGCATCGATTTCCGGCTGCAAGCGCCGGTACTGTTGTTTCAAATCACGAAATTCCATCGCACGGTTCAAGATGGTCTCCCTGCATCCGGTAATGCCGCCCGCAGGCGCAGGCCAGCGAAGTATCGAGTTTCTGTCCGCATTCGCAGACCCAGCCGATGCGGCGGGCCGGAACGCCGGCCATCAGGGCGAAATCGGGCACATCGCGCGTCACCACCGCGCCCGCCGCGACCAAAGCGCTCCGTCCAATGGTATGGCCGCACACCACTGTACAGTTGGCCCCGAGCGAGGCGCCTTCCCGCACGAGCGTCGGGGCATAATGCCCGTGTGCCGGAAAATGCGCCCGCGGCGTGTTCACGTTCGTGAATACACACGAAGGACCGCAGAACACATGGTCCTCCAGCGTCACGCCCTCGTACACCGACACGTTGTTCTGGATGCGGACGCCATCGCCGATGCGCACGTTGGGACCGATGTTCACATTCTGGCCCAGCGAGCAGTCCTTCCCGATGACGGCGCCCTTCTGGACGTGGCAGAAATGCCACACCTTCGTACCGGCGCCGATCACGGCGCCTTCGTCGACATAGCTGCTCTCGTGGACGAAAAAATCAGCCATTACTCGTGGATGGCCGTAATCATCACGCAACGGCTGAGTTCCTTCTCGTCGTAGAACATGTAGTCGACGCCGCCCTTGTAGTCGCGGACCAGCTGATCGGGATTCACGCCGAATACGTTGACGAGAGCATCAAATACGGCTTTCGACCGGTTTTCGGAAAGCATCTTGTTGTGCTCCGGCGTAGCGGTCTGCTTGTCTGCATAGCCGCAGATGAGGTAGCGAACGTCGGGCGTGCTCTTGATGAGGTCGGCCACCGCATGGAGGTTGACCATTTCCCGGCTGAGGAGATCCCAGCGGTCGATGATGAAGTTGATATGGAACCAAACCTCGGGGACATTGGAAACCAACACGGTATCTGTCTTGGAAACCACAACCGGTACCGGCACCACACCCTTATAATCGTTGGGATGATAGACCTGGCTCGACCGGCTGGCCGTACGCCACCTGTTGCGCTCTTTGCCGATCGTGAAAGAAAGACCGACCGTAACGCCGGCATTGCCGTCCATCCGGTTGTTCTTGTCCCAGTGTGCCTGCGTGGGTTCCTGCACGTACAATTCGCCGTCGAAATCGTCGGCGACCAGCGCCCCGCGGATATTCAGCACCAGGTGCAAGTTGTCGGTAAGTCGGAATTTATTGATGAAGCCGATGTTGGCCGCCGCGCTGGGGATCAGTTTGTTCCTGTTTCCATGATCGAATCCCATAATGAGGCCGCCGCCGACAAAGCTCTCCACCGTAAAGAAGCGATCCGGGTTGTAGCCGGCGAACACGCTTCCCCAGTCAACATGGAAAACGCCGTAGATATCCGTGAACCAGCCCCGCTGGTAAGCCAGTTTCATATAGTCATACTTGGGATCGGCGTCCGTATAGAGCTGGGTGGTCTGGAAATTAGCGCCCAGCGAATTCTCCCCATAAGCCTTTTGATACGACTGGTACAGGCCCTTGAAGCGGCCAGTGGTCAAGCCGAAACCAATGCCGAAGCTGGGGGAAACCCACTTGGTGAGATACAAGTCGATGGCAGGAAACGTGATCATCTCTATCTTCTTCTTCACTTTCCAGTCGTTGTCGCCGTAGTAGAGGTGCGGGCCGGCAGCCACGGTAAAGTTCCAGTTGTACCAAAAGCCGTTGGTGAAGACCGACTGCTTCTCGATAACGGTCGTGGTCACGACCTTGCCGCTATCGGGCAGAAAAGACTCCTCGACCACCGTGACGGTCTTGTCTTTCCCGTTTGTCGATTCCGTTCTCTTCGTCTGCGTTTGCGTCTGCTCCTGTGCCAAGACGGCGAAAGGAATCATCATCATCAAGAGCAGAACAATTACATGCTTTTTCATATGACTCGTTGAATGTATACTTTTCGCATCAATTTGCATGGCTACGCCTACTATCGTGCAGTTTGCACAACAGGATTTCGCCGAATTTTAAACGGAAAAAGGTGGATTTTCCCACGCGTTCCCGCATAATTCGCAAAAATACAGATTATTTCGTAATGTATTCGATTTTTT
>Ga0265298_10005002_pt1 | contig 16775 bp, 12 predicted proteins | sample AusTroGonzalo_MG_3_FD_193486 | JGI IMG/M metagenome (GOLD analysis project Ga0265298, IMG submission 193486) | Bovine rumen microbial communities from tropical cattle in Woodstock, Queensland, Australia - Gonzalo_01 | ecosystem: Host-associated > Mammals > Digestive system > Stomach > Rumen ... | reverse complement strand
AGGGTCGGACCTTCAAGCGACAGGGGCTTGATGGGTTTGAACCAAGTGGTGAAGGGACGGGGCTCGATGATTCGCTCCACGATGTGAAGGAAGTCGTTCCAGATGTCGATGTGTTTTGCCTGTCCGTTCATTGGACTGCAAAAGTGGTCGAAAAAAAATTTACAAAAAAACTTTTCTCGTATTGTTTTTTAATTTTTTTCGTCCTAAATAAACAAGAGGATTGCTTTCTTTCGTAAAATATCGCAACTCGCTAATTTACAGATGATTAATTTTTGTAAACTTGCCAGCATGCCCCTCAGTTGCAAAGTGCTTATTTGGAATATTTACAAATAAGCTTTTGCGGATTATCGGGCAGTGGAAACGCTCTCGTCGTATTCTTTTCGATAGTCGAGCAAAGCGGAAAAGAGGCTTTGTGCGATTTTATCCTTCGCCGCTTCGGTCCGCAGTTGCGCCAGGTCTCCGGCGTTGCTGATGAAGCCCATCTCGACGAGCACTGACGGCATCGCAGTTTTCCACAGGACGAAGAAGGGATCCTGCGAGAGTCCGCGCGAGACCGGGAACGGTCCGCCCGTCTTCATCTTGCCGTCCACCATCGCGGCGAAGCGGATACTCTGTTCCAGATGGGCGTTCTGCATCAGGAGCATAAAGATGAACGATTCCTCATCATTGGGATCAAGGCCTTCGTAGCGGGTGCTGTAGTCCTCTTCAAGATAGATGACGGAGTTCTCGCGACGGCAGATTTCACGGTTAAAGGCGAAAAGGTCGCGGTCCTTGGCGGACGACTGTCCGAGCACGTGGACGGAATAGCCGCTGGGGCCGCTGCGCGGGCAGGCGTTGACGTGCAGGGAGATGAAGAGGTTCGCATCCGCCTTGTTGGCAATCAGCGCCCGGTCTCCCAGAGGAATGAACACGTCGGTCCGGCGGGTCAGCACCACGTTCAGGTCCGGCGCCTTCTCCTTGATGAGTTTCTCCAGTTTGAGCGCGACGTCCAGGTTGATGGTTTTTTCCATCGTCTTTTTATCCGCAGACACGGCTCCGGCATCCTTGCCGCCGTGCCCGGGATCCAGCACTACCGTCTTGAACTTCAGTCCCTGTCCCTGCATAAGCAGGGAAAAAGACAGCAAGGCGGCCGCGCAGATTGTGTGTTTCAGAAATATCATTTATCTTTGTAGGTTGCAAATATAATAAATAAATTGCATTCGGGAAAGTCCATATTGCGCTTTGCGCTGCTTTTGTGCAGCCTGCTTCTCCTGTTGCTGTCCGTCTCCCCCGACGGTGCCGCGCAGTCCAGAAGGGGCCGTGTCTTCGGCCCGCGCATCGAGCCCAAGAAGCCTGAACTGCCCGATTCCGCCGCCCTCGCCCGAAGGGATTCCCTGCATCGGGTCGATTCCCTGCATCGAGAGGATTCGCTGGCGCTGCTTTCCAAGAGTTCGCTGGAACTGCCGGCTTTCTCCCAGGCGCGCGACTCCATCGTCGAACTCTTCGACAACGGACAGCGCAAGATTCTCTACTACGGCGACGTCTCCGTCAAATACCAGGACATGGGCATCACCTCGGAATTCATGGAATACGACATGAACACCGGAACGGTCTATGCCCGGGGCGTCTATGACTCGCTCGCCGGCAAGTGGATCGGGCGGCCGGTCCTCACCCAGGGCGGAAAGACTTATAATATAGAGGAGGTCCGATACAATTTCAATTCCCGCAAGGCGCGCATCACGAACGTCATCACCAACGAGGACGATGCCATACTCCACGGCAGGAACGTCAAACTGATGCCGGACAATTCCATCAACATCACCAAGGGAAAATATACGGTCTGCGATGCGGAGAACCCGCATTACTACTTGAAGCTTTCCTCGGCGAAAGTGATGACGAAGCCTACGCAGAAGACGGTCTTCGGCCCGGCGAACCTGGTGGTGGAAGACGTGAACCTGCCCTTTGTCGGCCTCCCCTTCGGCTTTATTCCCAAGCGGCCGAAGCGGGCGACGGGTCTGCTGATGCCGACCTTCGGCGAGGAAAAGGCCCGCGGTTTCTATATGCGCGATGCGGGTATGTATTTCGTCTTCGGGGATTACCTGGACCTCTCTGTGACGGGAAGTCTCTACACGATGGGCTCCTGGGGCATCGACGTCAATTCCCGCTACCTGCTCAAATACAAATTCACCGGCAACATCTCCGTCAACTACTCGGTGGACAAGACCGGAGAAAAGGGCACGCCGGAATACCAGGAGCAGAGCAACTTCGGTCTCAAGTGGTCGCACCAGCAGGATTCCAAGGCCCACCCGGGGAGTTCCTTCAGCGCATCGGTGAACTTCTCCAGCCCTTCCAACAGCCGCTATAATTCCCATTCGGTGCAGGAAGCGCTCCAGAGCCAGACATCCTCCTCCATCTCCTATTCGCGCAACTGGAACGGCAAGTTCAACCTCTCCGTCAACGCTTTGCACTCCCAGAACTCGCGCGACAGTTCCTACGTGCTGACCCTGCCGAACATCACCTTCGGCGTAAGCACTTTCTACCCCTTCAAACGCAAGCACCGCGTGGGCAAGGAGCGTTTTTACGAGAAGATCTCTTTCGGCTACAACACCACCTTCCAGAACAAGATCGGCTTTAAGGCGCGCGAGTTCATGAAGGATGGCTTCTGGGACAAGTTCCAGAACGGAATGCAGCATAACTTCTCCATCGGCCTCCCGAGTTTCACGCTGCTCAAGTACCTGAACTTCAACCCGTCGATCTCCTACGGCATGAACTGGTTCTTCCGGAGCACGGAATACAAATATAACCCGGAGACGGACCAGCTCGAGAAGATAGACAGCGGGGCCTTCAAGGATTTCGGCGTCACGCAGACCTATTCCGGGTCCATCTCGATGAATACGCGCATCTACGGAACCTTCAATTTCGGCAAGTTCCGGCGCATCCAGGCCATCCGGCACATCATCTCCCCTTCCGTGAACATCTCCTATAGCCCGGAGAAAGGAACGGCCTTCAACGGCTACCGCACCCTGGAGTACACGACGGTTTCCGGCGAGCACAAGACCTATGAGTACAACCGCTACGAAGGGCAACTCGGCGGCGTCCCGGGCAAGGGTCAGAGCGCCACGATGACCATCAACATCGGCAACAACTTCGAGGCGAAGGTGCGCGATTACGCCGATACGACCGGAAAGGGCAGCAAGAAGGTCAAACTCATCGACCAGTTGAATTTCTCCACGGGCTGCAACTTCCTCGCGGACTCGCTGAAATGGAATCCGATCTCGATGAACATCTCCACCACCCTGTTCAACGCCGTAGGCATCCAGGGCAGCCTGAGCCTCGATCCCTATGCAGTCGGCCCCGGCGGAAGGCGCATCAACAAGGCTGCCGTCGTGATGGGACAGGGGCTCGTGCGTATGACCAGCGCCAGCGTTTCGGCTTCCTACTCCATCAGCGGCAAAGGGCATATCAACGGCAATGACGGCTCCCGCGATCCCAGTGCAGGCAGCAAAGACAGCGGCAGCGGAGGAGGAGGAGTCCAGACGACCGGCACCACGGACTACTACCAGCGCATCTTCTACCACCCCATCACCGGGGAGTTCATTCCCGGCGGCTGGCTCTACTACACCAACCCGAACGTACCCTGGTCCGTCAACCTGAGTTACTCCTTCCGCGTAAACCGCAACTACGGCTTCGACAGCGAGCAGAACAAGGTGACCATCAAGAACTCTTTCTCCAACACCTTGAATATCAGCGGCAATATCAAACTGACGCCCAAACTGTCGCTGAATGCCTCGACGGGTTTCGACTTCGTGGCGATGAAGATGACCACGACCCAGGTCAGCGCCACCTACGACCTGCACTGCTTCAACATTTCCGTCTCCTGGGTGCCGACGGGAACCTGGCAGTCCTACAGTTTCCGCATCGCCGCCAACGCCGCCGCGCTCGCGGATATCCTGCGCTTCAAGAAAAGCAGCAGTTTCTGGGATAAGTAATGGGAATATTGAAAAATTCTTCCTACCTTTGCTCCCGTCTTAAAAATAAACCCCTTTGAAATATGCTACATAGCCTATTCGAGCTCAGTGCGATGAGCAGGGAAGAGCTCGATGCGATTGCAAAATCCCTTTCTATCAAGGGAACGAAAAAGCTGGACGAAGAGCACTTGGCTTACGCCATCCTGGATGCCGAAGCTGCCGCCGAGTCCGTCAAACCCACTGAAAGCAAGGCCCGCGGACGCAAGCCGGGAAGACCCAAGAAGAACGCCGATGCGGCGCCTGCGGAAAAGCCTGCCCCTCCTGCCAAGGAAGCCAAGGAAAGCAAGGAGGAGCCTTCCCTCTTCCCCGAGGAAGCGAAGCCCGCAGCCAAAAAACGCGGCCGCAAGCCCAAGGCAGCGGCGGAAGCAGCCAAACCTGCCCCCGAAGCCCCCAAAGCAGTAGCGGAAGCGCCGAAGCCCGAGGCTCCGAAAGCGGAAGAAGCCTCCAAGCCTGCGGAAGAACAGCCGCAGCCCCAGCAGGAACTGAGCAACAAGCAACTCCGCAAGCAGCGCTTCCTCGAGCGCCGCGAGCAGATGAAGCAGCAGCAATTACAACAGCAGGGCCAGGGACAGCAGCAGGCGCAAGCCCAGCCCCAGAAGCCGAAGCTCCCCGAATATGAAGGGACGGTCGAGGCGACGGGCGTGCTGGAAGTGATGCCCGATGGCTACGGCTTCCTGCGTTCCTCCGACTACAACTACCTCAACTCCCCCGATGATATCTACGTCTCCCAGCAGCAGATCAAGCAGAATGCGCTCAAGCCGGGCGACACCGTCACAGGAGAGATCCGACCCCCGCGCGAGGGCGACAAGTACTTCCCCCTGGTCAAGATCAAGATGGTCAACGGCCGCAGCCCGGAATTCATCCGCGACCGCGTCCCCTTCGACTTCCTCACTCCCCTTTTCCCGGAGGAAAAGTTCAACCTGCTCGGCCACGGGCACGAGAAGGATCCTTCCTGCCGTATCGTCGATATGTTCGCCCCCATCGGCAAGGGCCAGCGCATGCTGATCGTCGCGCAGCCCAAGACCGGTAAGACGATGCTCCTCAAGTCGATTGCCAACGCCATCGCGGACAACCATCCGGAGGTCTATATGATCGTGCTCCTGATTGACGAGCGCCCGGAGGAAGTGACCGATATGCAGCGCAGCGTGAAGGCGGAGGTGGTCGCTTCCACCTTCGACGAACCCGCCGAGCGGCACGTCAAGGTGGCCAATATGGTCATCGAGAAGGCCCGCCGGCTCGTGGAATGCGGGCACGACGTAGTCATCCTGCTCGACTCCATCACCCGCCTCGGCCGTGCCTACAACACCGTACAGCCCGCATCAGGCAAGGTGCTGACCGGCGGTATCGACGCGAATGCCCTGCAGAAGCCCAAGCGCTTCTTCGGCGCCGCCCGTAACATCGAAGGCGGCGGCTCGCTGACGATACTCGCCACGGCCCTGACCGAAACCGGTTCCAAGCAGGACGATATCGTCTATGAGGAATTCAAGGGCACCGGCAACTCGGAAATCCAGCTCGACCGCAACCTCGCCAACCGGCGCATCTTCCCGGCAGTGAACATCCTGCTTTCCGGTACGCGCCGCGACGACCTGCTGCTCGACAAGAGCACGGCGGCCCGCATCTGGATCCTGCGCAAGATTCTCGCCGATATGACGCCCGTCGAGGCCATGAACTTCATGACCCGCCTGATGGACGAGTTCAAGACCAACGAGAGTCTGATCGACAATATGAATAAGGTGTCTTCGAGAGACTAATATTGCTGACGCAGATCCTTTACCCTGACAGCCTTCCCTTCTGACTTGGGGAGGCTGTTTTTAGGTACCAGCCGTATCTCCGGGGTGATGAGGATCTCGTCTTTGAGGCGCGAGCGGATGGAGCGCTCGAGTCTCTGCAGGGACGCGTAGTCATCCAGGTTCACATCCTGCATTTCCACCTCGACGCGCATCGTGTCGTTGTTGTCCCGCGTTTCGAGGGTGATCAGGTAGTCGCTCGCCAGTTCCTTGAACTGCATCAGCACCTGCTCGATCTGGATGGGGAAGATATTGACGCCTTTGAGGATAATCATATCGTCGCTGCGGCCCTTCATACGGTCGAGCCGGATGTGATGCCGCCCGCAGGGGCATTCGCCGGGCAGGATCCGCGTCAGGTCGCGGGTACGGTAGCGCAGCAGCGGCATGGCCTCGCGGTTGAGCGTCGTGAGGACCAGTTCCCCTACCTCTCCGTCAGGGACGGGCTCGAGGGTGTCGGGGTTAACGATTTCCACGATATAGTAGTCCTCCCAGATGTGCATTCCGTTCTGCTCCTTGCATTCGAAGGCTACGCCGGGACCGCACATCTCGCTCATTCCGAAGGAGTTGTACGCTTTTACCCCCAACATGTCCTCGATGCGGCGCCGGGTGTCTTCGCTGTGCGGCTCTGCGCCGATGACCAGGGTGCGCAGCCGCGTATCCCTGCGCGGATCGATCCCCTGCTCGCACATCACCTCATAGATGCGTGCGGCGTAGGACGGGATGGCGTGCAGGACGGTCGTGCCGAAATCGGTGAAGAATTTGATCTGGCGCAGGGTGTTGCCGGCCGCTGCGGGAACGGTGAGCATCCCCAGCAGTTCCGCTCCGTACTGGAAACCCAGTCCTCCGGTGAACATGCCGTAGCCGGAACTGTTCTGGAACACGTCCGACGGACGGCAGCCCACCATCCAGAGGCAGCGCGCGACCGCCTGGGCCCACTGCTCGAGATCCCGTTTGCTGTGCAGGATGACCGTGGGATTACCGGTGGTGCCGGAGGAGGAATGCAGGCGCACGCAATCCTCGAGCGCGATGCTCCTCAGTCCGAAGGGATAGTTGTCCCGCAGGTCTTGTTTGGTCGTAAAGGGGATTTTCCGCAGGTCTTCCAGGGTCTTGATGTCCGAAGGACGGATACCGGCTTCGGCGAAGCGCTTGCGGTAGAACTCGGACTGCATGCAGTGTTCAAGCGTACGGTGCAGTCTTTCCAACTGGAGTTTTTTAATCCCCGCTCTGTCCAGCGTCTCCAGTTCGGGATGGAAATATTCGCAGTGTAGGTCCATAAATTGGTGCAAAGATAGTGGATAATCGCAAACACTTTGCTATTTTTGAAAAAAAATTGCGGCCTATGGATATCCATTCGTTCAACGATACGATTTGCGCCCCGGCAACAGGCTCCGGCGGAGCGATTGCGCTCATCCGCATCAGCGGTCCCGCTTGCTTTTCAGCGGTGGATTCCGTTGTCCGTTTCCGGAAAGGGACGGCCGCGTCTGCGCCCGCTTCCCGCATCAAGTTCGGCGAGATTCCCGAAGTGGACGAAGTGCTTGTCAGCCTTTTCCGCGCGCCCCATTCCTATACCGGTGAAGACAGTGCCGAAATCACTTGCCACGCCTCCCCCTTCATCATCTCCCGCATCCTGCAATTGCTTGCCGATGCAGGCTGCCGGCCCGCAGGCCCCGGAGAATTCACGCGCCGCGCTTTCCTGAACGGGAAGATGGATTTGGCGCAGGCGGAAGCGGTGGCCGATGTGATCGCCGCCGATACGGAAGCTGCGCACCGCATCGCGACGAACCAACTCCGCGGGCAGTATTCGCTGCGGCTGCGTACGCTGCGCGACCGTCTGCTGGAAATCGCTTCGCTGATGGAACTGGAACTCGATTTCAGCGAGGAGGAGGTGGAATTTGCCGACCGGGCGAAGTTGCGCGCGCTGCTGGCGGAAACCTGCGCGGAGATTTCCCGACTGGCGGATTCTTTCCGGACGGGCAATGCGATCAAGAACGGGGTGCCCGTCGTCATCGCCGGTGCCGCGAATACAGGAAAGAGCACGCTGCTCAATGCCCTCCTCGGCGAAGAACGCGCCATCGTCTCCGATATTCCCGGTACGACGCGCGATACGGTGGAAGAGACGCTGGTGCTCGGCGATGTGCGCTTCCGTTTCATTGATACCGCCGGGCTGCGCGAATCCTCCGACGCCATCGAACGCATCGGCATCGAACGCTCGTATGCGAGTATGGCCAAGGCGCAGGTGGTCATCGGCGTCCTGGACGGGCTGTCGCCGCTGGATGAATTGCGCAAGGCCTGCGAAGAAATTACGAAGCGGCTCTCCCCTGCCCAGACGCTGCTGATGGTGCGGAATAAAGTGGACGCCTACGACGCGATTCCGCCCGAGGAGTTTCCGCGTTTCGACCGGGTCTATGGCATTCTGGAACTGAAATATCCGGCCTTTGGAACCTATAACTGGCCGCCCGATCAACTGGCCGGCGAACTGGGAATTCCCTCCCTGCTGGACATTTCCGCCCGTAGCGGCGAGGGCCTGGAAACCTTGAAGCAACGGCTGCTGGAAAGCGTCGGCGACCTGGGTTCCCCGGACAATGCCACGCTCGTCACCAACCTCCGCCACTACGAAGCACTGCACTCCGCCCTGGAAGACCTCGGCCGCGTCTCCGCCGGGCTGGACAGCGGCCTTAGCGGGGATTTGCTCGCGCAGGACCTGCGCAGTGCCACCCGCTCCCTGGGCTCCATCTTCGGCGAGATTACCACCGACGATATCCTTGGGCGGATTTTTGAGCGCTTCTGCATCGGGAAATAGAAGTTAGAAAACAACCCGATAGAAACCCCCTAAAAATACCATATAACTAATTGATTTATAGCCACCTTACAAGGATGGCTATTTTTATTGTTATTTATTGGTTTTTATCGATATTTTGTGTAATTTTGTACCACATTTGTACCACACGCGGTACATACCCTGTAGAAGATTTCGGCAGTAGGCGAAAACTTTACAGTACTTTACAAAGTTTTACAACTTATTGTGACCAGATGGCGCAATGGAGGTCCCAGGAAACCTCGCTATGTAGAAGTTAGAAAAATGGTCGGAGGACGCACATACTACTCCATCTCGGAGGCCTCGCGGATGCTCGGCGTTTCACGCCCGACCATCTATGCGCGTATCAAGTCCGGTGACCTTCTCGCAGTCCAGGTTTCCCCCAAGACCGTCCGTATTCCCATTGAAGAACTCCAGGCGAAGCCAGTCCGCTACGCCCCTGCCCCGTCATCCATCAAGGACATCCGACGAGCGATCGAGACGATGATTACGCGCGACGAAGCGATGGCGAAGTATGAGATAAGCCAGCAATGGTTCTATAAGAAGGTGCGGGCCGCCGGTATCAAGGCTATGCGCTATGGCACCAAAGCCTACTATCCGAAGGATGCCATCCACAAACTATTCTTCAAGCACACCTATCCAGAAATAGACGACTGGGCCACCTCCGAAGAACTTGCGAAGGAGTTTGGCGTCAGCCGTAAGACCATATGCGCCCTGGCCCGACAATATGATATTCCGCGCGTGCGCACAGGACGCGAACAGATGATTAGCCGCAAAGATTGGCTCCGGCATAAGGTTGAGCTGCCTGACCTGGCGAAAAACTACCTTACGGTGGACCAGGCACGTGCATTATACCACATCGGCCAGAGCACATTCTATGATGGTGTCAACTCCAACAATATCCCTCGCCGCCGCCAGGGCCGTGAAGTGTACTTCCCCAAAGCCGACCTTGACCGTCTCTTCAAGGACAAGAGCCCCAAGATACCCGAGGAGATCCGTCGCAACTATGTCACGGCAAAGGACGCCCTGAAGGTGTACCACGTCGGACAAAAGCGATTCTCGGAAGAGACCAAAGCAGCTGGCGTCACAAAGATTCGCACTGAAGGCAACTTCATGTGGTACAAGAAATCCGAACTCGATAAACTATTCAAACTATAATATATGTCAGTCACGAAAGTCACCCTCCGCAGGCGCTTGCTTCCATCCGGCAAGATAACGCTCTATCTGGACTACTATCCGCCCATCCGTGACCCCAAGACCAACAAGATGTCACGGCGCGAATACCTCGGCCTCTACCTGGCCAGTAAACCTCGCACGCAAGAGGAAAAGGATGCCAACAAGGAGAAACTGATTGCCGCCGAAGGAATCCGTTCACAGCGCGAGATTTCCATCCTCAAGGGGCAGCTGGGATTCGCCAACAAAGAGACCGAGAAGGAAGACTTCCTTGCCTATTTCCACGAGCATCTCGAAGGTCAGAATCAGAAATGGATACGAGTCTATGACCACTTCAAGAAGTACTGCGAGGGCGAGTGCAAGATGGGCGACATAAATGTCGAATTTTGCAACGGATTCAAGGAATATCTGCTTAATGCACAGCAATTAAAGCACGATAAACGGAAGTTGAGCAAGAACTCGGCTGCCGGCTACTGGAGCACCTTCCGTGGCTTCCTGGCTGTTGCCTACAAAGACCATAAACTCAAGGAGAATGTCAACGACTACCTTGAGGCGATCAAGTACGAGGATACCGAGCGGGAATACCTGACTCTCGAAGAACTGCAGACCCTTGCCGATACGCCATGCGTGTCCAAGGTGCTCCGCAACGCTTCCCTGTTCAGCGCCCTTACCGGCCTGCGTTTCGGCGATGTCCGCGACCTGACCTGGGAGAACATCGAGAAGTATCCGGATGGCGGATACTGCGTTCGCCTGGTCACGGAGAAAACAAAGACAGCCGCTACCCTACCCATTTCCGACGAAGCCTACGAACTCTGCGGGAAGCCGGGCAAAGGAAAGGTATTCCGCGGCTTCACCTATGCACTCGTGCAGAAGGAACTTGCCGGCTGGCTGGAGGAAGCAGGCATCACCAAGCATTTGACGTTCCACGGCTTCCGTCACACCTTCGCCACCTTGCTCCTGGATGGCGGCACCGACATCTACACCGTCAGCAAGATGCTCACCCACCGCAATGTTTCGACCACACAAATCTACACGGCTGTGATGGATAAGAACAAGCGCAAGGCTGCTGATAGCCTGAAGATAAAAAAATAACCAGTAACTTTGTTGTCTATGGTACCACGTAAATATATATTCGAAGAAGCAGACGCGATGTCGGAATATCTGGACGACTCCGCGTTTAATGGAATATTGCTAAACGCTGTATTAACTACAACCAATAACTTGCAATATCCACCCCTGAAACTGGAGATGCTCGATCTTTTCAACGAAGCATACTATAATGCTACGCGAGTTCTATTTGAGCAGTATCCCGAAATCGACATTAGGCGGAATTATCTTGATTATTGCCTGTCCTATATTGGAGATGAACATACGCGAAACATAGTCTTCGCTATGGTATATATGATACTCAGTAGGCTGGAGCATGGTCCCGACAAAGCAAGCCGGTTTTGTACACAACTGCAGAATATATACGACTATAAGAATGGTTATCTCGATGACATCACAAGCGTCTGGAGAACCTGCTACAATCGGAATGTTTACTCTGACTGGGACTGGACGCCTCCGGCAGTAGATTTATACGAGGTATTTGATATTAAAACGGACTGGAAAGAAGCGACTGATGACTTTAAGTTGGACAATATCAAGAGTTATCTTGAGCATTGTATAACCGTAGATGCTCGCTACGAAGTATTGTCTGACATTCAGAAAGAGCTGCATGCCGAGAGGAAAAAGAACGAAAATGCGTATTCGGCAAATCTTCTCACTAAGGTTGCGATGATGTTATCGGACATCAAGCGCGAAAAAGACGTCGAGGATTCTATCAAAAAGGTCAAAGCGTTACAAACCGAACCCGATCCGCCTATGGACTTCTCTGCTGAATTCCATGCCCAGGACTACGTCGAAGGAGAAGAGCCTGAGCCGGAGGTAGATAAAGATGCGGAAATTGTCAGGCTGAACGGTATAATTGAAGAGAAGGATAAAGAAATTGCTGCAGCAAAGAAATCTTACGATGAACTGGACGCTATCAACAAGGATGCGATGAAACTACTTGGCGAGATGAAGGAAAAGTTCCTAAAAGAAGCTGAAATCGATCCTGACGATGTCGCTGGCGAGCGCACCCTGGCCATCACGACAATAACGCTCGTAAAGATACTGAAGGCCGCCGGTATGGGTAAAGATGCCGGCGGTTACGACGACACCAACGTTGCCAAGTTAATCAATTACTTCACTAAGTTCTCTCCGAACACATTACGAAAACAGGTTCCAAAGACCAAAATCCCCAAGACGGCTCTCAAGGAGGTCAAAAAAGTCAATGAATTGTTGAAAGCCGTAAATCTCGATATATCAATTAAATAGGGTAATCGCTTAAAATTTGGAACCCCTTCCAGAAGGGGTTCCACGCTTGCTTCCACCTCGAAAAACTCCGGAACTTCGCGGAGTCTTTTTGGGGCGAAATAACCATTGCTTCTCCGTTCCAAAGAGGCCGCCGCCACGGATACTACCGAGAAGCAAGGTTACCTCGCGTGGCACCCTGTACTATGTTAGATAAAAATTTAGGAAAAGAAGAAAACAGAAAACTTACTTTCGACCAGCTCCCGGAAGTCGTGGGCGAACTGCGTGATGAGATTGCGCAGCTCAAAGGCTTCATCATGTCTAACTTCTCCGCCCTGCAGGCACCCGAGCCGCCCAAGGTCTGGATGGACCTGGCCCAGCTCTGTGAATACCTGCCGGACAAACCTTCCAAGGCTACCGTGTACGGATGGGTATGCGCCCGCACGATCCCCTATCACAAGAAGACGAAGAAGCTGTCTTTCTTGAAGTCGGAGATCGATGCCTGGATCATCAAGTCCGGTCACGCCACGGCGGATGAAATTAAAGAGACTGCACTCGACACGTTCGGGTACAGGAAAGGTGGACTTCGATAAATGCACGTACTATGGAGAATCAGGAATTGAACAACGTAGTACCTCAGGTCACCGAAGACCTCCCCATCGAGGAGAACCCGGTGGCGGACATTCTCGAAGAGGTTGAGAAAGCCAAGCGTGCCCCTAAGAAAGAGGGCGTGCTTTCCATCAAATCTGCTAACGACTGGATTGAGGACGCCGCAAAGCGTCCCAATCCCAAGTTGTACTTCCACGGTCTTATCGTCCAGTACGAGAACACCGTGCTCTTCGCCTCCAGCAATGTCGGCAAGTCCGTTCTTGCCGTCCAGATAGCGGAAGACATTGCCAGGACGGAGAAGGTTTACTATTTGGACCTGGAACTCGCCGACAAGCAGTTTCAGATGCGCTGCACCGACCCCGAGACCGGAGTCATGCACGTCTTCCCGCCCAACTTCATGCGGGCCGAGGTTGACCCCGAACTCATTGGTGGTGTAGACCTGGAGCAGGAGATCCTGGATTCCATCGAAGAAGCAGCCAAGCATGGTGCTAAGTTCGTGATTGTCGACAACTTGACGTTCCTTTGCCCGGACGCCGAGAAGAGCGCCCTGGCAGCCGCCTTCATGATGCGGTTAATCCGGTTGAAGAAGAAGTACGGGCTTACAACCATCGTCATCGCGCATACGCCGAAACGCCGTGGTTATGAGCCAATCACGCAGAACGACCTCGCTGGAAGTTCCAAGCTGATCAGCTTCTTCGATGCCGGCATCGCTCTTGCCCGCAGTGCTAAAGACAACAACCTCCGCTACCTCAAGCAGGTCAAGGTTCGCACCGGCGAATATACGTACGACGGTGACAACGTGATGGTCCTCGACCTCATTCACGAGAACGGCCTTCTGCACTTCGAGATTCAGGGCTATTCCAACGAGGAGGAGCACCTCATGCACGGCAACCCGGCTGACGACACGGAAGAGATTCTGGACGTTCTCAGGCTCCAGCGTGATGGCAAATCCTATCGTGAAATTGCCAAGACTCTGGGCATATCCCTGGGCAAGGTTCAGCGCCGCTTGGAAACTGCTAAGTTGCGTGGTATCACACTGGAGGCGTTCGAATCCCCCACTGTATCGCCTGTATCGAACGTATCGGAAGACGAGTCCCCGATACAACCGATACACGATACACGGAAACGTCGCACCAAAAAGCAGGAGGAGGACTGATATGAACTACAGATACCACCTTCTGAAGTACGCCGGTCCCGCCTCTCGCCTGACCTGTCCCAACTGTGGCCGCAAACACTGCTTCTCGCCGTATGTTGATTCCAATAATCAGATTGTCGGCGAGGAGTACGGTCGCTGCGACCACGAATCCTCCTGCGGATACGTGAAATACCCGCCTTCCGAGCGAGAATGGCGGCAATCCTGGTCAGAGTACCAGAGCCGCCGTAAACAGCCCGAAAAACGGCGTGTTACGCGTCCTGAGCCGAAGCCGGAGCCACCAGCCGGAATCTGCACCATACCGATGGATATAGTCCTGAAAACGGTGCGGACCAACCCCCTGTCCGACTTCCTCTACTTCCTGTGCAACCTCTTTGACGTGGACACCATTTTGCGGCTCATCGAAGAGTACGCCATCGGTGTCACCCGCTCCGGCGACACGGTCTTCTATCAAATCGATATGCAAGGCCGCTGTCGCTCCGGAAAGGTGATGAAATATAACCGGGAAAATGGCCACCGCATCAAAGACGAGACTATGCCGAGTAGAATCACCTGGGTGCATTCCCTGCTCAAGAAGCAGGGGGTGCTCCCCCAGGAGTGGGAACTCACGCAATGCCTGTTCGGCGAACACTTGCTTAAGAAGTATCCAGACAAGCCCGTAGGCCTGGTCGAGGCAGAAAAAACGGCGCTCATCTGCGCTGCGCTGATGCCCCAGTGCGTGTGGGTGGCGGTTGGCGGGAAAGGTCAGCTTGGCGACAAGGTAGAGGTCCTCAACGGTCGTACGATCATTGCATTTCCGGACTCCGACGCCCGCGAGAAATGGATTGAGAAGATAGCCGAGCGCCCCTACCTCAACATCCAGATTTCAAACATTCTGGAGAAGTACGCCACGCCGGATGAACTTACGAACGGTGCCGACATTGCCGACGTGCTCATCCGATGGATTCTCGAGCGCAAAAGTATGGTCGCACCAAAAGCACCGGAGCCTCCCCCAGCAGAACTCTATACCGACAATCCCGTGATGCAGGAGGTCATGAAGTACATCTCCCCTGAATACTGGGATAACGTCGACGCACTAATCCGGGAACTTGACTTGGAACTCGTATCCGTGACAAAGATTCCGACGAAGTGATGCGCAGCCCCGGCCAAAAACCGGGGCTGTTCTTTGCTTACAATCACATAGTTACACTTTCCATGCGGAAATATCGCCGAAAATCGCTAAATTTGTCTGTTTTAGCGCGACAACCACTTCATCCCTGTACTATGTATGACCGTTGACGTTGACATACGAGAGAATGATATTCTCCAGCGTGACCCCGTTCTGCTGGAAACTATACTCATAGACCGCAGCCGCCCTAAGAACGGCAGCAAGAAGCCGCAACACATTATCTGGGCCACCGACAACTACCAAACTCTCGGCCCCGAATATGGCGAAAACGAACAGATTTCCATTGCATCCATTACCGGCAACCACGGCAGCGTAGTTCAACCCCGCGTCCGTAAGTCAAAGGAAGAGCAGCAGGCTCGCGCACGAGACAAGGGCGAAGTTTTCACGCCTGCATGGATATGCAACTCCCAGAACAACCTGGTCGATAATGAATGGTTCGGTGCCTCCGGTCTGTTCAACGAAGAGACCGAGAATGGCTGGGAAACCAACCCCAAGCCGATCCCGTTCCCCACAATAGACGGCAAGACTTGGCAGGACTACGTATGTGACACCAGATTGGAGATAACCTGCGGCGAAGCACCCTACCTCGTAAGCCGATACGACACGATAACAGGCGATTTAATCCCCGTGAAAGACCGCGTGGGACTCCTGGGCCGCAAACTCCGTGTAGTGGCCGAAAACACCACGGAAAAGGAAGAATGGTTCACCTGGGCCGTCAAGGCATATCAAGCCACCTACGGTTACGAATGGCAGGGCGACAACCTCCTTCTCGCTCGTGAGAACGCCTTATATACTTTCATGGACTACTACCAGGACAAGTTCGGAGGAGAGCCAACAAAGGAGCAACTTAGAGAGATTGCGGAGATTATTTCCTGGAACTTCTGGCAGATGGATGGCCTCAAAGGCGTCATCCCTAATTCCTGCCACGATGATGTTCACATAGAGGAAACCCTATTTGGCGACGGAGAAGAAGTTCGCATCCCGTGCAAAGGATGTGAGACCGACGACATCCGCCGCCATAACGGCATATATTGCAAGATTATGGACTGGGAGACCGGTAAGCCCATAAAGTATATTGACCTCATAAAGAAGTAGGCCTATGCAGTACTACTCTACACTAAAAGCCAAACTCATCTACATCTTCACCATCCCAGATGCCGCGCACCAGGGATGCGTTAAGATTGGAGAGGCAACGCTTGATGAAGCCACAGATTCCACCCTGCAGCCGAACTGCAAGGAATTGAATGCTGCCGCCCGTAAGCGTATCGACCAGTACACAAAAACCGCTGGCATATCTTACAACCTACGGCATACCGAATTGACACTGGCCATCCACGGCGGCACCATCACCACCTTCAACGACAAGCAGGTTCACGAGATCCTGCTTCGTTCCGGTATCAAGCGCCACGACTTCAGCCAGAAGCATCAGGGCAGAGAATGGTTTGAATGTAGTGTCGAGACAGCCCTTGCTGCGATAAAGGCTGCAAAAGAAGGCCGCTACTCCATCCGGGCCGATGAGATGCAACCCATCGATGAATCCATTGAATTCCGTCCGGAGCAAAGACTGGCCATAGACAAGACTGTAAAGAAATTCTCCACCGGAGGCAAGGCTATGCTCTGGAATGCTAAGATGCGTTTCGGTAAAACGCTCACGGCACTCCAGGTGGTAAAGGAAATGCAATTCCACCGTACCATCATCATCACACATCGTCCTGTTGTCGATAAGGGA